>Ga0008833_1000741_pt1 | contig 23745 bp, 22 predicted proteins | sample HotLakConsoUCCLE_FD_62216 | JGI IMG/M metagenome (GOLD analysis project Ga0008833, IMG submission 62216) | Hypersaline microbial mat communities from Hot Lake, Washington, USA - Hot Lake Consortium UCC-LE | ecosystem: Environmental > Aquatic > Non-marine Saline and Alkaline > Hypersaline >... | reverse complement strand
CGCTCGTCATCCTCGAACCCCAGCCGGTGGTTCGCCTCGACCGTGTCAAACCCCTGATCCTGAAGCGAATAGGCCCGCATCTTGTTGGCAAGGCCGATCCCCCGCCCTTCCTGGTTGAGATAGAACAGAACGCCCGCCCCCGTCCGCCCCATTTCCGCCAGCGCGGTGCGCAGCTGCGGGCCGCAGTCGCATTTCAGGCTGCCCAGCACATCGCCGGTGAAGCACGCGGAATGGAGCCGCGCCAGCACTGGCGCGTCCCGATCCGGGCGGCCGATCTCGATCGCGTAATGTTCCACCCCGCCGTTCTCGGGACGGAAGATGTGCAGCCTTCCGGCCTCTGCCGCTTCCATCGGCAGGCGGGCGGCGGCGACCGGCAACAGCGGATGGTGCAGGGCCATGTCGGCGGCGGCGGTTTCGGGCGTCAGGCGGGTCGCGCCGATCTCGGTGGCCAGCGTTTCGGGGCGGTCGGTCTCCACCGTGACCATCGCGGGCAAAAGCTGCGCCGACTTGACCAGCAGCAGCGCCAGGCGGTGCAGGCCCGCGTCGCCGTCGCGCAGCGTCAGGAACGGGCCCTTCATCGGCGCGGCCAGGTCCAGCGCCGGGTCGGCCAGGGTGCGCACCCACCACGCGTCGACATCGTCGGGCAGGGTCACGCGCGCGAGGTCGCCGTCATAGGCCCGCGCCTTCAGCGTCTCGGCCCGGTGCAGGGTGATCGCCACGCTGGGCCGCCCGGGCAGGGCGCGGAGCGCGTCGAGCCGCGGTTGGGACAGCGTCTCGGCGGCGAGCGCGACAAGCCCCCGGTCGCCCGCACCGATCACCACGGGCAATCCGACGCGCAGGTCGGACCGGGCGCGCGCGACAAGTTCGGACGGGGTGGGCAACAGGCTCATGTCGTCGTCTTACTGCGCCGTGGCGGGTTTTGAAACATTCCCGCGTCCTGTGACACGTCGGCGTGAGATTACCTGTCATGCGGTTGTCAAACGCCCGCGCGCCGTCAATCTGCCTGTCAGCAACAGAGAGGAGCCAAACCGATGGCGACGCTGAAAAAGATCTTGCTGGTCGACGATGACGACGACCTGCGCGAGGCGCTGAGCGAGCAGCTGGTGATGACCGAGGATTTCGACGTGTTCGAGGCCGACACCGGCGCCGCGGGCATGGACCGGGTGAAGGAGGCGATCTACGACCTCGTGATCCTCGACGTGGGCCTGCCCGACACCGACGGCCGCGAACTGTGCCGCCTGATGCGCAAGCAGGGCGTGAAATGCCCGATCCTGATGCTGACCGGCCATGACAGCGACGCCGACACGATCCTCGGCCTCGATGCCGGTGCGAATGATTACGTCACCAAACCGTTCCGTTTTCCGGTGCTGCTGGCCCGCGTCCGCGCGCAGTTGCGTCAGCATGAACAAAGCGAGGATGCGATCTTCCAGCTTGGCCCCTACACGTTCAAGCCGGCGATGAAGATGCTGCTGACCGAGGACGAAAAGAAGATCCGCCTGACCGAGAAAGAGACGAACATCCTCAAGTTCCTCTACCGTGCGCAGGATGGCGTCGTCGCCCGCGACGTGCTGCTGCATGAAGTCTGGGGCTACAACGCGGGCGTGACCACGCACACGCTGGAAACCCACATCTACCGCCTGCGCCAGAAGATCGAGCCCGATCCCTCGAACGCGCGGCTTCTGGTGACCGAAAGCGGGGGGTATCGCCTGGTGGCGTGACCACTCGCCCTCAGGTTTTGATCTGGATCAAGGTGCAACCTCAAGGTATTGCACAGAGTTTCCCCACTACCTCCCTGTTGGACTTGGCCCGGACGCCGCGCGGCCGGGCCATTTTCTTTGCGGTGAAGGCCTCCTGCTGCGACCGCCTCCCGTTGTGAGCCTCCGGGCCGCATGATAGCGAGGCGCGGGGCGTGCCGCCGGGTCCCGGCGCCCCGCCGACGGCATAGGCCGCACGGCCTTCCGGATCTTGGAGACTTTCGTGATGTTGTCCAGTTTTCCAGCCCTCGTGGCTGGTGTGCTTGCTGCCTGTGTCGCATCGGTCGCCGTCGCGCAGGACGTCGAGTATTCCCTCAGCAACGCCTCGTCCGCGACCTTGCTGGAGTTGTACACATCCCCCGTCGGCAACGAGAGCTGGGGTGAGGATCTGCTTGCCGACGCCGATCTCGCGCCGGGTGAGGGCGGCAGCGTGATGATCGCCGATGGCGAAGAGACCTGCGAGTATGACATGCTCTTCGTGTTCGACGACGAGACCGAACTGACCGACACGGTCGATATCTGCGACCTGGCCAGCTACGAGCTGACGGACTGATCCGTCGCGGGCGCGCGGCGGACACAGCGTTCGCCGCGCGCCGATCCAGCAGCGATGTCGGGTTTCGGACCGCATGCCAGGTTTTGCCGGGGCGTGCCGAAGGGCCCCGGCCCTCCACCGTTTCCGATCTCGCCGCGGTGCGCATGGCCCCGGAGCATTGAACGATGAACTGTCGGCCCCTTGCGTTCCTTGCGCACCCGCCGCTGCGCAGGGCAACGATCTCGACTTCACCATCACCAACCGAACCTCCCTCGTCGTCCGGGAATTCTATGCGTTGGCCTTCGATGAAGGGGAGTGGACCGGTAACCTGCTTGCCGACGGGTATATCCTGCCGGGCGAAAGCGCCACGTTCAACGTGACCGATGGGGCCTGGCTCTGCGACTTCGAGATCATGTTCTGGTTTTCGGACGGGAGCAACTTTTACGACGAGGTCGACATCTGCGCCTACGCTGACTACACGATCGACTGACAAAACGCCGACGCATTTCCCCCCCGCGCGGCGTCGCTGTGCGTCCAGTCGAGGAACCACCCATCCATGCCCTTCACGCTTGCCACCTGGAACATCAACTCCGTCCGCCTGCGCGCCGACCTGGTCGTCAAGCTGCTGATGGAGGAAGGGCCCGATGTGCTTTGCTTGCAGGAATGCAAGTCGCCGGTCGACAAGATCCCGGTCGAGGTGTTCGAGGCGGCGGGCTACGGCCACATCGTGGCGCGGGGGCAAAAGGGCTACAACGGCGTCGCCATCTTGTCGAAAGTGCCGTTGGAAGATGTGGGCCACCGCGATTTCTGCCGACGGGGCGATGCCCGCCACATCGCCGCGCGGCTTGAGACCGGTGTGACGATCCACAACTTCTACGTGCCCGCGGGCGGCGACGAGCCCGACCGCACGGTGAACGAGAAATTCGGCCACAAGCTCGATTTCCTGACCGAGATGCGCGACTGGTTCGCGGCCGAGCGGCCGCAGAAATCCATCCTCGTCGGCGACCTGAACATCGCCCCGCGCGAGGATGACGTGTGGTCGCACAAGGCGCTGCTGAAGGTCGTCAGCCACACCCCGGTCGAGGTCGATCACCTGGCGCAGGTACAAGATGCCGCCGGTTGGGTCGACATCACCCGCAAGGACATGCCCGATGGCCAGCTTTACAGCTGGTGGTCCTATCGCGCCCGCGACTGGGACACGGCCGACAAGGGCCGCAGGCTGGACCATGTCTGGGCGACGCCCGACATCGCGGCGGCCGGGCATTCCAGCCGCGTCCTGCGCGACGCGCGCGGCTGGACCCAGCCCAGCGACCACGCCCCGGTTTTCGCGACATTCGACCTTTGAACCCTTGGCGCGCCGACAGGTCACGCGCATATATGGCGCGACATGCGCATAATTGACGGAGACACCCGATGCTGGAGCTTGGGCAGACGCAGGACACCGCCACAGCCGACCTGATCAAGGACGGGACCGAGGCGAGTTTCATGGCCGACGTGATCGAAGGCAGCCGCGAGGTGCCGGTGATCGTCGATTTCTGGGCCACCTGGTGCGGGCCCTGCAAGACGCTTGGACCGATGCTCGAGGCCGCGGTGAAGGCGGCCAAGGGCAAGGTCCGCATGGTCAAGATCGACGTCGACAAGGAGCAGCGGCTCGCCGGTGCGCTGGCGCAGCAGGGCTTGCCGCTGCAATCCATCCCGACGGTCGTGGCCTTTTTCGAAGGGCGCCCCGTCGACATGTTCCAGGGCGCGATCCCGCAAAGCCAGATCACCGAGTTCATCGGCAAGCTCACCTCGCTGACCGGTGATGGCGGGTTGGCCGAGGCGGTCGAGGCGGCCGAGCAGATGCTGGCCGAGGGCGCGGCGACCGAGGCGGCGCAGGTCTTTGCCGGCATCCTCGGCGAAGAGCCGGAGCATGCGGGCGCGATGGGCGGTCTGGCCCGCGCGCATATTGCAATGGGCCAGGTCGACAAGGCAGAGGGCATCTTGAACACCGCCCCCGACGCCATTGCCAAAGCCCCCGAGCTGGAGGCCGTGCGCGCGCAGATCGCGCTGGCCCGCCAGGCCGAAAGCGCCGGGCCGCTGGCCGATCTGAAGGAGGCGGTCGAGGCTGATCCGACCGACCATCAGGCGCGGTTCGACCTTGCGCTGGCGCTCCATGCCTCCGGGCATGTGCAAGAGGCGGTCGACGAATTGCTGGAGCTGTTCCGCCGCGACCGCGAGTGGAACGACGGCGCGGCCAAGGCGCAGCTGTTCACGATCTTCGAGGCGCTCAAGCCGCAAGATCCCATTGCGCTGGCCGGGCGGCGCAGGCTCAGCTCGATGATCTTTGCCTGATGGCTTCGGGGGGCTAGGTCACAACGCATGATGAACAAGCCAGACCTGCCCGACACGATCCCGGTGTTCCCGCTGCCCGGTGCGCTGCTGTTGCCGCGCGCCCGGTTGCCGCTGCACATCTTCGAACCGCGCTACCTGGCGATGCTGGATGACGCGCTGAAAACCTCGCACCGGCTGATCGGCATGGTGCAGTCGCGCGAGGTGCCGGGGTCGAGCGAAAAGCGGCTGCACGCCATCGGCTGCGCCGGTCGGGTCACGCAATTCTCCGAGACCGAGGATGGGCGCTACATGATCACCCTCTCGGGCATGTCGCGGTTCCGCATCAAGCAAGAGGTGCAGGGCTTTACCCCCTACCGCCGCTGCGACGTGTCGTGGGACGGGTTTTCCGCCGACCTCGGGCCGACCGAGGAGGATCACGAGTTCGACCGGGAGCGTTTCCTCGACCTGCTCGGCCGGTACTTCGACGCGATGTCGCTGTCGACCGACTGGGACAGCATGAAGGAAGCCGAAGACGAGTTGCTGATCAATTCGCTCTCGATGCTGTGCCCGTTCCCGCCCGAGGAAAAGCAGGCGCTGCTGGAGGCGCCCTCGCTCAGCACCCGGCGCGAAACGCTGGTGACGCTGATCGAGTTCGCCCTGCGCGGCGGCGGCCCCGAGGAACAGATGCAATGAGCGACGGCGAGACGCCCGTTGACCGCCGGATGCTTGAGGCGCTGGTGTGCCCGATGACCCATGCCCCGCTCAGCTACGACCCCGAGCGGCACGAACTGGTGTCCAAGGCGGCGCATCTGGCCTACCCGATCCGCGGCGGCATTCCGATCATGCTCGAAACCGAGGCGCGGCAGATCGAGTGACGGGCTGCGCCAAGAGGTGCGCCTGAAGGCACACCCTACAACGCCCGCCCCTGCAACAGCCGTGGCACATCGCCCGTCAGCCCCGCCGCCTGCCGCATGAAGCCGCGGCGCAGGGCCGGTATCGCGCCGACCGCGCCCATGCCGAGGTCGCGGATCAGGCGCAGCGCCGGGTTGTCGTTTGAAAACAGACGATTGACCCCATCGGTCGCCACCGCCAGCATCGCGGTGTCGAATCGCCTCCACGACTGGTAGCGCGCCAGCACATCTTGCGCCGCGATGTCCTCGCCCCGGCGCGACGCATCGGCCAGCACCTCGGCCAGCGCACCCACGTCGCGCAGCCCGAGGTTCAGGCCCTGCCCGGCGATCGGGTGGACGCCATGCGCCGCATCGCCCACCAGCGCCAGACGCTCGGCCACGAAGGCGTTGGCGATGCTCAGGCTCAAAGGGTAGCTGTGGCGCTGGCCCGCCAGCGCTATCTCACCTAGGAAATCGCCGAAGCGCGGGCGCAGGTGGGCGAGAAAAGCGGCGTCATCCGCCGCCATCAGGCGTTCGGCGTCGGCCTGCGTCTCGGACCACACGATGGAGGACCGGTTGCCCGGCAGCGGCAGGATCGCCAGCGGCCCGGGCGGCATGAAGAACTGGTGCGCGATGCCCTCGTGCGGCTGCTCGTGGGCGATGGCGCAGACCAGTGCGGTCTGCCCGTAGGCCCACCCGGTGCGCTTTATGCCCGCCCGCGCGGCGGTGCCCGACCTGCGCCCATCCGCCCCGACCAGCAGCCGCCCGGTGAGCGTGGTGCCATCGGCCAGCGTGACCTCGGCCGCGCCATCGGTCGCCTGTGCGGTTACCGTGGTGCCGGGGCGGTGGTTGATCTTCGGCTCGGCCGCCATCGCCTCGAGCAGCGCGCGGCGCAGATAGCGGTCCTCGAGCATATGGCCCATCGGGCCTTCCTCCAGCTCGGCGCTGTCGAAATGCAGGAAGAACGGCGCCGCGCCTTCGCCCGCGCGCCCGTCGGAGGCCTTGATCTGCAGGATCGGCTGCGCGTGACCGGCCAGATCGTCCCAGAGGCCAAGTGCCGTCAGCATCCGGACAGAGGCCAGCGCCAACGCGTAGGATCGCCCGTCGAACCCGTCGCCGGACCGGACATCCTCCGGCAGCGCGTCGATGACGATGGAGGACAGCCCGGCCTTTGCACAGGCCAGCGCAAGGCAGGGGCCATTCAGCCCGCCGCCGACGATCAAGATGTCTGCATCATGTGCCATGCCCCTGACTATGGGCTGCGGGGCGGGATTGTCCATGGCACCGACCGGCTGTAGCGTCGCTTGCGACAACATGGGCAGGGGGCAGGCATGGGCGACTGGCTTTGGTATAGCGCAAGCGATCTTGGGCGCGCGATCGGCGAGGGCCGGGTCGACCCGGTGGCGCTGACCGAGGCTTTTCTCGACGCGGCAGCAGGGCATGAGCATGGCCCCCGCATCTATGCCCGCCTGACGCCCGAACGCGCCCGCGCCGAGGCAGAGGCGGCGCGGACCCGCGCGAAACATGGCGTCCGGCGCGGGCTGCTCGACGGCGTGCCGATCAGCTGGAAGGACTTGTTCGACACCGCGGGCACCGCGACCGAGGCAGGCTCGATGCTGCTGGAGGGCCGCGTGCCGGATGCGGATGCCGAGGTGCTGCAGCGTGCGACGCGGGCGGGCCTCGTGTGTCTGGGCAAGACGCACATGTCGGAACTGGCGTTTTCCGGGCTGGGCCTGAACCCGGCCTATGGCGGCAACACCGACCCGGCCCCGGCGACGCCGCCCAACGTGAACGATGTCACGCGGGTGGCGGGTGGTTCCTCGTCCGGGGCGGCGACCTCGGTGGCGTTCGGTCTGGCATCGGCCGGCATCGGGTCGGACACCGGCGGCTCGGTGCGGGTGCCCGCGGCCTGGAACGATCTGGTGGGGCTCAAGACCACCCATGGGCGGTTGAGCCTGAAGGGCGTGGTGCCGCTGGCCGAAAGCTTCGATACCGTCGGGCCGCTCTGCCGCACGGTGGAGGATTGCGCCGAACTGCTGGCGGTGATGGAGGGCGGCAAGGCACCTGATCTGCGCGGCGCAACCCTGCACGGCGCCCGGTTCCTCGTGCTGGAGCCTTACAGCAGCGATGTGCGCGACGCGCCCGGAGCGGCCTTTGCCGATGCGGTGGCGCGGCTGGCCAGGGCGGGCGCCAAGATCGACACCGGAACCGTCCCCGGCATCGTCGAGGCGATGGACCTGTCGCCGGCGCTCTTCGCAACCGAAGCCTACGGGACCTGGCGTGACGTGATCGAAGCGGCGCCCGACAAGATGTTCGCCCGCATCCTGGACCGGTTCCGCGGTGGCGCGACGTTCAGCGCGCCCGATTTCGTCGCCGCGTGGCGGCGCCTGCGCGCGCTGCGGCTGGTCTGGGCGGCGGAAACGGCACGCTACGACGCGGTGTTGTTGCCCACCGTGCCGAACCTGCCGCCCGAGATCGACCGGCTGATGACCGACGCGGAGTATTTCGTCACCGAGAACCTGCTGACGCTCAGGAACACCCGCGTCGGCAACCTGATGAACTCTGCCGGCCTGACGCTGCCGACCGGCACTGCGTCGTGCGGGCTGATGCTGCTGGTGCCACCCATGGCCGAGGAACGGCTGCTGCGGATCGGGGCGGCGGCCGAGGCGGCACTGGCGTGACGGCCACAGCCGCCTGAAACCCCGCGTCTTTTTCTGGACCGGGGCGCGGCGAGCCTGTAGGTTCGTATCGAACGGGGCGTGAATGATCCCGGACCTGAGGCAGTCATATGGTGTTTCCCGAGCGGTTTTCGAACCTGCCCGACTATGCATTCCCGCGGTTGCGGAAGCTTCTCGACGCGCATGGCGCGGGCGGGCCGGTGATCCACATGTCGATCGGCGAGCCGCGCCACCCCTTTCCTGCCTGGGTGGGGGATGTGATTGCGACATCGCTGGAAGGCTTCGGGCGCTATCCGCCAAACGACGGCACGCCCGAGTTGCAGACCGCCATCGCCCGCTGGGTCGCCCGGCGCTACGGCGTGAACATCGCCCCCGACCGACAGGTGCTGCCGCTGAACGGCACGCGCGAGGGGCTGTTCAACGCCTGCCTCGCGCTCTGTCCGGAAACCAAGGCGGGCAAGAAGCCCGTCGTGCTGATGCCGAACCCCTTCTACCAGGTCTATGCCGTGGCCGCCCTGGCCGTGGGGGCGGGGCCCGTCTATGTGCCTGCGACACCGGAAACCGGCGATCTGCCCGATTACGCGGGCCTGCCCGCCGACCTGCTCGACCGGGTCGCCATCGCCTATGTCTGCTCGCCCGCCAACCCGCAGGGCGCTGTGGCGGATGCGGCGTGGTGGGACAGCCTGCTGGCGCTGGCCGAGAAACACGATTTCCGCATCTTCGCCGACGAATGCTATTCCGAGCTTTACCGCGATACCCCGCCGCCCGGCGCGCTGGAGGCGGTGGAACGGACCGGCACCGACCCCGAGCGGGTGATGGTGTTCCACTCGCTGTCCAAACGCTCGAACCTTCCTGGCTTGCGGTCGGGTTTCGCGGCGGGCGGGGCCCGGGCCATCGCCGAGATGAAACAGCTGCGCAACTACGCCGGTGCCCCCTTGCCGATGCCCCTGCAGGCGGTGGCGACCAAGACATGGAGCGACGAAATCCATGTCGAGGAAAACCGCGCGCTCTACCGCGCGAAATACGACATCGCCGACGCCATCCTGGGCGACGTGCCGGGCTACACCGCACCGCAGGCGGGGTTTTTCCTCTGGCTGCCGGTCGCGGACGGCGAGGCGGCGGCGCTGAAGCTCTGGCGCGAGACGGGGGTGCGGGTTCTGCCCGGCGCCTACCTTGCGCGCGAGGTCGATGGCGTGACCCCCGGCGCGGACAGGATCCGCGTGGCGATGGTCGCCGAAGAACAAGAAATGCGCGACGGGCTGATACGGCTCAAGGCGTGTCTTTACGGATGAGGATGTAACAGCGATGGCCTACCAGACCAGACAGCGTGATCCGCTTCTCGACGACCAGACGCAAGAGGCGCTGATGCGCTTTGGCCAGCAGGCCGTGGGCTTTGCGTTGCTGGGTCTGGGCGCGGCGCTGGTGGCGCTGCTGTTCTCCTACGCGCCCGACGATCCGAATTTCATGGCCGCGACCGACGCGGTGCCGCAGAACCTGCTGGGCCGCTTCGGTGCGTCGGTCGCGGCGATCTTGATGATGATCATGGGCTATGGCGCGATCCTTCTGCCCATCGTGGCACTGGCCTGGGGCCTGCGCTTCCTGCTTTTGCTGGGCCATGAGCGCGTGATGGGCCGGGCGCTGTTCATCCCCATCGCCGTGGCGCTCGCCTCGATCTATGCCGCCAGCTTCACCCCGCCCGAGGCGTGGACGCACAGTTTCGGCATGGGCGGGCTGTTCGGCGACACGGTGCTGGGCGCTGTGCTCAACGCTATGCCGATGGCGCCGCAGGCGGGGCTGAAACTGTTGTCGGCGCTGGCCTTTCTGACCGGCGTGATGCTGACGCTCTACGTTCTGGGCGTCAGCCGGGCCGAGTTCGGCTGGGGCATGCGCTTTTTGATCCTCGGGCTTTTGTCGACCGGCGCGCTGGTGTCGAGCGGTTTGCGCACGGCGGGGCAGGGCGCGGGCCAGGCGGCGACGCATCTGGCCGCCCGCCGCGCCGCGCAGCGGGACGCAAGGGCCGAAGCGCCCGCGCGCATCCCGCATGGTATCGAGCCTGCCTCCCCCGCGCGCCGGGTGCTGCACGCGGGCACGCCCGCGCGCCTTGCCGACCCGGCGCTGCGGACCGTGCCGATCGTGCATGACGACGAGGAAGACGAGGCATTGCCGACGCGGCGGACCACCGGCCTGCTTGGCCGGATGCCGCGCCTGCGGGCACGCGAGCCGGAACTGCGGATCGAACCCGAACTTCAGACGCCGACGCTTGACCCGTCCACCCGCATCGACCCGCCGGACGAGGATCGCATCCGCGCCCGGATCACCGATGTCATCAAGTCGCGCGTGCGCCGCCCCAGCACCGTGGTCGAGGCCGCGGCGCGCCGCCGGGGCGTGTTGCCGGCCGGTGCTGCCGCCCTTGCCGCGCCGGTTGCCGTACCGGCCAACCCGGCGCAACGGATCGAGCCGCCCCTGACCGCCGCCCGCCGCGCCGCCACACCCGTGGCCCCCGCGCCGGTGATCGAGGAGGATGATCTCGACAACCTGTTCCTCGACGAGGATACGGAGGATGCGGCGCCGGCCCCGCTGTCCGGTGCCACGACCTACGCCCTGCCGCAGACCGAGTTGCAGCGCAGGGTCATGCAGCGCGCCCTGACGCGCAAGCCCACCACGTCGAAACAGGCGCAGGCCGATGCGCAACCGTCGCTGCCCCTGCAGGCAAAGGCGCAGGCGACCTACGAGCCGCCGTCGCTGTCGCTGCTGACGCCGCCCGACGTGATCGAACGTCACCACCTCAGCGACGAGGCGCTGGAGGAAAACGCCCGCATGCTGGAATCGGTGCTCGACGACTACGGCGTGAAGGGCGAGATCGTCAGCGTCCGTCCTGGCCCCGTCGTCACCATGTACGAGCTGGAACCGGCGCCGGGCCTCAAGGCCAGCCGCGTCATCGGCCTGTCCGACGATATTGCGCGGTCGATGTCGGCGCTGTCGGCGCGCGTGTCGACGGTGCCGGGCCGGTCGGTGATCGGGATCGAACTGCCCAACCAGCACCGCGAAAAGGTGCTGCTCCGCGAGCTCTTGAGCCACCGCAGCTTTGGCGACGGCAACCAGCGCCTGCCGCTGGCGCTGGGCAAGGACATCGGCGGCGATCCGGTGATCGCGAACCTGACCAAGATGCCCCACCTGCTGATCGCGGGCACCACCGGATCGGGCAAGTCGGTGGCCATCAACACGATGATCCTGAGCCTTCTCTACAAGCTTTCCCCCGAAGAATGCCGGATGATCATGATCGACCCCAAGATGCTGGAACTCAGCGTCTATGACGGCATCCCGCATCTTCTGTCGCCGGTGGTGACCGACCCGAAAAAGGCCGTCGTGGCGCTGAAATGGGTCGTGGGCGAGATGGAGGAACGCTACCGCAAGATGTCGAAGATGGGCGTGCGCAACATCGACGGCTACAACGGCCGGGTGAAGGATGCGCTGGCCAAGGGCGAGATGTTCAAGCGCACCTACCAGACCGGTTTCGACGACGAAACCGGCGACCCGGTGTTCGAGACCGAGGAATTCCAGCCCGAGACCATGCCCTTCATCGTCGTCATCGTCGACGAGATGGCCGACCTGATGATGGTCGCCGGCAAGGAGATCGAGGCCTGCATCCAGCGCCTTGCGCAGATGGCGCGGGCCAGCGGCATTCACATCATCATGGCGACCCAGCGCCCCTCGGTCGACGTGATCACTGGCACGATCAAGGCGAACTTTCCGACGCGGATCTCGTTCCACGTCACCTCCAAGGTCGACAGCCGCACGATCCTGGGCGAACAGGGCGCCGAGCAGCTTCTGGGCATGGGCGACATGCTCTACATGGCGGGCGGCGCCAAGATCACCCGCGTACACGGCCCCTTCGTCAGCGACGAAGAGGTCGAGGAAATCGTGCGCCACCTTAAATCCTTCGGCCCGCCCGACTACGCCACCAGCGTGCTGGACGGCCCCGACGAGGACCGCGAAAGCGACATCGACGCGGTTCTGGGGCTGAACACCGGCGGCAACACCGATGGCGAGGATGCCCTTTACGACCAGGCCGTCGCCATCGTGGTGAAGGACCGGAAATGTTCCACCTCCTACATCCAGCGCAAGCTGGGCATCGGCTACAACAAGGCCGCGCGGCTCGTGGAACAGATGGAGGATGCGGGCCTCGTCAGCGGCGCCAACCACGTCGGCAAACGCGAAATTCTCGTGCCGGAACAGGAGTGAAGGTCGGCGGGGCCTTGCCGAGGCGACGGTGACGGTTGCGTGATGCGGGTTTCACCCTCTTCAACCGGCGCGGGAAAGGAATATCTTGATCCCATGAAACGCATCGTCCTTGCCCTCGCCCTCAGCCTCGCCGCCGCAACGCCGGCGCTGGCCGATCTCGTGTCCCTGCAGGCCCTGTCGCGCTATCTCAACGACATGGACACTGCGCAGGGGACCTTTACCCAGATCAATTCCGACGAGTCCGTCTCGACCGGCACGATCTACATGCACCGCCCGGGCCGGGTCCGGTTCGAATACGATGACGACAATCTGCTGGTGATGGCCGGTGGTCAGCAGGTGGCGATCTTCGACGGCCGCTCGAACACCCGGCCGGAACAATACCCGCTTTCCGAAACGCCCCTGAACCTGATCCTGGCGCGCAACGTCGACCTGGAGCGGTCGGGCATGGTGATCGGGCATGAATTCGACGGCACCGCGACGCGGGTTCTGGCACAAGATCCCGACCGGCCCGAGGTTGGCACGATCGAACTGGTCTTCACCGACAGCCCGGTCGAGCTGCGTCAGTGGGTCATCACCGACAACACCGGCGCCGAGACGACGGTGGTCCTGGGCAACCTGTCCGAGGGTGGTCGGATGTCCCCGGGCCTGTTCAGCATCGTTCAGGAAATCAACGCCCGCGAGCGCTGAGGGTCAGCTGCACGACAGCAGCTGCACCCGGTAGACCTCGGCCCGCGCGGCGACCCGGTCAGCCACGGCCAACAACCAGGGCTTCGCGTTGTAGCTGCCGCGCGCATAGCCGGTGTGGCCCTCGTGATAGGCAAGGTACTGGTTGCGCGCATCGGTCAGGGGGATGCCGTTCCGCTCGCGTGTGATCGTCATGTACCAACCCATGAAATCGGCGGCATCGTCGATGTCGGTGCGCTGGGCGCGGCGGTTGCCGGTAGAGGTGAGGTATTCGTCCCACGTGCCGTCCAGCGCCTGGCTGTAGCCAAGCGCGGAACTCATCCGCCCCATCGGGATCACGTCGAGCGCGTAGCGATAGGGCGGCCGCGCGTCGCCGACGAGGCGGCTTTCCTGGTGGAAGGTCGCCATCTGCACATGGACCGGCAGCCCCCAGCGCCGCTCCGTCCGCTCCATGGCGCGGAGGTAGCGCGGCCGCTCGCGCCGCAGCGCACAGGCATCGTCAAGGTTGCGGGGGGCTGTAAACTCGCGTTGCCCGCAGCCAGCGGCGACAACGCACAGCGCGCCCGTCAATAGGGTTCTGCGTTTCATGGTCCTGCTCGTGCCCGATGTTTTCGGTTCATTATTGCTTGCGATCATACGCGGAAACGGCTGCGGAGGGAATGCGTGTTTTCCCGCGCCGGTGCCCGGAACGCGATTGTGACCGCCGCGGTCCAGCGTCTGCGCACCGCCGGACACAGGCTGGTCTTGCCCTGAGGCAAGGGCAACACCATGCCCGGATCCCCTGTGCCTTATGGCTGCAACCAACAGATTGTTTCCCCTGATCGCGCCACCGCCCCATGGACAATCCCAGGGCGCAGGGGTTAATGGAGGTGCTGTAGGGAGTATTCCGCAATGCTTACGAGCACGGCAAAATTCGGTCTTGGCCAAGTGGTGCGCCACCGCAAACACCCCTTCCGGGGTGTGGTGTTCGATATCGACCCCGAATTCTCCAACACCGATGACTGGTACGAGGCCATCCCCGAAGAGGCGCGTCCGGTCAAGGAACAGCCCTTCTACCACCTGCTGGCCGAAAACGATCAGACATACTACGTGGCCTATGTCTCGGAGCAGAACCTCGTTCCCGATGACAGCGGCGAGCCGGTGGATCACCCTGACCTGTCCGATCTGTTCGGGGAATTCAGCGACGGGAAATACCCGCTGGAATATCAGCTGAACTGATCCGAGGCTGCGGGCAGGGCGCCGAAGCGCCCCGCCGCAAGCTCAATATCCCAAAGCGATGCCATCCTTGCGCGGGTCAGACCCGCCTTCCAGCACGCCCAGGTCGTGATCGATGCGGATCGCCTGCGCGCCGCCGATGCCCACGGGCGGGATCGTCACATCGTGGCCAAGGTCGGACAGGCCTTGCCGCACATCGTCGCCATAGCCCTTTTCGACCTTCATGGCGCCGTATTCGCTGAAACAGCGCGGCGCGTCGATCGCGGCCTGCGGGTCGAGCCCGAAATCGACCACGTTGGACACGAACCGCGCGTGGCCGGTCGACTGGTACTGCCCGCCCATGACACCGAAGGGCATGATCACGCGGCCGTTTTGCTTCAGCATGGCGGGGATGATCGTGTGCATCGGACGCTTGCCGCCACCCGCCTCGTTCGGGTGCCCCTCCTCCAGCGTGAAGCCGGCGCCGCGGTTCTGGAACAAGATGCCGAAGCGGTCGGTGGCGATGCCCGAGCCGAAATCCTTGAACACCGAGTAGATCAGCGAGACTGCCATCCGGTCGCGGTCGACGACGGTGAGGTAGATGGTCTCCTTGTGTGTCTCCTCGCTCACCGCCCTGGCGCTGGGCATGGCGCGGGACGGGTCGATCAGCGCGGCGAGCTTCCGGCCCGTGGCGGGGTCGAGCATGTAGGCCAGCCGGGTCATGTGATCGGCATCTGACAAGAAACGGTCGCGCGCGTCATAGGCAAGCTTCGTCGCCTCCGCCTCGATATGCGCGCGCTCGAGGCCCCAAGGGTCCATCGAAGGAATGTCGAACTCCGCCAGGATGTTGTTCAGCAAGATCGCCGTCGCGCCCTGCCCGTTCGGCGGATGCTCGACCAGTTCGACACCCTTGTAGCTGCCGCTGATCGGCGTGGTGTAGTCGCAGGCGGTGTTGGCGAAATCCTCGAGTGTGTGAACCCCACCAAGCGCGCGAAGCGCTGCGACCATGTCCTCGGCCACCTCGCCCTCGTAAAAGCCCGTCCGGCCGTCCCTGGCGACGCGGCGCAGCACCTCGGCCTGGCCGGGGTGACGAAAGAGCTGGCCCACCCGGGGCGCGGCACCATCCAAGAGGTAGTGCTTGCGCGCGGTCGGCGTCAGGTTGTCGTGGTGATGGGTCCAGTCGAACTGCGCGCGGGGCGCGACAGGCACGCCGGCTTCGGCGTAGTGGATCGCGGGGGCGAGCACGGCGTCAAGGCCGAGCTTGCCGTGATCCGCCGAGAGCCGGCAGAAGGCATCGACCGCGCCGGGGATCGTGACGGCGGCGGGGTCGCCGAAAACCGGCATGGTGGTGTGCCCTGCGTCACGCAGAGCCGCGCCGGTCAGGGCGGCGGGCGCCCGGCCCGAACCGTTCAGCGCCACGATCGCTTCGCTGCCCGCCGGTTTGACCAGCACGAAACAATCGCCCCCGATCCCGGTCATCGCCGGTTCGCACAGGCCAAGCAGAACTGCGCCCGCGATGGCCGCATCGACGGCATTGCCGCCTGCCTGCAAGATTGCGATGGCGGTTTGCGCGGCCAGCGGGTGCGACGTGGCGCAGATCCCGTTCTCGGCATAGACGGCCGATCGGCCCGGGTGGTGAAAATCGCGCATGGTGTCCCTCCCTCGCGGTATATCGTTCGGGGCAACCTACCGGCACGCACGACCAGCGCAAGGTGCCACGACCGGCCCATGATGTTTGGGGGGAAAGCGCAAAGTCCTCGACGCCGCACACTGGGTGGGGGCTTTATTGCACGACGCCGAGGGAAGCCTCTGCAGCTACAGCGTCGGTATCGCCCGCCATCACGGCAAGAATTGGGGCGGAATCAGGCAATCACATGGCATTCCCCCTGGAGTTTTCCGGCCTGTCCGCCCGCGGGAGGCGAAAGCGCAGAATGTTCTGCCCCCTGTGGCGCGACAGGCTGAGCGCGCGCGTCGTTTCGCGCAACAGCGCCCAGCCAAAGCCGCCCTCGGGCCAGGCCTGCACATCGTCACGGTCGAGCGGCGGCAGCTCGCGGCCGGGCAACGGCCCCTCGGGCATCGCCCGCCCGCTGTCGCGCAGGGTGATCTGCAGCCCGGCCCGATCACCCGCGATGTCAAGCCGGATTGCCTTGTCGCCCATGTCGCTGGGGGGGCGGTAGGCATGTTCGACGATGTTGTTGCACGCCTCGGCCAGCGCGATCTGGGCGCGGGTGCGCAGTTCCTGCGAAGTGCCGCCCGCGGCCAGGGCCGCGTCCACCTGCAGCAGCGCATCGCGCACCGCCGTCTCGCTTGCGTCGAAGCGCAGGCTGACAAAGCATGACTGGCGCCCGCCCGGCATGGTGCGGATCATCGCATGCTCACGGCACGGCCGCGCGGCTGGCCAGCGCCGTGTCGAGATCGGCGTGGATCGGGAACACCGTGCACATGCGCGTCAGGGTCATCACCTTGTCGACCGCGGGGGTCAGCCCGGCCAGTTCCAGCACCCGCCCCTCGCCCAGCAGCTTGCGCGCCGCGACCACGGCACCAAGCCCGCTGGAATCAAGGAAATCGACCCGGCTGAGGTCGAGGATCACGTCGCCCTGCGCCTGCCCGGTCAGGTCGCGAAAGCGGTCCTTGAACTGGATCGCGACGCTGGCGTCGAGCCGCGCCTCGTCCACCCGCAGCAAGCCGACGCCGCCGCGGTTTTCGAAACTCATTTTCATGGCAGGGCCTCCGCTGCTAGGTTCCTCCTGACTAGGGACAAACCCTTACCAACCGGTAAGCGGCGCAACGGGAGGCGAGACGATGGACGAGGTGGTGATCGCCGGGGCGGCGCGGACGCCGATGGGCGGGTTCCAGGGCGCGCTGGCGGGCGCGACCGCGGCCGAGCTTGGGGGCGTTGCCATCGCCGCCGCGCTGGCCGATGCCGGGGCCGCGCCTGACCGGGTGGACGAGCTGCTGATGGGCTGCGTCCTGCCCGCCGGCCAGGGGCAGGCCCCGGCGCGGCAGGCGGGCTTTGCCGCCGGCCTGCCAAAGGAGGTTCCGGCGACGACTCTTAACAAGATGTGCGGCTCGGGCATGAAGGCTGCGATGTTGGCGTGGGATCAGCTGGCGCTGGGGCAGGCCGACGTGGTGGTCGCGGGCGGCATGGAGAGCATGACCAACGCCCCCTACCTGTTGCCCTCGATGCGGGGCGGCGCGCGGATCGGGCACCAACAGGCGCAAGATCACATGTTCCTCGACGGGCTCGAGGATGCCTACGACAAGGGCCGTCTGATGGGCACCTTCGCCGAAGATTGCGCCGAGGCGTTCCAGTTCACCCGCGACGCGCAGGATGCCTATGCGCTCGGCTCGCTGGAAAACGCGCTGAAGGCCATTTCCGGCGGCGCTTTCGACGCCGAGGTCGCGCCGGTGACAGTCAGGGGCCGCAAGGGCGAGGCTGTCGTCACGACCGACGAGCAGCCGGGCAACGCGCGGCCCGACAAGATCCCGACGCTGAAACCGGCATTTCGCAAGGACGGCACGGTGACGGCGGCCAATTCCTCCTCGATCTCCGACGGGGCGGCGGCGCTGGTGCTGGCGCGCGCCGCGACCGCCGAGGCGCAGGGGCTCAAGGTCCGCGCCCGCATCCTGGGCCACGCCAGTCATGCGCAGGCGCCGAACCTGTTCCCGACGGCCCCGGTGCCCGCCGCGCGCAAGCTGCTCGACCGGCTGGGCTGGTCGGTCGGCGATGTCGACCTGTGGGAGGTGAACGAGGCCTTCGCCGTGGTACCGATGGCATTCATGCACGAGATGGGCGTGGGCCGCGACAAGATGAACGTGCATGGCGGCGCCTGCGCGCTCGGCCATCCGATCGGAGCCTCGGGCGCGCGGATCATGGTGACGCTGTTGAACGCGCTGGAACGCTACGACCTGAAACGGGGCGTCGCCGCGATCTGCATCGGCGGCGGCGAGGGGACGGCGATCGCGATCGAGCGCGGGTGACGGCTTGGGCTTCGGGCACCGATCAGTCCTCGCCCGGCTCGAAGGTCATCAACTCCGGCGCGGTCAGCATGCGCGGCACCGCCTCCACCCGGGGCGCATCCGCCAGATCGCCTGCGGGGGATTGCACCACCTGCATCGCCTCCAGCTTGCGGGCCGAGGGCAGGACCCGCGCCTCCAGCGACCCCATCGCCTTGTTGTAGCTTTCCACCGACCGGTTCAGCGCCGTGCCGACCTTCTGCAGATTGCCGGCAAAGACGGCGAGGCGGCCATACAGCTCCTTCGCCTCGCGGTGGATCGTCACGGCGTTTTCCGCGATCGCCTCCTGTTGCCAGCCGAAGGCGATGGTGCGCAGGAGAGCGATCAGCGTCGAGGGCGTGGCGATCACCACGCGGGCCTCCATCGCGCGCTCCAGCAGGCGCGGGTCGGCTTCCACCGCCGCCGACAGGAACACGTCGCCGGGGATGAACATGACGACGAAATCGGGCGTGCCCTCCAGCAGTTCGTGGTATTTCTTCGACGACAGCATCCGCACGTGATCGCCGATCTGGCGGGCATGGCGCCTGATCGCCACCTCGCGGGCCTCGGGCGTCTCGGCCTCGAGCGCGTCGAGATAGCCGTCGAGCGAGGTCTTGGCGTCGATCACCAGCGAGCGGCCGCCGGGCATCCGCACGATGGCGTCGGGGCGCTGCAACCCGTCGTCGGTGCGGTGGCTGGTCTCGGTCTCGAAATCGACATGCTCGGCCATGCCGCTCAGTTCGAACACCTGCCTGAGCTGCATCTCGCCCCAGCGGCCGCGCGTCTTGGGCGCCCGTAGCGCCTGCACAAGCTTTCGGGTCTCGCCCGAAAGCTGCGACTGGCCCAGCTTCAGTTGTTCCACCTGTTCGCGGATCGCGCCATAGGCGTCGGTGCGGTGCTTTTCCATCTCGCGCAAGATGGTGTCAAAGGCGCCGAGCCGTTCGCTCAACGGCTTGACCATGCCGTCGATGGCCTTCTGGCGCGCGTCCAGTTCGGCGCGTGCGGTCTCGGAATGGGTGGTGAAGCGTTCGGTGACGCGGTCGAGGAAGGCCTTCGAATTTCCCTCCAGCACCTCGTTGGCGAGGGTCCGGAACCTGCCTTGCAGCGCGTCGTTCAACCCGCGCAGCTCCTCCAGCCGCGCGGCGTGGCTCTGCTCGACGGTATCCAGCCGCGCCTCGGCCTGGTTCAGCGCCCCCAGCAGGGTGTCGCGTTCCTCGCGGGCTTCGGCGATGGCCTGCTCCAGCTGTGGCAGGCGTTCGGCGCGGGCCTCCAGCACGGCGATCTGGCGGCGGAGAAGCTCGGCGTCTGCACTTTCGCCGTGCAGGCGGCGCAGACTTGCGCCGCGCACGATCAGCGCAAGGGCCAGCGCCCCTGCCAGCAGGAGGGCCAGCACGAGGTAGGCGGGCATCGGGTCGACGGCCGGGCCGAAGGGCGAGGCGTCGCGCAGGCGCGTGGCCAGCCGGTCGAGGAGGGCGAAGAGCGGAGCGTTTTCCACGGCCTATGTGCGCCCGAACAGGCGTTCGATGTCGGACAGCGCCAGCGTCACGTAGGTCGGGCGCCCGTGGTTGCACTGGCCCGATTTCGGCGTCGCCTCCATCTCGCGCAGCAGCGCGTTCATCTCCTCCGCGCTCATCCGGCGGCCGCTGCGGACCGATCCGTGGCAGGCCACGCGGCTCAGCACGGCGTCAAGCCGGGCGCGCAACGCCTCCGACTGGCCGAGGTCGTCGATCTCGTCGAGGATGTCGCGCAGCATCGGCTCCACCGCGACCGTGCCCAGCAGCGCGGGCGTCTCGCGCACGGCGATCGTGCCGGCGCCGAAGGGCTCGATGACAAGGCCAAGCGCGGCAAGATCCGCGGCATGCGCCAGCAGCCGGTCGGCATCGCCCCCCAGCGTCACGATCTCGGGGATCAGCAGCGCCTGCCGGGCGATGCCGTTGGTGTCCATCTGCCGCTTCAGCCGCTCGTAGACCAGCCGCTCATGGGCGGCGTGGGCGTCGACGATGACCATCCCGGTATCGGTCTGGGCGAGGATGTAGTTCTCGTGGATCTGCGCGCGGGCGGCCCCGAGCGGGCGGGCAGTGGCCTCGGGCGCGGGGGTGTCGTGCTCCACCCGGGCCGAGGGCTGGGCCTGCCACAGCGCCGGATCCTCGGCCAGCACGGGCGCCTGCCAGGCACGGGCGCGCTGCATCATCGCGGCGGACGGCCGGTCCATCTGGTAGACGCGCGCACGGCCCGGCTCGGCCTGGAACGCGCCAAGGACACCGTCCCCGACGGTGGAGGAGGCCCGGTGCCCCGCCTCCGCCAGCCCGTGCCGCAGCGCCGAGACGACCAGTCCGCGCGCAAGGCCCGGATCGCGGAACCGCACCTCGGATTTCGCCGGGTGCACGTTCACGTCGACGCGCGCGGGCGGGCAGCCGAGGAACAGCGCCGCCGCCGGGTGCCGGTCGCGCGCCAGAACGTCCATGTACCCCGCCCGCAACGCACCGTAGAGCTGCTTGTCCCGCACCGGGCGGCCGTTGACGAAGAAGAACTGCGCCACCGCAGCGCCGCGTGAAAACGTGGGCAGGGCGGCGTAGCCCGTCAGGCGCAGCCCCTCGCGCTCGGCGTCGATCCTGATCGCGTTCTCCACGAAGTCGCGCCCGATCAGCGCCCGCAGTCGCGCCGACAGCGCATCGAACAGGTCGCCGGTTTCCGGGTCTGCGCGCAAGATCACGCGCTCGCCTTCGGTCATGTCCTTCAGCGTGAACCCCACGCCGGGTTCCGCCATCGCCAGCCGCTTCACCACGTCGGCGATTGCCTGCATCTCGGCCCGGTCGCTGCGCAGGAACTTCAGCCGCGCGGGCGTGGCGAAGAACAGGTCGCGCAATTCCACCACCGTGCCGCGCGACAGGGCGGCAGGGCGCACCTCGGCTGTCTCGCCGCCGGTGACGCGCACCTCGTGCGCCTCTGCCCCTGCTGTGCGACTGGTGATCTTGAGCCGCCCGACGGCGCCGAGCGACGGCAACGCCTCGCCGCGAAAGCCGAAGCTCTGGATGTTGAACAGGTCGCTGCCGTCGATCTTCGACGTGGCGTGGCGGCTCAGCGCAAGGGGCAGATCCTCCGCCCCCATGCCGCAGCCGTCGTCGGTGACGCGGATCAGGGTCTTGCCGCCATGGGCGATCTCGACCAGCACGCGGGTGGCGCCCGCATCGAGCGCGTTCTCCACCAGCTCCTTCACCGCCGAGGCGGGCCGCTCCACGACCTCGCCCGCCGCGATCCGGTTGATCGCGGTCTCGCTCAACTGCCGGATCACGGGGCGTGTGCGGCTTATCTTGGGGTCGTCAAGGGACATGCCGCTAAACCTAGCATGCCCCGGCGAGTCGGTCCAAGGGGTGGTGGCTCAGTTTCCGGGGGATAAGCCCTGCGGCTGGCCGACCACCACGAAATGCAGCGCCTCGGGCTGCAACAGGCGGCGGGCGACGCGTTGCACATCCTCCACCGTCACTGCCTCGACATAGGCGTTGCGGTTCACGATGTAATCGGCGGGCATGGCGTCGGACTGCATCGCGGCAAGGATGCCCGCAATCGTGCCGTTGCCGTCGAAGCGCAGCGGGTATTCGCCGGTCATGTAGCGCTGCGCGGCCTCCAGCTCATCCTCGGTGATGCCGTTCTCGGCCACGTCGGCCCATTGCGCGCGCACCACCTCGATCGCTTCGGCCATCAGCTCGTTCGACGAGGAGAACTGCCCGAACATCCCCGGCGACAGGTCGGCCAGCGACAGGTAGGTGCCGATGCCGTAGGTCAGGCCGCGGTCCACCCGCACCTCCTCCATCAGGCGTGAGCGGAAGCCGCTTCCGCCCAGCACCTGGTTCAGCACGAAGGCGGCAAAGAAATCGGGATCGTCGCGTTCGATGCCCGCGTGGCCGAAAAAGGCGACCGATTGCGGGCTCGGGAAATCGACCACGGTCACGCCGCCGTCAAGCGCCTGGGTGACCTGCTCTGGCCGCTCCGGCGCGTCTTCGGGCAGATCGCCGAGGATACGGTCGATCAGCAGGCCCAGCTCTTCGGGCGAAATGTCGCCCGCTGCCCCCACCACGACACGGTCGCGGGTGAGTGCGGCCCGATGCGCGGCCAGCAGGTCGTCGCGGGTCAGCGCCGATACGGTCTCCTCCGTGCCTTCCTGCGGCGAGCCGTAGGGGTGGTCGCCGTAGGCCAGCGCATTGAAGGTGCTCGAGGCGATATCCTCGGGGTCGCGGGCGTTGCCTTCGATGGTCGCCAGGACCTGCCCACGCACCCGCTCGATCGCGGCCTCGTCGAAGGTCGGTTCGACCAGCGCGGCGCGCAGCAGGTCGGCAGCCTCGTCACGGTTCTGCGTCAGCATCCGGGCACCGACCACGACCGCGTCGCGGTAGCTGGAAAAGCTGAAATTGGTTGCCAGGGCCTCCACCTGTTCGGCGAATCCCTGCGCGTCCATGTCGGCCGCGCCTTCCTCGAGCAGGCCGGTCATCAGGTAGGTCGCGCCCCGCTGCTCTGCCGGGTCCAGCGACGAGCCGCCGACAAACCAGAACTCCAGCGCGACGAAGGGGATCGAGCTGTCCTCGACCAGCCACGCCCCGATGCCGCCGGGCGAGGTGACTTCCTCGATGTCGATGTCGGCACTGGCGGGAAAGGCAAAGACCAGCGCGGTGAGCGCGGCGGCGATACGGGCGATCATTGGCTTGCCTCCGTGGCGTCGGTCTGGGTCGGTTCGGGCTGCATGAGGTAGCCGGTGACGGTCGAGGCGCCGTCGAACAACCGTTCGGCGGCCGCCATCACGTCCTCGGGCGTCACGGCATCCAGCGCGTCGGCCCAGCCGTCCGCGTCGGCCACGCTCAGCCCCGCGGCGAGGTCGACACCGTAGCCGCGCGCAAGGCCGGCGGTATTGTCCTCGGCATAGATCTCGCCGGCCTCGACGCTGAACCGGATGCGCTCGAACTGCGCGGCGTCGATCCCTTCGTCGAGAAACGCCTCGATCACGCGCCACAGATCCGCCTCCGCCTCTTCCAGCGAGACGCCGGGGACCGGCAGGTTCACGAGCGTGAAGCCCGACGGATCGAAGCTGGTCGAGTCGTAGAAGGCGGCGGTATAAAGCGAGCGTTGCTCCTCTACCTGCAGGCGGCGCGCCATCAGCGAGGTCTGCCCGCTGCCGCCAAGGATCTCGGCGAGGTAGAACAGCGCCGCTGCCTCGTCCTGATCGCCGGGTTCGCGCACCGGGGCCAGCATCTGGATCGAGACATAGGGGTTGGCGACCCGCTCATCCTCCAGCACCAGGCGGCGGTCGGCGATCTGCGGCGGCTCGGCCGGGCGCACCCGCTCGGGCAGGTCTTCCGAGGCCGGATCGGACCGTAATGTTCCTCGGCCAGCGCGCGCACCTCTTCGGGGGTCACGTCGCCCGCAACGATCAGGATTGCGTTGTTGGGGTGGTACCAGGTGTCGTAGAAGGC
>Ga0008833_1000739_pt1 | contig 23825 bp, 18 predicted proteins | sample HotLakConsoUCCLE_FD_62216 | JGI IMG/M metagenome (GOLD analysis project Ga0008833, IMG submission 62216) | Hypersaline microbial mat communities from Hot Lake, Washington, USA - Hot Lake Consortium UCC-LE | ecosystem: Environmental > Aquatic > Non-marine Saline and Alkaline > Hypersaline >... | reverse complement strand
AGGCCCAGGCCACCGGCAAGCTCTCGCTGTCGCTCGTCGGAGCCGAGGAGCAGCAGGTCGCGGAAAACGTCACGATCAACCAGCGTCAGTTGCTCGGCATCACCGGCCCGGCCGCGGTCGAGCAGCGCAAGGAGTGTTCGGTCCGGACAAGGCGCGGCACGGAATTCGTCAACATCCCGATCGAGTGCCCGACCGAATAGACACCGACATGTCGAGGAAGAGCGAGGCGCGCGCCACATCATGTGGGGCGCGTTTTTCTTTTGAGGAGCAATTGCGGGGCAGTGTTGCCACTTCTCCACATAAAGCAATGCCTTCAACGCATTGATTCTTGCAATAAAAGAAGAGCTCACGAATAGTGCGCGCAATGTGGGCAGAAAAGACCCGCGTGTCCTTGAGGCGTGATCGGAGAGGCAGGTCACATGAAAATTGACAGATTCCTGAAGGCGGCCCTTATCGGGTTTGCCGTATCGGTATCTGCCGTGTCTACCGGGCACGCGCAGACGATTTCCGTTATGTCCGGTGAGACGTCGCAAAGCCTGAACGTGCCGATGAACCGCGCCGTGGTCGTCGAATCGGAGGTCCCGTTCGCGGAACTTTCGATCGCCAACCCCGGGATCGCGGATATCTCGACGCTTTCGGACCGCACGATCTACGTGCTCGGCCGCGCTCCGGGGCGGACGACGCTCACCCTGCTCGGCCCCGACGGCCGGCTCATCACGAATGTCGACGTGCGGGTGACCCCGGATGTCGCGGAGTTCAAGGAACGGCTCGGCCAGATCCTTCCGGGTGAGAACATCGAGGTGCGCACGGCGAACGACGGCATCGTGCTTTCGGGCACCGTCTCGTCGATCCAGAAGCTCGACCGGGCGCTCGATCTCGCCAACCGCTACGCACCCGACCGGGTGTCGAACCTCATGATGGTCGGCGGAGAACAGCAGGTCATGCTGAAGGTGCGGTTCTCGGAAATGGCGCGCTCGGTCTCGAAGGGGCTGAACGGCGGCCTCATCGGCACCGGTCTCGGTGACGACGTCGGGGCAAGTGCTGGCCTCGGCGCCGGACAGCTTGTACCGAACACCAACATCGGAGCGCCGACCTCGACTGAACTGAACCTCGGCAGCAGCACGGTCGGTCAACTCGGCATCGGGTTCAACCTCGGCAACGTGGCCATCAGCGCTCTCCTTGAAGCGCTCGAAACCAAGGGGCTCGTGCGCACGCTCGCGGAACCGAACCTCGTCGCGCTCTCGGGCCAGGAAGCCCGCTTCCTCGCCGGTGGCGAATTCCCGATCCCGGTCGTCGACGACGACGGCGGCATCGCGGTCTCCTATCGCCCCTTCGGCATCGAGCTTCGGTTCACGCCGCGGGTCGTCGACAGCGACGTCATCAACCTCCAGCTCAACGCCGCGGTCTCCGAGATCGACCCCGACAACACGGTGTCGACCTCTGAAGCCATCTCGATCCCGGCCTTCCGGCGCCGCGAGACATCCACCACGGTCGAGATGCGGGACGGCGAGAGCTTCGCCATCGCCGGTCTCATCCAGGACGACTTCTCCGACACCGCGACCCAGGTGCCCTGGCTCGGCGACGTGCCGATCCTCGGCGCGCTCTTCCGCTCCTCGAGCTACCAGCGCAACCAGTCGGAACTCGTCGTCATCATCACGGCCCATCTCGTGAGCCCGACCCGCGGAGAGGCGCTTGCGCTTCCCACCGACCGGGTTCGGATTCCCACGGAGAACGAGCTCTTCCTCTTCGGCAAGACCGTCGGCGGAGAGAACGTGCAGGGCACCCCGGCAGCAGAAGTGGCCAAGCAGGACTTCACGGGGTCCTACGGCTACGTGATGGAGTAAGGGCCATGATCACCCGCATGAAAATCCTCCTCGCGGCAAGCTCCGCCCTGGCTCTCACGGCCTGCGGCGAATCGAACCTCGGCAGCCCGTTCTACTCCGAAGCCGGCGCGTTCATCGACGAAGGCCAGTTCGGCAATCCGACGATGAACAACACGCTGATCCAGAACGGCGAACGCAACTACGCCACGAGCCTCAACGCCCGGTTCGCCGATGCCGTGCCGACGATGGTGAACTTCGCCTTCGACAGTGCGGCACTCGACGAGAACGCGCGGGCGGTGCTTCGTGAACAGGCGAACTTCATCCGCCAGTTCCCCGAGGTGCGGTTCAGGGTCTACGGGCACACCGACGCGGTCGGTCCGGACGCCTACAACAAGGCCCTCGGGCTTCGCCGGGCGCAGACCGTGCTCAACTACCTCGTCAGCCAGGGCGTCGACCGGTCGCGGCTTCAGGCGCTCGTGTCCTTCGGCGAAGAGCGTCCGCTGGTGGTCACCGGCGACCGCGAGCGCCGCAACCGGCGCACGGTCACCGAAGTGTCGGGCTTCGACCAGCGCCACCCCACGGTGCTCGATGGCAAGTATGCCGAGATCATCTATCGCGAGTACGTGGGCTCGGCCACCGAGCAGCCGCCGGCCCCCGGCGGCGGGCTTCAGGCGATCGAGGGCCAGGGCGGCGGCTGACGCCGCAAATCATTGGAAACAAAAGGGAAAGGGCGGCTTTCGAGCCGCCCTTTTCGTTGTTTCAAACCGTCGCTTCAAAACGAATAATTACGATCTTTTAGCCTCAATGTCGCCAACATTGCCCGCCACGGTCAGCTCAAGGGCGCCGTGGGCGCGGGCGCGATTCTGCGCCGCATCCGCGGCACCGGCGGGGTGGTCGGACGCGAGGCGGGTTGCCGTGGTCCACCGTCTCCGCGAGCGAAGAGGACGTGAGTGACATGACGAACGCTGCAGCACTACAGGCGGAACCGGCCGAGATCGCGGCCTGCACCATTGCGCGGGACGTCCAGAACTTCGATCTCCTGATCGAGGACATGGAAGCCGAGTTCGGCGAGAACTGGGGGGATCTGACCTTCGACGACGCCGGCGCCTTCATGCGCCAGCCCGAAGCCGCCAGCCTCGAATTCGTCGCCGTGGCCCTCGACAACGACGACGAGGACGACATCGCCACGGTGGCCGAGCTCATCAAGATCGCCCGGGAGCGCAAGATCAAGGTGCTCCTGATCGCCGAGGAAGTGAGCCCCATCGCCCTGCACCAGCTTCTGAAGCTCGGCGCCGAGGAATTCGTGCCCTACCCGCTTCCCGACGGCGCCCTGCATGACGCCATCGAGCGGATGCGCCGCCCCGCCCCGGTCATCGGCGAGGCCACGACGGCGATCAGGGGCAAGGGCGACAAGGACGGGGTGCTCCTGCCGGTCCACGCCCTCGGCGGCGGAACGGGGGCGACGAATTTCGCCGTCAACCTCGCCTGGGAGCTGGCGAACATCACCAACGAGAACCCGCCGAGGGTCTGCCTGCTCGACCTCGACTTCCAGTTCGGCTCGGTCGCCACCTATCTCGACCTGCCGCGCCGGGAAGCGATCTTCGAGCTTCTTTCGGACACCTCCGCGATGGACACCGATGCCTTCCTGCAGGCGCTGCTGACCTTCAACGAGAAGCTTTTCGTGCTCACGGCGCCGGCCGAGCTTCTGCCTCTCGACTTCATCGGGCCCGCCGACATCGAAAAGGTCCTGGAAATCGCCCGCACCAATTTCGACTACGTCGTCATCGACATGCCCCACACCCTGACGGTGTGGACGGAGACGGTGCTGCACGCGGCCCATGTCTATTTCGCGATGGTCGAGCTCGACATGCGTTCGGCACAGAACACCCTGCGGGTGATCCGGGCGCTCAAGGGCGAGGAACTGCCCTTCGAGAAGCTCCGCTACGTCATGAACCGGTCGCCGAAATTCACCGATCTCAACGGCAAGAGCCGCGTGAAGCGGATGGCCGAAAGCCTCGATATCCAGATCGAGGTGCTGATGCCCGATGGCGGCAAGCAGATCGTCGAGGCCAACGACCACGGCGTGCCGCTTGCGGAAATCGCCGCGAAGAACCCGCTTCGCAAGGAAATCCAGAAGCTCGCCAAGTCGGTGCACGAGGTGAACGAACAGGCCGCGCAGGCCCAGTAAGACCGAGGGGTCAGAGACGTGTTTTCCAAATACAAGAAATCCGGCGGCGCCGACGCGGCGAGGCCCGGTCAGGCCGAACTCACGAGCATTCCCGGCGGCCAGGCCGTGACGGCCCAGGCCCAGCCGAAAGTGATCCGGCGGCAGAACCCTTCGAAGGTCAATCCCCAGGCCGTGCCGGTGGACAAGGAGAAGAAGCGCAAGGAGCGGCTCGGAGAAATCAAGCTCGAGCTGCACAAGCGGCTTCTCGACAACCTCAACCTCGGCGCCCTCGATACCGCCTCCGAAAGCGACCTGCGCGCGGAGATCATCTCGATCTCCGGCGAAGCGCTCGACGAGATGGGTGTGGTTCTGAACCGCGAGGAACGAACGACGCTCAACCAGGAGCTTTTCGACGAGGTCACGGGCCTCGGCCCCCTCGAGCCGCTCCTGAAGGACGACAGCATCAACGACATTCTGGTGAACGGCCCCCAGCAGGTCTTCGTCGAACGCGCCGGCAAGCTCGAGCTCACCGACACGACCTTCAAGGACGAGCGCCACCTTCTGCGGATCATCGACAAGATCGTCTCCGCCGTGGGCCGGCGGGTGGACGAATCGAACCCCTACGTCGACGCCCGCCTCGCCGACGGCTCGCGTTTCAACGCCATGGTCCCGCCCGTTGCGGTGGACGGCTCGCTGGTCTCGATCCGGAAGTTCAAGAAGGAAAAGCTCGCGATCGACGATCTCGTCAGCTTCGGCGCCTTCACCGAGGAAATGGCGGCATATCTGCAAGCCGCCGTGGCCACCCGCCTCAACGTCATCGTCTCGGGCGGTACCGGTTCGGGCAAGACCACGACGCTCAACGCCCTGTCGTCCTTCATCGACAACGACGAGCGCATCCTCACCATCGAGGACACCGCGGAACTCCAGCTTCAGCAGACCCATGTCGGCCGGATGGAAAGCCGCCCGCCCAACGTCGAAGGGCGCGGCGCGGTCACCCAGCGCGACTGTCTCAGGAACGCGCTCAGGATGCGCCCCGACCGCATCATCGTCGGCGAGACGCGCGGCGAGGAAGTCATCGACATGCTCCAGGCCATGAACACCGGCCACGACGGGTCGATGACGACGATCCACGCCAACTCGGCGCGCGACGCGGTGTCGCGTCTGGAAAACATGATCTCGATGGCCGGCATCGAGATGCCCATCAAGGCGCTTCGCGCGCAGATCGCCTCGGCCGTCAACCTCATCGTGCAGGCCTCGCGTCTTCAGGACGGTTCGCGCCGCATGGTCTCGATCACGGAGGTGACGGGCATGGAAGGCGAGGTCATCTCGATGCAGGAGGTGTTCCGCTTCCAGCGCGTGGGCCTCACGCCCGACAACAAGATCATCGGCCATTTCACCGCGACAGGGGTGCGCAGCCATTTCTCGGAACGCTTCCGGATGTGGGGCTACGACCTGCCGTCGAACATTTTCGAACCCTTTGCCGCGGAGTAAGCCCGAATGGTCATTTCAGCCGCACCGCTGATCTACATCCTGATCTTCATCGGTGTCCTGGCGCTTGTGCAGGGCATCTACCTGACCGTCTTCGGCAAGGCGATCAGCCTCAACAACCGCATCAACCGGCGCCTCGACATGCTCGAGAAGGGCGCCGGACGCGAACAGGTGCTCGAACAGCTCCGCAAGGAAATGTCGCAGCACATGCGGTCGCGGTCGATCCCGCTCTACTCGATCCTCGCCGACAAGGCGCAGAAGGCGAACATCGCCTTCACGCCCCAGCAGCTCATCATGGTGATGGGCGTGCTCTCGGCCGTGGCCTTCGCCGGCCTCACCGTCGGCACCAGCGCCGGTCTCGCGGTGCGCATCGTCGTCGCGGTCGCCATGGGCGTGGGTGCGGTCTTCGTCTGGGTCAACAACACCGCGAAGAAGCGCTTGTCGATGATCGAGGAGCAGCTTCCCGACGCGGTGGAACTGATGGTCCGGTCGCTCCGGGTCGGCCACCCGTTCACCTCGGCTCTCCAGATCGTCGCCAAGGAGGTGCCCGACCCCTTGGGCACCGAAATGGGCATCATCTCGGACGAAGCCGCCTACGGCCGCGACGTCGGCGACGCGCTGAAGTCGATGGCCGAACGCATGGACATGCAGGACCTTCGCTTTCTCGCGGTCGCCGTCACCATCCAGCAGACCTCGGGCGGCAACCTCGCCGAAATCCTGCACGGCCTCGCGAAGGTGATCCGCGCTCGCTTCAAGCTCTTCCGGCGGGTGAAGGCGATCACCGCGGAAGCGAAATGGTCGGGGATGTTCCTGTCGGTCTTTCCGATCGGCGCGCTTGTGATGATCAACATCCTGCAACCCAACTACTACGATGACGTAAAGGAGACCGCGTATTTCATTCCCGCCTGTCTCGTCGTCGCCGGCTTCCTCGTCGCGAATATCTTCGTGATGCGGTCGCTCGTGAACATCAAGGTCTGAGCCCATGGAATTTCTCAACCGGATCAACACGCTCCTGACAGACATCCTGGGTCCTTTCGGACCGCTGATCGCGATCGGCATTCTCGGTGTCGTCCTGATCGGCCTGACCCTGCCCGCGCTCCTGAAGAAGGACGTCGACCCGCTCGACCGGATCAAGGAGCAGGCAAAGGGCTACGACACGAGCCAGAACGGCGACAAGAAGGCCAAGCTCCGCACCGGCGGCAAGAAGGACAAGCTCGAGAAATACTCGAACTTTCTCGAGCCGCAGAACGAGGAGGAATACTCCGCGATCCGGATCAAGCTTCTTCAGGCCGGCTATCGCTCGAAGAACGCCGTGCGGACCTTCTACTTCCTGCAGTTCGCGCTCGGCATCCTGTTTCTGCTCGCCGGCGTGATCTACGCCATCGTCCAGTCGGCCACCGGCGAACCGACGACGCAGGCGATCGTCCTGTCCATCATCATTCCCGGCGCGATCGGCTACTACATTCCGAAGTACTGGGTGACGAAGCGCCAGCAGGAGCGCCAGACGGAAATCACCAACGGCTTTCCCGACAGCCTCGACATGATGCTCGTCTGCGTCGAGGCCGGCCAGTCGCTCGACCAGTCGATTCTCCGGGTCTCGAAGGAGATCCGCGCGGGCTTCCCCGCGCTGGCCCTCGAATTCGAGATGGTCGCGAACGAGACCAAGGCCGGCAAGGACAAGGTGCAGGTCCTGCGCGACATGGCCGAGCGCACCGGCGTCTCCGACGTGCAGTCCTTCGTGACCGTGCTCATCCAGTCGGCAAGCTTCGGCACCTCGATCGCGGAAGCCCTGCGGGTGTTCTCGGAGGAAATGCGCGACAAAAGGGTCATGCGGGCCGAAGAGAAGGCGAACACCTTGCCTACGAAGATGACCCTTGCCACAATGATGCTGACGGTTCCGCCCCTCCTGATCATCCTGATCGGCCCGTCGGTCTTCGAAATCGCGGTCACGCTCGGGGGGGCCAACTTCTAAGGGGGCACATGCGCGCGAGACCCTTCGCCGCCACCATCCTCGCAACCCTGCTGGCCGCCTGTAGCCCGGGCGGCCTTCAGCAGTTCGACGACAGCCCGTTCGCGCCGGCCGGGCGAAGCAGCGCCGAAAGTGTCGACGGGCTGATCGTCGGGCACCGGCTGATGGCCGCGGGGGAATACGAGCTTGCCCTCAGGGCCTACTCCCGCGCCGCCGCCGAAGACGGCATGACGGTCGATGTGCTGTCTGCCCTGGGGTCGGCGAACCTCCGGCTGGGGCGGCTCGGACAGGCCGAGAAGCTCCTCCGCCGCGCGACGCAGGAGGAAGCCGATTTTCCGCCTGCGTGGAACAATCTCGGGGTCGTGCTGATGGAAACCGGCCAGTATGGCGAAGCGGCCCGTGTCTTTCGGGTCGCATTCGCACTCGATAGTGGCGAAAGTGACGAAATTCGCGAGAATCTGCGCCGCGCGCTCGCAAAAATCGAAAATGCCGCGTATTCTGAACCCGATAATCAGTTCGCGTTGGTGCGCCGCGGAACAGGCTCCTACCTGCTCCTGCAAACGCCATAAGCGGACGGACCCGAGCAGTTAAAAAAGGGACGCAGGCAAGATGCGCCACATCGTGACTTCTCTCTGCCTTGGCAGCACCCTGGTGCTGTCGGCATGCGGTGGACAGGAAACCGCCGAACTCGACGCCGCCTTCAAGGCGGTCAACGTGATCGACGAGTCGGGCCTCAACGACATCATGCTGAACTCGCCCGACCCAAACGAGGCGGTGCGCTATTTCGAGCGCGCCAGCGCGGAGAACCCCGACCGGGTCGACCTCAGGCGCGGCTACGCGAAGTCGCTCGTGCGCGCGGGCAAGGCGACCCAGGCCAATTCCATCTGGGGTCAGATCGTGGAGAGCCCCGGAGCCACCGACGAGGACCGCCTCGGCTACGCCGAAGCGCTCATCCGGTCCGGCGAATGGGAGAGGGCGGAAGAACAGCTCGACCTCATTCCGCCGACGATGGAGAACTTCACCCGCTACCGGCTCGAGGCGATGATCGCCGACGCCAACGAGGAGTGGGAGAAGGCCGACAGCTTCTACGAGATCGCCGTGGGCCTGACCACGACACCGGCCGGCACGCTCAACAACTGGGGCTACTCGAAGCTGACACGCGGGGATTTTTCCGGCGCGGAACGGATGTTCGGAGAAGCGCTCGGCTACGACCCGAAGCTCTTCACCGCGAAGAACAACCTCGTTCTCGCCCGGGGCGCCCAGCGCAAGTATGACCTCCCCATCATCCAGATGACCCAGATCGAGCGGGCGCAGCTTCTGCACTCGCTCGGGCTTTCCGCCGTCAAGCAGGGCGATGTCGAGATCGGCAAGGGCCTTCTGCGCAACGCGATCGACACCCATCCGCAGCATTTCGAGGCCGCCGCGCGCAGCCTCGCGGCCCTCGAGGCCAACGTCACCAACTGACCTTCCGCTCCCGGGCGCGGCGAGCGCGTCCGGGGCTTCACCTTCCCGACATTCTCCGGCCACATTCGTTGACCAGTCTCAGGCCGGCGCCGTTCCGGGCGCGGACGTCACCGTCGGAGGACCGCGCGATGAGCCCTTTTCTGCCCTTCGTCCTTCCCGTCGCCTTCTGGGTGGCCTGGTCTGACATGGCGCGGATGAAGATCCCCAACAAGGCGGTGCTCGCGCTTCTCGGCATCTACGTGGTCGTCGGGCCCTTCGCGCTGCCCTTCGAGAGCTACCTCTGGCATTATCTGCACTTCGCGGTGGTGCTGGTCGCGGGCTTCATCATCACCTCCGCCGGCCTCGCCGGCGCGGGAGATTCGAAGTTCGCGGCCGCGATGGCACCCTTCATCTTCGTCGAGCACCTGCCGGGGTTTCTCTACCTCTTCGCCGCGGTGATTCTCGCCGCCTTCGTCACGCACCGGGGCTTCCGGGCCGTGCCGGCGGTGGCGAACGCATTGCCCGACTGGGAGAGCTTTCACCGCAAGGACTTCCCCATGGGTCTCGCGCTTTCGGGGGCGCTGGTGCTCTACCTCGCGCTGCCCGCGTTCAACTGATCGAGAACAGGATGTAGAGCGGCGTCCGCCGGACTTCGGTGAACGTCGCACCCGTCTCTTCCACAAGCTGCAAAAGGCTTCTCCTGACCGGCGGAAGCGCCGGGCAGAGCGGGACGAGCAGGTAGTCGGCACTCTCCCAGCCCGGCAGCCCACCGTAATACCACGGCGCTCCCTTCACGAGCGGCTGGCCTCCGTTGAACATCCAGTGCGACGAGAAGATGTCGGCGGCGAAGATGCGGGTGTCGCCCGCATAGCCTGCCGCTGCGAGGTCGCGGGCGATTCCGTCGAACCAGCCCGGAAGCCCCAGCATCACCTCGCATTGCGGCAGCGTCTCGCCCCGGAACTCCACCGGTTCCGGCCGGTCTGCAAGCTCCCGGTAGGTCTCGAGCCCCGACCCCGGCCCGTCGAGGGGGATGAGGCCGTCGATCTGGTTCGCGCGGATGGCGGCGGTCCGGAAGCCCGCGTGCCGCTCCGAGCGCGGAATGAGCGGGGCATATTCCCCGGGGTCGGCGAGGGCATGGCGCACGGGACTGTAGGCGAGATTGATGTAGGAGGGCGCGGCGAAGGCGAAAAGCACCGTCGCGACATAGCCCAGCGCCTGCGCCGGCCGCACCGCCGCAAGGTCCGCCTCATGGCGCAGCACGAGAAGCAGAAGGCCGAGAAGTGCGAGCCATTGCGGGTCGTTGCCGAAGTTCTGGTAGGTGACATAGGCAAAGCCCGGCAGCAGGAGGAATGTCAGAAGCCCCCCCTCTTCCGCACCCGCGCGGCGCAGGAGGACGACGGCCAGCAGGGCGGCCAGCGTGCCGCCGAGATAGGCCGGCGCGACGAGGGTGCCCGCGAGGTCGAGCGAGGGGCTGGGGCGCACGTCCGAGGCCGCTACCGTCGCCAGATCGCCGAGATAGGCCGCCCAGTAGCCGATGCCGCCCCAGGCGGTGACGCCCGCCGCGACGATGAGGCCGGCGGCGGCGGCGGCCAGAAGCATCCGCCGCTCGTGGCGCAGAAGCAGGGCGACGAGGATGGCGGGACCGAGGGCGACCGCGTAGGTGACCTTGATCATCACGAGCCCGGCGATGCAGAGGCCGAGGATCGCCCCGTCGACGAGCGGCCGGGGCGCGCCGAGCGGCCTCAGCACCGCCAGTGCGATGGCGACGAAGGCCAGCGCCCAGGCCCAGCGGTTGTAATGCATCGAGATCGAGACGGCGTCGACCGTTTCGCCATGCACGAGGGCCGTGACGAGCACGAGGCAGACAAGGCCGAACGCGTAGGCCAGAAGCCCCGGAAAACGGGTCCGGGCCGTCCACCAGACCACAGGCAGAAGCGCCGCGGCGACACTGGCCTGCGCCCAGTGGATGGCCTGGTCCACCCCCATGCCGGAGGCCATGAAGGCGTGGATCGGCAGGAAGGCGAAGGCCCCGATCGGCGTCATGAAGTCGAGATGCGGGATCTCGCCGCGCTCGAGCCGGAAGAGGATTTCCAGAAGGTGCAGCATGTCGCCCTCGTGGCGGGCAATGTAGAGCCCGCCCTTGAGAAGCGAGAGCGCCGACACACCCGCGACGAAGGCCGCGAGAACGGCCAGGAGGACAACGGGATTTGGTCTGCTCATCCCTCAGAACTTCCATTTTTTGGCCACATTAGACGGTGATGTTGGTGACCGCAAAACCCCGATGCGGGGAACGGACGAATTCCGGGCGGTGCGGCGTGAAACCCGCAGCCGGCCCCAGGTGGAGCAGACAGACCGATGAACATGCAAACGCCCAACGTGATGGCCCCTCCTGCCCCGAAGAGCCTGCAGGAAATGCGGCTCCCGATGGTCATGATGCGCGACATCGTTCTGAAGACGATGTTCCGGATGAACGTCGACGCGGTGAGCGACCTGTCGAAGGCGATCTGCCTGCCGATCCCGGTCACGCAGGAACTCGTCGATCTCGCCCGCTCCCAGAAGCTTCTCGAAGCCACCGGCACGCTGCATGCGAACTCGGGCGGGGAGATGGGCTACCAGCTCACCGAAGCCGGCAAGGCGCGCGCGCTCGACGCCCTGACCCAGTCGGAATATTACGGCGCCATGCCGGTGCCGCTCGAGGTCTATTCCGAGCAGGTCCAGCGCCAGTCGATCCGCAACATCCAGGTGTCCCGCGACCAGCTCACCGGTGCGATGGGCCACCTCATCCTGCCGAAGGAGCTTCTCGACCATCTCGGACCGGCGGTGTCCGCCGGCCGCTCGATCCTGATGTACGGACCGCCGGGCAACGGCAAATCGTCGATCTCGAACGGCATCCGCGATGCGCTCGGCGACAAGATCTACGTGCCCCGCGCGATCGAGTATTCGGGACAGGTCATCACCGTCTACGACCCCATCGTGCATTCCGCCGTCATCATGGAGGAGGACGACCCGAACTCGCTGCGCCGCACCTCGGGGCGGTTCGACACCCGCTACGTGCTCTGCGACCGGCCCACGGTCATCACCGGCGGCGAGTTGCGCCTCGACATGCTCGACCTCGTCTACAACCCCACGGCGCGCACCTACCAGGCGCCGCTCCAGCTGAAGTCGACCGGCGGCGTCTTCATCGTCGACGACCTCGGCCGCCAGGAAGAGCCGCCCCAGGCGCTCGTCAACCGCTGGATCGTGCCGCTCGAGGAGAGCAAGGACATCCTCGCGCTGCAATCGGGCGAGAAGTTCACCGTGCCCTTCGACACGCTGGTGATCTTCTCCACGAACTTCCACCCCAACGAGATCTTCGACAAGGCAGCACTTCGCCGGATCTTCTTCAAGATCAAGATCGACGGGCCGAGCCAGGAGGATTTCCTGAAGATCTTCGCGATGGTCGCGAAGAAGCGGAAGATGCCGCTCGACGAGAGCACCCTCGTCTACCTGATGAAATACAAGTACCCCGAGATCGAGAACGTCTACGCGAACTACCAGCCGATCTTCCTCATCGACCAGATGATCGCGATCTGCGAGTTCGAGGGCATCTCCTACCAGATGAGCCCCGACCTCATCGACCGGGCCTGGGCCAACATGTTCGTCAAGGAAGAGGCGATCGTGCACTAGCGGGCCGCCCGCACGGTCCGCCTCCGGCGGGGATATTTCCGCCAGGATGAAGGAGCCGGGGCTTTCGCTCCGGCGTCCTGCGTCTAGATTGCCCGCCATGAGGCTTCCCGCAAATCTCGAGGACTGGTTCGACCGCCGGGGCTGGTCGCTGCACCCGCACCAGCGCGACATGCTGGAGAGGGCCGGGGCGCCCGCGCTGCTGCTCATCGCCCCCACCGGGGGCGGCAAGACCATGGCCGGCTTCCTGCCGACGCTGGCGGAGCTTGGCAGCGACCCGAAACCGGGCCTCCACACGCTCTACGTCTCGCCGCTGAAGGCGCTCGCCGCCGATATCCGCCGCAATCTCGGCTCGCCGATCGCCGAGGCGGGGCTCGCCGTGCGGGTCGAGGACCGGACCGGCGACACCTCGCAGACGCGCAAGAGGGCGCAGCGGGTCGACCCGCCGCACATCCTGCTGACGACGCCCGAAAGCCTCGCGCTGCTGTTGTCCTACGAGGATGCGCCGCGGATGTTCTCGGGGCTGAAACGCGTGATCGTCGACGAGATCCACGCGCTGGCGGAATCGAAGCGGGGCGACCAGCTCATGCTCGCGCTGGCGCGGCTGCAGGGCCTCGTTCCCGGCCTCAGGCGGGTGGGGCTTTCGGCGACGGTGGAGGACCCAGCGGCGATCGCGCGGCTTCTCGCCCGGCACCCCGACCCCTGCGAGGTGCTCCACGCCGACCCGGGCCCCGAGCCCGACATCGCCATGCTGGCAACGAAGGCCGCCCCGCCCTGGGCCGGCGGCGGCGGCAGATACGCCATACCCGAGGTGCTCGAGCAGGTGCGCCGCCACAGGACCACGCTCATCTTCCACAACACCCGGGCGCAGGCGGAGATCTTCTTCCACCACCTGTGGCTTCTCAACGACGAGAGCCTGCCCATCGGCATCCACCACGGCAGCCTCGCGCGCGAACAGCGCGAGCGGGTCGAGGCGGCGATGGTGGCGGGCGCGCTCAAGGCCATCGTCTGCACCGGAAGCCTCGACCTCGGGATCGACTGGGGCGATGTCGACCTCGTGATCCAGGTCGGCGCGCCGAAGAACGTCAAGCGGCTGGTGCAGCGGATCGGCCGTGCGAACCATCGCTACAACGCCCCGTCGAAGGCGCTTCTGGTGCCCGCCAACCGCTTCGAGATCGTCGAATGCGTCGCCGCGCTCGATGCGGTGCGCGCGCGCGACCTCGACGGCGAGCCGCGGGGGCCGGGGCCGAGGGACGTGCTCTGCCAGCACATCCTGATCGCCGCCTGCGCGGGGCCGGTCGACGCCGATGCGCTCTACGGCGAAGTGACCTCGGCGGGGGCCTACACCGGCCTTGCCCGCGCGGAATTCGACGCCTGTCTCGACATGGTGGCGACGGGGGGCTACGCGCTTCGCGCCTACGACCGCTGGCAGCGCCTGAAGCAGGGGCCGGACGGGCTCTGGCGGTTGCGCGACCCGCGCGCGGCCCGACGGATCAGGATGAACATCGGCACGATCCAGGACACCGACACGCTGAAGGTCCGCCTGAAGAACCGGATGGGCAGGGCGCCCCTCGGCGAGGTCGAGGAGAGCTTCGCCGCCTCGCTCACGCCGGGCGACACCTTCCTCATCGGCGGCCAGGTGGTGCGCTACGAGGGCTTGCGGGAGATGACGGTGGAGGTCACCCGCAATGCCGGCAAGGCCCCGAAGATCGCCGCCTTCATGGGCACGAAATTCGCGACCTCGACGCAGCTTTCGGACCGCATCCTCGAGATGTTCCGCACCCGCGACTTCTCGCGCCTGCCGGCCCATACCGCCGAGTGGCTCGCGCTTCAGTCGCGGGTCTCGAAGCTGCCCGCGCGGGAGCGGCTTCTCATCGAGAGCTTTCCCGACATGGGCCGCGAATACACCTGCGTCTACGGCTTCGCGGGCCGCAACGCGATGCAGACGCTGGGGCTTCTCGTCACCCAGCGGATGGACCGGATGGACCTCGGCCCCATCGGCTTCGTCTCGACGGATTACGCCGTGCTCATCTGGTCGCTCGAACGGCTGAGCGACCCCGCGCCGCTTTTCGCGGAAGAGAACCTCAGGGAGGATTTCGAGACCTGGCTTGCCGGCAACGCGGTGATGAAGCGCACCTTCAGGGCGGCGGCGACGGTGGCGGGAATGCTCGAGCGGCGCACGATGCAGGGCCGGAAGTCGGGCCGGCAGGCGACGTTTTCGTCGGACATCCTCTACGACACGCTGGCGAAATACGACCCCGACCATCTCCTGATGAAGATCACGCGGGAGGAGGCGCTGCGCGGCCTCGTCGATTTCGGGCGCATCGAGGAGATGCTCGCGCGCACCAGGGGCCGGGTGGACCATGTCGTGCACGACCGGGTGACGCCGCTGGCCGCGCCGCTCTTTCTCGAACCCGGCCGGGTGCCGGTCGAGGGGGGGGCCGCCGAGCGCATTCTGGCCGAAGAGACCGGGCGGCTTCTCGCCGAGGCAGGCCTTGCTCCATGACCTTCCACCGGCGCTCGGGGAGGGTTGCGCGGAGGCGGGGATCGGGCCAGAACAAGGCATGAACATTCACCCTTTCGAGCTTGCCGGGGAACGTCTCGCGGCCCTGCCGTCGGGCGCGCTTCACTGGCCCGCAGCGGGCCTTCTCTGCGTCTCGGACCTGCATCTGTGCAAGGCCGAGCGGATGGCGCGGCGCGGCGGGGGCATGCTGCCGCCCTACGAGACACGCGACACGTTGGCGCGGCTCGAGGCGGATATTCACGCCACCGGGGCGCGGGTGGTGGTCTGCCTCGGCGACAGTTTCGACGACCCGGGCGCGGCCGAGGCGATGGAGGAGGAGGACCGGCTGTGGCTCCTGCGGCTCCAGGCGGGGCTTCGCTGGATCTGGATCGAGGGCAACCACGACCCGGGCGGCCTGGGGTTCGGAGGAACCTATCTCGCCGAGTTGGCCGAAGGGCCGCTCAGCTTCCGGCACATCGCGAAGGCCGGGGCGGAAAGGGGAGAGATATCAGGGCATTATCACCCCAAGGCGCGGATTTCGGCCCATGGCAAGAGTGTGACGCGGGCCTGCTTTCTGACCGATGGCGAACGGCTCATCCTGCCCGCCTACGGCACCTATACCGGGGGGCTGCACTGGACCGACCCCGTGTTTGCCGGACTGCTCGGCACGGGTGCGCGGGCGTTCCTTACGGGTCGGAGAATCCATGCGGTGCCGGTGCCGTAGACGGTGGGTCTCAGGCCGTCAGACCCTCGGGCTCCGAGAGGCCGTGGGCGCGGGCGCAGGCGGTCAGGGTGTTCGCCAGAAGGCAGGCGATGGTCATCGGGCCGACGCCGCCCGGGACGGGCGTGATGGCACCCGCCCTGTCAACGGCTTCGGCGAAATCGACGTCGCCGACGAGCCGCGTCTTGCCGCCCTCGCCGGGCACGCGGTTGATGCCGACGTCAATGACCGTCGCCCCCTCGCCGATCCAGTCTCCGGGCACGAACTCCGGTCGTCCGATGGCGGCGACGACGATGTCGGCGCGGCGGGTGATGTCGGGCAAGTCCCTCGTCTTGCTGTGACAAATGGTGACGGTGGCGCTGTCGCGCAGAAGAAGCTGCGCCATGGGCTTGCCGACGATGTTCGAGCGGCCGAGCACCACGGCGTTGGCCCCGGCGAGGGAGCCCAAGTGGTCGCGCAGCAGCATCAGGCAACCGAGGGGCGTGCAGGGCACCATGGATTTCTGGCCCGTGGCGAGAAGGCCGACATTCGAGATGTGGAAGCCGTCGACGTCCTTTCCGGGATCGACGGCGTTGACGACGAGATCGGACTCGATGTGCGCCGGAAGCGGCAATTGCACGAGGATTCCATGCACTTCAGGGTCCCCGTTGAGCCGTTCGACCAGCGCGAGAAGCTCCGCCTCGGGGGTGTCTGCGGGCAGCCTGTGCTCGAAGCTCTTCATGCCCGCCTCCAAGGTCTGCCGCCCCTTCGAGCGCACGTAGACCTGGCTCGCGGGGTCTTCGCCCACGAGCACCACGGCGAGGCCCGGGGTGAGTCCCTGCTCTTCCTTCAGGCGGGCGACATGGGTGGCGACCCTGGCCCGGATCGTCGCGGCGAAAGCCTTTCCGTCGAGGATTTTCGCGGTCATCTCGCCCCCGGTTTCGTGGTCTGCAAAACGTATGGCAAAGTGTATGGCAGGCGTATGGCACGCCGTCGGACGGGTTAGAAGAGGCCGACGACCTCGCCCGCCTCGTTGATGCCGATGGTCTCGGCCGCAGGCACCCGGGGCAGCCCCGGCATGGTCATGATCTCCCCGCAGATCGCAACGACAAAGCCCGCGCCGGCCGAGAGCCGCACCTCGCGGACGGGCACGGTATGGCCCGTCGGTGCGCCGCGGAGGGCGGGGTCGGTCGAGAAGGAATACTGGGTCTTGGCCATGCAGACCGGCAGATGGCCGTAGCCCGCCTCTTCCCAGGCGCGGAGCTGGTCGCGGATCTTCTTGTCGGCGATGGCCTCGTCGGCGCGGTAGATGCGCCGGGCGATGGTGTCGATCTTCTCGAAGAGCCCCATCTCGTCGGGGTAGATCGGGGCGAACCGCGCCTCGCCGGCATCGGCGATCTCGGCGACGCGGGTGGCGAGTGCTGCAGTGCCCTCGGACCCCTTCGCCCAATGCCGGCAGAGGATGGCCTCGGCCCCCTCCCCGGCGACGAAGGCCTTCACCGCCTCGATCTCGGCTTCGGTGTCGGTGACGAAATGGTTGATCGCCACCACCACCGGCACGCCGAAGGATTTGACGTTGGCGATGTGGCGGCCGAGGTTCGCGCAGCCCTCGTTCACCGCCGCGACGTTCTCCGCCCCGAGGTCGGCCTTGGCGACGCCGCCGTTCATCTTCATCGCCCGGATCGTGGCGACGAGCACCACGCAGGCGGGCGCGAGACCGGCCTTGCGGCACTTGATGTTCATGAACTTCTCGGCGCCGAGATCGGCGCCGAAGCCGGCTTCGGTGACGACATAATCGGCGAGTTTCAGCGCGGTCTTCGTGGCGATCACCGAGTTGCAGCCATGGGCAATGTTGGCGAAGGGCCCGCCGTGGACGAAGGCGGGGTTGTTCTCGAGGGTCTGGACGAGGTTCGGCTGCATCGCGTCGCGCAAAAGCACCGTCATCGCCCCGTCGGCCTTGAGGTCGCGGGCATAGACCGGGGTGCGGTCGCGGCGGTAGGCGACGATCATGTCGCCGAGGCGGCGCTGGAGGTCATCGAGGTCGGCGGCGAGACAGAGGATCGCCATGACCTCGGAGGCCACGGTGATGTCGAAACCGGTCTGGCGCGGATAGCCGTTGGCTACGCCGCCGAGCGAGACCACGGTGTCGCGCAGGGCACGGTCGTTCATGTCGAGCACCCGGCGCCAGACGATGCGGCGCTGGTCGATGTCGAGGTCGTTGCCCCAGTAGATGTGATTGTCGATCATCGCCGACAGGAGGTTGTGGGCCGAGGTGATGGCGTGGAAATCGCCGGTGAAATGGAGGTTCATTTCCTCCATCGGCACGATCTGGGCGTAACCGCCGCCGGCCGCGCCGCCCTTCATGCCGAAATTGGGGCCGAGCGAGGCTTCGCGGATGCAGATCGCTGCCTTCTTGCCGATGCGGTTGAGGCCGTCGCCGAGACCCACGGTCGTCGTCGTCTTGCCCTCGCCCGCCGGGGTCGGGTTGATCGCGGTGACGAGGATGAGCTTGCCGTCGGGCCGGCCCTCGAGCCCCCTGATGAAGGCGTTCGAGACCTTCGCCTTGTCGTGGCCGTAGGGCACGAGGCTCTCGGGCGGAATGCCGAGGCCGGCGCCGATTTCGAGGATCGGTTTCTTCAAGGCGGCGCGGGCAATTTCGATGTCGGTGGGCTGGGCCATTCGGTGCGGTCCTTTGGGCGTTGCCCGAAGTGTGTAGCGGAAAAGGCCCGCCGCCGACGAGGGCGAATGCGACCTTTCCCGCCCCGCCTACGGCACCGAGTTCCGAGGGAACAAGTCGGGCCGCCCCCCGTTCGGCGAGAGAGACGGGCGGGAATGGCCCCGCTCTTTTCCAAGAGGAGGAGACCATGACACCGAAGCTTCTATCGACGACGCTTCTGGCGGGGGTCGCGCTGGCAGGCGCCGCGTTCGCGCAGGAGGGCCAGAACAGCGGGGAGAGCCCGGAGCGGCTCTGCACCGAGGGCTTTCTCGAAGCCAACCTCGATGACGACGAGGCGGTTTCCGCGCAGGAGGCCGCGGAGACGGCCGATGTCGAGTTCTCGACCATCGACATCGACGGCGACGGCATGATCAGCCAGGAGGAATACCTCAAGTGCGCCGGTCTATGGGCGGAGAATGCGGCCTCGGCGAGCGTCGCGGCATCGAACGAGGAGGTGCTCGAAGCGACCGAAATGCGGGACATCGAGTTCACCCATGTCGACCGCGACGGCGACGGGACCATCACCCAGGAGGAGTTCATGACCTGGATGGAGGAGACCCACCGCGAAGTCACCGAACCGTCCGGCGTCGAGGCGACCTCGGCCACCGGCTCCGAAGAGGCCGCCGACGCGACCGGAGGCGACGGGGACCGCGACCCGGCGATGGTGCTGCGGCAAATCATTCTCGTCCCGATGGCACCCGACGCGGACCCCGCCGAGATGAGCCGCGAAGAGATGGCCGCACGCGCCGCGCAGCAGTTCATCTATCGCGACACGGACGCCAACCAGCGGCTCGACCGTCAGGAATGGTCGGGCGAGCCAGAGGGCACCGACCATGTCCTCACCATTCTGTCGAAGCGCTTCGGCGTGATGGACGCGGATCGGTCGGGCGATGTCTCGCAGGACGAGTTCGTCGCCGAGGCCATGCGCACCTACAAGTCGGCGCAGGCCCGGGCCGCCGAGGCGGGGGAGGACGCGGCGGCCGATCCGCCGGTCGTCTACTACCGCTATCCGCACCCGATGTAGGCGCGGGGCCGGCAACGGTTTGTCGGAATATTCGGCACAATGCCGGGGCCGGGTCCGTGATAGACTCGGCCCCGTGCAGTTGTAACGAGTAGAGCGGAGTAGAGCATGAACGCCGTCGCCATCGCCGTTCACCTGGGCGTCTTCAGCGGTATCGCGCTGGGTGCCCTCGTCGTCATCCTTCTGGCCTGAGGCCAGGCCGCGCGCGGCCGGGCGCCGAGGTGGCATCCGAAGGACGCCACAGCCGCCCGCCGGTCAGGGGTTTTCGGGAGTAACCGCCCGATCGGCCAGCGCGATGGCTGACGCGTGACCGGGGCGCCCGGGACCACCGGCGCCGTTTGCGGAACCGCCCGACAACGAAAAACCCCCGGCACGGGTGGCCGGGGGTCTGTTCATCGTCGGAACCGGACAGTCGCGCTGCCTCAGGTGGGTTCGGGCTCCAGCCCGCCGTCGCCCGAGGTCGGCTTCGCCCGGGGCTTCTTCGTCTTCGGGATCGCCGTGATCGAGGGCTTGTCGCCGGGGGTCGGCGTGTCGTCATCGTCGCCGCGCTTCAGCGCCTCGCCGGCGATCACCCTGGTGATCTCGCTGCCGGTGAGCGTCTCGTACTCGAGAAGACCCTGGGCGAGGCGTTCGAGGTCGTCGCGCTTCTCGGTGAGAATGCGTTTGGCGGTCTCGTAGCCCTCGTCGACGATTTCCTTCACCTTCTGGTCGATGCGCTTCTGCATCTCCTCGGAGTGCGACGCCCCTCCGTTATAGGCGCCGAGATAGCTCTGCTGCTCGTTGGCGTAGTCGATGTAGCCGAGCTCTTCGGCGAAGCCGAACTGGGTGACCATGGCCCTCGCGATCTTCGAGACCTGCTGGATGTCGGAGGCCGCCCCCGAGGTGACGTTCTCCTTGCCGAAGACGAGCTCTTCCGCGACGCGCCCGCCCATCGCCATGGCGATCTTCGACTTGTACTTGGTGTAGCTCACCGAAAGCTGGTCGCGTTCGGGCAGGCTGAGGACGAGACCGAGAGCGCGGCCCCGGGGAATGATCGTCGCCTTGTGGATCGGGTCGTGCTGCGGGACGTTCAGACCGACCACGGCGTGGCCCGCCTCGTGATAGGCTGTGAGCTTCTTTTCGTCCTCGGTCATGACCATGGAGCGGCGCTCGGCCCCCATCATCACCTTGTCCTTGGCGTTCTCGAAGTCTTCCATCGTGACGAAGCGCCGGCCGACGCGGGCCGCCGTCAGGGCGGCCTCGTTGACGAGGTTCGCGAGATCGGCGCCCGAGAAGCCCGGCGTGCCGCGCGCGATGATCCGCAGGTCGACGTCGGGGCCGAGCGGCACCTTGCGGGCGTGCACGCCGAGGATCTTCTCGCGGCCCTTGATGTCGGGGTTCGGCACCTGCACCTGCCGGTCGAAGCGGCCGGGGCGCAGAAGCGCGGGGTCGAGCACGTCGGGGCGGTTCGTGGCCGCGACGATGATGATGCCCTCGTTGGCCTCGAAGCCGTCCATCTCGACGAGAAGCTGGTTCAGGGTCTGCTCGCGCTCGTCGTTGCCGCCGCCGTAGCCGACGCCGCGCGACCGGCCGACCGCGTCGATCTCGTCGATGAAGACGATGCAGGGCGCGTTCTTCTTGGCCTGCTCGAACATGTCGCGCACCCGGGATGCACCGACACCGACGAACATTTCCACGAAGTCCGAACCCGAGATGGTGAAGAAGGGCACGCCCGCCTCACCCGCGACGGCGCGGGCCAGCAACGTTTTACCGGTGCCCGGAGGGCCGACGAGCAGGGCGCCTTTGGGGATCTTGCCGCCGAGGCGCGAGAACTTCTGCGGGTTGCGCAGGAACTCGACGATTTCCTCGAGGTCGTCCTTGGCCTCGTCGATGCCCGCCACGTCATCGAAGGTGACGCGGCCATGCTTCTCGGTCAGCAGCTTCGCCTTCGACTTGCCGAAGCCCATGGCCCCGCCACGGCCCCCGCCCTGCATGCGGTTCATGAAGTAGATCCAGACCCCGATGAGGATGAGGAACGGCAGGAAGGTCATCAGCACGGTGGTGAACCCCGATTGTTCCTGCGGCCGGGCCTGAACGGTCACGTCCTGCGCGATGAGCCGGTCGGTGATCTGTTCGCCCTCGGGCTTGATGGTGGTGTAGTCGTTTCCGTCGGTGCCCCGGAACGTGACCCGCTCGCCGTCGATCGTGGCGGTGGAGACCTCGCCGCGCTCTACGCGATCGACGAAATCGGAATAGCTGATCGTCCGCGACGACATGGTCGACTGGCCACCCGAGAACAGGTTGAAGAGCGCCAGGATCAAGAGAAACAGGACGACCCAGAAAGCGATGTTGCGCGCGTTGCCCAAGGAGAACTCCTTCAAACGGAAAATTCAGGACCAGCCAGACGTGCCCCATGTTCATGGCATTAAATAGACATACGGGCCGTTTCTTCAATGTCGGGAGAGACCCGAGATGAATTCGTCGCAGCCCGGAACATGGGCGCTCCAGCCTTCTTCGAGCCCCGCGACGGGGGCGGCGAGCAGTCTCTCGCCGAACCAGACCGCCGGCGAGGCGAGAAGGGTGGCGCGCGGAAGGCCCGTTTCGCGCCAGCCCGGAACGGTGGCCAGCGCCTCGCCGAGGGCGCGGATCTCGAGACCGGGCGCGTGGGGGCCGTCGAGCCGCCAGCGCAGGTCCCAGGGCCTGTCGGAGGGGCCTTTCAGTGAGGCGACGGCGGCGTGCTCGCGGGTGACGCGGACGGTGAAGTCGGAGACGAGCACCCGCGCCCCGTGGAGGGCCGTGTTGCGCCGCTCGGCCACGGCGGCGAGCAGATCGTCGAGCGGAGCCTTGCGGGGCGGATAGGGGGCCGAGGAGACGAAGCGCAGGGCTGCGGCGAGAAGTCGCCGACGCGCCTCGGCGGGCTCGCCCTGAAGGGCGGTGCGGTCGAAGACGAGGTCGCCGGCGGTGCCCGAGACGTGCTGGCGGGCGAATCGCACCGCATAGGCGTCGAGGGCGGCCCGGGCCTCGCCGAGATGCGACGCCGCCTCCGCGACCTCGCCCGCGGAGAGACCGAGAGGCGCGAGCGCGTCGAGGACGCGGCGGGCGCGCACCCGGTCGAAGGTGTCGTCGTCGTTCGACGGGTCCTCGACCCAGGTCACGCCGCGGGCGGCGAGAAGGTCGCGCAGGGCGTCGCGGCGCCACGACAGGAGCGGACGCAGGAAGATCATGCCATGGCGCTCGAACCGCGCGGCCATGGGCGACAGACCGTCGATGCCCGCCGCGCGCGAGAGGCGCATGAGGAAGGTTTCCGCCGCGTCGTCCATCGTGTGCCCGAGCGCGATGGCGTCAAGCCCTTCGGCGAGCCCCCATCCGGCCATCAGCGAGTAGCGGGTGCGGCGGGCCTCGTCCTGGAGGTTGCCCCTTCCGTCCCAGCCCGTCCAGGCGAGCGTGGTGTGGGGGTGGCCCATCGCCTCTGAGAGCCGGGCGACGTGGAGCGCCTCGCCCGCCGACGTCGGGCGGAGCCCGTGGTCGACGGTGACGACGTGAAGCTCGGGGCCGGCGAGGTCGTGCAGGAGGTGGAGCAGGCCGAGGCTGTCGGAACCGCCCGAGACCGCGACGCCGAGCCTGCCGACCGTGGCGAGCGCGGGCCGGAGGGTGTCGATGCCCGACGCGGTCACGGCAGGGTCACAGCGCCGGTGAGGACGCCGGTCACGACGGCAGTCACGACTCCGGTCACGGGCAGCCGAGTTCGGCCCGCGCTGTCTGCGCCTCGATGGAGGCGGAACTTTCGGGGAACCGCGTGGTGACCTCGCCGAGCGTCACGCAGCCTTCCGAAATCTGGCCGAGGGCGTCGAGCGACAGCCCGAGATAGAGGAGCGATTCGGGCGCCCGCGCGCCGGAGGGATCGCCCGAATAGGAGGCGAGATAGGCCCGGGCGGCGGACGCGGTCATGCCGAGCGCGTCGAGCGCCTGGCCGCGCATGAAATGGGCCTCCCCGGTGAGGGGGCCGCCGAGATAGGTGTCGGAGAAGGTCTGGAAGCGGTCGATCGCGGTCCGGTAGTCCGCCGCCTCGAAAGCCTCCATGGCCCGGTCGAAATCCGCCTGCTCGCCCATCGCCAGTTCGACGCCTTCGCCACCCTCATCGGCCGGCGCGGCCCGTTCGATCACCGCGGCCGACACGCCCTCGTCGAAATTGCCGAGCGTCGTCGTCTCGCCGAGGGTCGAGATGTCGCCGCCCTCGAGTTCGACGAGGCGGAACTCGAGGTCGCCGATGCGGTTCGTGCCGTCCTCGACCACGCGGTTGATCCGGTTCTCGAGTTCCTCGGTCTTGGAGGTCAGCCGCTGCACCTCGGCCTC
>Ga0008833_1000736_pt1 | contig 23854 bp, 21 predicted proteins | sample HotLakConsoUCCLE_FD_62216 | JGI IMG/M metagenome (GOLD analysis project Ga0008833, IMG submission 62216) | Hypersaline microbial mat communities from Hot Lake, Washington, USA - Hot Lake Consortium UCC-LE | ecosystem: Environmental > Aquatic > Non-marine Saline and Alkaline > Hypersaline >... | reverse complement strand
CAGCACGGATGCGGTTCGCCCATCTGCAGGACGAAGAGCGATTGCGCGCTGCGGTCCAGCGCCTGCTGGGCGCCTGAGATGCGACACGGCGCAAGGGGAAGGCGGCACGCGGACATGCGCCGTGCGAGCCCCGGCGACGCACCACCGGTCTGCGGCACCTTCCGGGGGCCGTGTCGCAGGCCGCATCCACCGGCCCCCGCCACACGGCTCTGCACGGCAACGCGCACGGCCCAATCTCAGGAGGCACCATGGCCAAGGCCATTCACAGCATGATCCGCGTTCTGGACGAAGCGCGCTCGGTGGCGTTCTACGAGCGGGCTTTCGGGCTGAACGTCGCCGACCGGCTGGATTTCGACGACTTCACGCTGGTCTACCTGTCCAATCCCGAATCCGGGTTCGAGCTGGAACTGACGGTGAACAAGGGGCGGACCGAACCCTATGACCTGGGCGACGGCTACGGGCACCTGGCGGTCTCGGTCGCGGATCTCGACGCGGAACACGCGCGCTTCGAGGCCGAGGGGCTGGCGCCGCGCAAGCTGGTGGAGTTCGCGCCCGGCGGCACGCTGGTGGGGCGCTTCTTCTTCGTGGCGGACCCCGATGGCTACCAGATCGAGGTGCTGGAACGCTCCGGGCGGTTCAAGTGAGCCGCAGCTAGGCGCGCCGCGCGGAAAGGGCCGAAAAGACCCGGCCTCCCGTCCCGTTTTCGGGACGGGCCGCGGGGTCATGCCCTTTCGTTCCCCGGACAAATCCCCTAGACAGGCGCTCAGCGAAACCCCGCCAGAGAGCACCGATGTCCAATACGATCCTGGAGCGTTGCGAGGCCAAGGGCCTGCGGATGACCGCGCCGCGCCGCACCATCGCAGCGGTTTTGCAGGATTCCGACGATCATCCGGACGTCGAGGAGCTGCACGCCCGTGCCGCCGCCCGCGATTCCGGCATCTCGCTCGCCACGGTCTACCGCACGGTCAAGCTGTTCGAGGAGGCGGGCATCCTGGAGCGTGTGGAATTCGGCGACGGCCGCGCGCGCTACGAGGACGCGGAGCGTGACCATCACGACCACCTGATCGACATGAATTCCGGCGAGGTGATCGAGTTCTGCGATCCCGAGATCGAGGCGCTGCAGGAACGCATCGCCGAGCGGCTGGGATATCGCCTGAAGGGCCACAGGCTGGAACTCTACGGCGTACCGATCCGCAAGCCCGCCCGCGACGGGGACGGCTGATCCGCGCATCGCCGCTGGCCATTCCGCGCGAAGAGGCGTAGCGGGGCGGCCGCGGGCCGTCCATCGGCGCGCGAACCGGCCGACCGGGGCCTCCGGCGGGCGTATTTAAGGAACAATGAAGGATCGGCGCGATGAGCGAGAACCTGCGGGGTATCCTGCTGATGGTCGTGGCGATGTTCTGCTTCGCGATCGAAGATCTGTTCATCAAGAAGATGGGCGCGGCATTGCCCGCGGGACAGATCGTGATGCTGCTGGGCGTGGGCGGCACGCTGGCCTTCGGGCTGCTGGCCTGGCGGCGGCGCGAGCAGGTGTTCGCGCGCCGGCTGCTCAGCCGGATCGTGCTGCTGCGCAACCTGGGCGAGGCGCTGGGCGCGGTGGGCTTCGTGACGGCGCTGGTGCTGATCCCGCTATCCTCGGCCACCGCGATCCTGCAGGCGCTGCCGCTGGCGGTGACGCTGGGCGCGGCGCTGTTCCTGGGCGAGCCGGTGGGCTGGCGGCGGTGGTCGGCCATCGTCGTGGGGTTCGCGGGCGTGCTGCTGATCGTGCGGCCGGGGCTGGCGGGCTTCGATCCCTATTCGCTCTTCGCGGTGCTGGGCGTGGCCGGGCTGGCGCTGCGCGACCTGACCACGCGCGTCGTGCCGCGCGACATCTCGACCCTGGTCCTGTCGGTCTGGGGCTTTCTGGTGCTGGTGCCCACCGGCGCGGTGCTGCTGGCGATCTCGGGCGGGGCCCTGGTGCCGGGCGGGGTGCAATGGGCACAGCTCGCCGCCGGGGTGGCGATGGGTGTGGGCGGCTACTATACCATCACGCTGGCCATGCGCATGGGCGACGTGGCCGCGATCGCGCCGTTCCGCTACAGCCGGCTGGTCTTCGGGCTGAGCATCGGGATCGTGGTCTTCGGGGAACGCCCGGACGGCTGGACGCTGGCGGGTGCAGCGCTGGTGATCGGCTCGGGGCTCTACACACTGGCGCGCGAGGCCCGGCTGGGCCGGCGGCGCGGAGCGCTCGCGCAGGGGGCGGGCAGCGTCGGCAAGGCCGAGCCGCGCCCGCCCGCCTGAGTCGGATGTTTGCGCCAACCCCCTGTTGTTCGCCCCTGCGCAGGTGGTAAAGGCTGCGCCAAATCCGCTTTCACGAGGGACAGACATGAGCACCATCATCGACATCATCGGCCGCGAGATCCTCGACAGCCGGGGCAATCCCACCGTCGAGGTGGACGTGATCCTGGAAGATGGCACGATGGGCCGCGCGGCGGTGCCCTCGGGCGCCTCGACCGGGGCGCACGAGGCGGTGGAGCGGCGCGACGGCGACACGGCCCGCTACCTGGGCAAGGGCGTGCTGGAGGCGGTTGCCGCGGTCAATGGCGAGATCGCGGAGGCGCTGGCGGGCATGGACGTCACCGAGCAGGTCGCCATCGACCAGGCCATGATCGAACTGGACGGCACCCCCAACAAGGCCCGGCTGGGTGCCAACGCGATTCTTGGCGTGAGCCTGGCGGTCGTCAAGGCGGCGGCGGATTTCACCGCCCAGCCGCTCTATCGCTACGTGGGGGGCACCTCGGCGCGGGTGCTGCCAGTGCCAATGATGAACATCGTGAATGGCGGCGAGCATGCCGACAACCCGATCGACGTGCAGGAATTCATGATCATGCCCGTGGCCGCCGACTCGGTCCGCGAGGCGGTGCGGATGGGCGCGGAGGTGTTCCACACGCTGAAGAAGGAGCTGTCGGCGGCGGGCCTGGCCACCGGCGTGGGCGACGAGGGCGGTTTCGCGCCCGCGCTGAACTCCACCCGCGACGCGCTGGATTTCATCCTGCGCAGCATCGTGAAGGCGGGCTACACTCCTGGCGAGCAGATCCATCTGGCGCTGGATTGCGCCGCGACGGAATACTTCAAGGACGGCAAGTACGTCCTTGCAGGCGAAGGGAAATCCCTGTCCCCGGAAGAGAATGTCGAGTGGCTGGCGGCGTTGTGCGCGGACTACCCGATCATCTCGATCGAAGATGGCTGCGCCGAGGATGACTGGGACGGCTGGCGCGCGCTGACCGAGCGGCTGGGCGACCGGGTGCAACTGGTGGGCGACGACCTTTTCGTCACCAATCCGGCGCGGCTGGCCATGGGCATCGAGAGAGGCTGCGCTAATTCCATGCTGGTGAAGGTCAACCAGATCGGCACGCTCACCGAGACGCTTGCGGCCGTGGACATGGCGCATCGCGCGCGCATGACCAACGTGATGAGCCACCGTTCGGGCGAGACCGAGGATGCCACGATCGCGGACCTGGCGGTGGCCACCAATTGCGGGCAGATCAAGACAGGCAGCCTGGCGCGGTCGGACCGGCTGGCGAAATACAACCAGCTCATCCGCATCGAGGAGATGCTGGGTGAGACGGCAATCTATGCCGGGCGCTCGATCCTGCGTCGTTGAGCGCAGACGGTGTCGGCAAGGGACGGAGGCCGCCCCTTGCCGTTGTCCCGGCATCTCGGTGGATCAATCGCCCGGACAGGGCGCGCGGTAATAGGTGCCGTCGCCGCGCGCATAGGCGCAATTGCCGCTCGACTGGTTGCGCGCCACCACGGTGCCCGCGGCCGCGCCGCCCAGCGCCGAGATGAGGCGCCAGTCGTCATCGGCCTCCAGCACATCCGCCGCGATCAACCCCGCGGCGGCGCCACCGGCGATCCCGACGGCGGTGCGTTCGGTTTCGCTCAGCGGGGTATCGCAGGCCGACAGGGTCAGCACGGCTGCGGCCAGCGCGCCCCCGAGGATTCCCGGTCTCGTTCGCATTGTCCTCTCCCTTTGTCGTTCCGGTCCCGCGCTGGATCGGCGGGGCGGGTGGTCATTCCCACCAGCCTTCATCCACCGATTCCCTGTCGCGGAGTTCTTCTTCGGACAGGCGCGTGACCACCGCGTGATCGGCATCGTCCTCCGACACCAGCTTCACCGAGGCAATCTCGAGCATCACGTGCTTGTCGCCGATATCGAGAAAGCCGCCCACTTCGGCCACGACGCCGATCATGTCGCCATCCTGGTTGAGAACGATGTCCTCGATCTCGCCGATATCGTTCCAGTCCTCGTCGACACCGTCATAACGCATGCCGGCTTCCCAAGTGTCGGCCTCGGCCATGGTGTAGACATTTCCGCCCAGGATGTCGCGCGCGCGGATCAGCTCCTCGTCGCCCGACATTCCGGCCCCGTCCTGCGCCAGCACGGGCGCCCCAAGAGCGATCACCACGGTGGTTGCAAGGATGCGTTGCATGAGTATCTCCTTTCGAGCTTCATGCTTGTTCAACGACCTGGGCGAGGGTCACGTTCCAAGCAAATCGGAAATCCGGCGGAGCGACGCCGAGAGGGAGAGCGGAATGACACCCGAGGAGATCATTGCGGCGCTTGACCTGGTGCCCCATCCCGAGGGCGGCCACTTCCGCCAGACCTGGGTGGCGGAGGGGCCGGGGCGGCCGGCGGGCACCTGCATCTACTACCTGCTGGCCCGGGGCGAGCGCAGCCACTGGCACCGGGTGGACGCCGCCGAGATCTGGCATTTCTACGCGGGCGATCCGCTGGTGATGTCGGTCGCGGAGAGTGACAGGGGCCCGGCCCGGGATCATGTGCTGGGCGCCGACCTGGCGTCGGGCGCGCGGCCGCAGATCCTGGTGCCGGCTGGCCACTGGCAGGCGGCGCGCCCGCTGGGAGACTGGGCGCTGGCGGGCTGCACCGTCAGCCCCGGTTTCCGCTTCGAGGGCTTCGAGCTGGCCTCGCCCGGCTTCGACATCCCGCGCTGAGCGGGGCTTGCCAATCCGCGGCGCTTGGCGCTAGCTGCGGCGCATGGAATTGCGCTATCACACCCCGCTCACCCCCGAGGAGCAACTGGCCCATGGCCTGCCCGAGCCCTGGCCGCTGGCGCTGGCCGACCGGGTGCGCTGGGGCGAGCTGGACCGGCTGAACCACGTGAACAACGTGGCCTATCTGCAATGGCTGGAAAGCGCGCGGATCCGGTATTTCGGGATGCGCGGCCTGGGCGGCGGGCCAGACGATCCGGTGACGGTGATCCGGCGCGGCGAGATCGAGTGGCTGGCCGAGATGCGCGCGGAGGAGGATTACATCGTCACCACCCGCTGCACCGGCTTTCGCAACACCAGTTTCAGCCTGGCCAACGAGATCTGGGCGGGCGGGACATTGCGCGCGACCTTCGCCTGCGTGATCGTCCTGCTGGAGCCCGACGGTTCCGGCCGCGCGCCCCTGCCCGACGCGATGGTGCGCATGTTCCGGCAGATCGACGGCGCGGCGCGGGGCTGAGCCGGGCGCTCAGCCCCCCTGCCCGCGCAGATAGGCCACCAGAGCGGCGGTAGAGCCGTCCTTGCCCGCGGCGCTGTCCTCCCCGGCCAGGACCGGGCCCAGCGCGGTGGCCAGTTCCTTGCCCAGTTCCACCCCCCATTGATCGAAGGAGTTGATCCCCAGGATCACCCCCTCGGCAAAGACCCGGTGCTCGTAAAGCGCCACGATCCGGCCCAGCGTCTCGGGATCGAGCTGCGGATAGGCCAGCGTCACCGAGGGGCGGTTGCCGGGAAACACCCGGTGGCGGGCCTGACATTCCAGCGCGTCGCCGGTGAACCGGCCCGCCAGCAGGCTGCGGGCCTCCTCCAGCGAGCGGCCGCGCATCAACGCCTCGGACTGCGCCAGGCAATTGGCCGCCAGAAGGCGGTGATGATGCGCCAGTTGCGGCTCGTGCCCGCGCGCGGCCACCAGGAATTCGCAGGGCACGACCTCCGTGCCCTGGTGGACAAGCTGCATGAAGGCGTGCTGCCCGTTGGTGCCCGGCGCGCCCCAGACCACCGGGCCGGAGGGGCGCATCAGCGCGCGCCCATCCATCGCCACGCGCTTGCCGTTGCTCTCCATCTCCAGCTGCTGAAGATAGGCGGGCAGCCGCGAAAGCCGCTGGTCATAGGGCAGCACGGCGCGGGTGGCGTGACCCAGCACCTGCCGGTGCCAGATCCCCGTCAGCGCCAGCATCAGGGGCATGTTCGCCTCTGGCGCGGCGTCGAGGAAATGCGCGTCCATCCAGCGCCCGCCTTCCAGGAACGTGCGGAAGCGGCCGGGCCCGATGGCGATCATCAGCGCCAGGCCGATCGGCCCCCAGACGGAATAGCGCCCGCCCACCCAGTCGGCGAAGCCGAAGACCCGCTCGGGCGGAATGCCGAAAGCGGCGGTCCGCTCCCTTGCGGTGGACAGCGCCGCGAACTGCGCCGCCGGATCGGCCACGGCGCGGCCCATCCAGTCACGCAGCGTGGCGGCGTTGGTCATGGTCTCGACGGTGGTGAAGGTCTTGGAAGCGACGATGGCCAGCGTCGTCTCCGGGTTCAGCCCCGCCAGCGTGTCGGCCGCATCCGCCCCGTCCACGTTGGACAGGAAATGGCAGCGCGGCCCGTCATGGAATGGCGAAAGCGCCCTGACCGCCATGGCGGGGCCCAGATCGGACCCGCCGATGCCGATATTCACCACGTCGGTGATCGGCCCTCCCTGCCCCGTGACAACCCCGTCGCGCAGGGCGCGGGCGAAATCCTCCATCCGGGCCAGCGTCTCGCGGAGGCCGGGGCGGATGTCCTGCCCGTCCACATGCAGCGGCGGGCCGTCGGGGTCGCGCAGCGCGCTGTGCAGCACCGCGCGCCCCTCGGTCTCGTTGATGGGAGCGCCTGCCATCATCGCACGGGCCCGGCCCGGCACGTCGGCGGCATGCGCCAGCGCGATGAGCGCGGCGCGGGTCTCGTCGTCGAGATTCGTCTTGGAATAGTCGAACAGCATCCCGCCGGCACGGACCGAAAAGCCCTCCGCCCGGTCGGGATCGGCCTCGAACAGCGACAGGATCGCCCGGTCGCGGGTTTGCGCGGCCAAGGCGTCCAGCCGGGACCATTCGGCCTCCATCTCCCCTATTCCGCCCAATGCACGGTAACGCCCGACAAGACCGCGCGGACCGGCGCCTCCTGCGGGTCGAGCCCCTGCGCGCGTTCCAACGCGGCGCGTTTGGCCTGCCCGGTGATCACGAGATGCTTGGACAGCGCCCCGTCCAGCACCGGCGCGGTCAGGCTGACCCGGGGCTCGGGCACGCCGGGCGCGTGCATCGCCATCAGCGGCGGCGCGTCCTCCGCCAGCGCGGCCTCCAGCCCCTCTGCTCCGGGAAAGAGCGAGGCGCAATGCATGTCCTCGCCCATGCCCAGCAGCAGCACCGACAGGGGCAGGCGCGGCGCGATCTCCTGCGACAGCGCCGCGGCCGCATCCTCGGGCGTGTCGCCGGGCCGATACATCGGCACCATGCGCGCCTTGGCGGCACGGTCGGTCAGCAGGCGTTCGCGCACCAGCCGGGTATTGGAGCGGGGATCATCCTCGGGCACCCAGCGCTCATCCGTCAGGATCACGTCCACCGATGCCCAATCCAGCGCGGCGGCGCACAGCGCGTCGAAGACGGGCCCCGGGCTGGCGCCGCCGGGCACGGCGAAGAGCACCCGCTCCTCGTGGCGCAGCGCGGCGTTGATCTCTCCGGCCAGCTTGTTGGCCAGATCCATGGCCAGCATTTCGCGATCGGCATATTCGACAAAGTTCATTCCCGTATCTCCCGCCAGCGGCGCCCGTCCCGGTGCATCAGCATCAACGCGTCGTCCGGGCCCGAAGATCCCGCGTCATAGGGTTTCGGCACGACGCCGCGCGCCTTCCAGCCCTCGATGATCGGGTCGGTCCAGGCCCAGGCGGCCTCCACCTCGTCGCCGCGCATGAACAGCGTCTGGTTGCCCCGGATCACGTCCATGATGAGCCGTTCGTAGGCGTCGGGGATATCTTCCGCCTCGGGGCCCAGCGCCTCGGCGAAGGACATGTCCAGCGGCACGTCCACCAACCGCATGCCGCCGGGCCCGGGCTCCTTGATGGTCACGTCCAGGGTGATGCCCTCGTTCGGCTGCAACTGGATCGCCAGCACGTTGCGGTGCTGCGTGCCGTCATCGCCGAAGATCGAATGCGGCGTGTCCTTGAACACGATGGAGATTTCCGAGCTGCGCGCCCGCAGTCGCTTGCCGGTACGCAGGTAGAAAGGCGTGCCGGCCCAGCGCCAGTTGGAGACATGCGCCTTGAGCGCGACGAAGCTTTCGGTGGTGGAGCGGGGCTGTTCCACATCCTCGCGGTAGCCCCGCTGCCCGTTCGCCGCCGCATATTGGCCCAGTACCAGGTGATGCGGCGCCACCGGGTCGAGCGCGCGGATCACCTTGAGCTTCTCGTCGCGCACCGGGTCGGGCTCGAACCGGGCGGGAGGCTCCATCGCGATGAGGCATAGAAGCTGCATCAGGTGGTTCTGCATCATGTCGCGCATGGCGCCGGCGCGGTCGTAATACTCGGCCCGCCCGGCCACACCCACCGTCTCGGCCACGGTGATCTGGATGTGATCGACATATTGCGAGTTCCACAGCGGCTCGAACAGCATGTTGCCGAAGCGCACCGCCATCAGGTTCTGCACCGTCTCCTTGCCCAGGTAATGATCGATCCGGTAGATCTGCTCTTCGGTGAAATGCAGCGCCAGCATCGCGTTGAGATCGCACGCGGTCGCGCGGTCGCGGCCGAAGGGCTTTTCCACCACCACGCGGCAGGCGGGGCAGACCAGCCCATGCGCGTGCAGCCGCTCTGCCAGGTCGCCGAAGAGCGACGGGCCCACCGAGAAGTAGAACGCCCGCACCACGCCGTCTCGGCACTGGCGGGCCAGGTCCGACCAGCCCTCGTCGCCGCGCGCGTCGAGCGTGACATAGACCAGCCGATCGAGAAACGCCTCCAGCGAGGCGGCCTCGCAGGGGGCGCAGGCGTTTTCCTGCACGGACTCGACCACGAAGGCGCGCCATTCATCTGCGCCGAGGGCGGTGCGCGCCGCCCCCACGATCCGGGCCTCCGCCGGGATCTGGCCGGCGCAGAACCGCCGGTAGAGCCCCGGCAGGATCTTGCGGCGCGACAGGTCGCCGGTGGCGCCGAAGATCACCAGGTCGAACGGATCGACGGGTATGACGCGGGAGACCATGCTTTCTCCGGCTCCTGACAGTTAGCGCTAACGAGCGCCTCTTTACCAGACTACGCGGGAAAGTCTAACATCTGCGCAACGGTTCCGACAGATGGGCTATTTCGGCCAGGAGAGCGTACCGCCCCCCACCAGCGCGCGCACGCCGGTGGTGGCAGGCCCGGAGGTGGGCAGGCCGCGCGCCACGCGCACGGCCAGATGCGCGAAGGCCTGCGCCTCCAGCATGTCTCCGTTCAGCCCCACGGCCTCCACCGGATCGACCGGGCAGTCGAGCCCCACGCGCAGCATCTCCATCATCACGGGGTTGAGACGCCCGCCGCCGGTGACGAGCACCCGTTCGGGCGGCGCGGGGCAATGCTCCATCCCGCGCATCACGGCCGCGGCCGCCATCGCGGTGAGCGTGGCGGCGGCGTCGGCATCCGACAATTCGCCCACCAGTTCCAGCATCAGCGAGAATTCATCGCGGTCCAGCGACTTGGGCGGCATCCGCAGGAAATAGCCTTCCTCCAGGAACAGTTCCAGCGCGCCCTCGGCCACGCAGCCCTGCGCGGCCAGCGCGCCGTCGCGGTCATGCGACTGGCCCAGGCGTTGCTGCATCAGGTCGTCGAGCGGCGCGTTCGCGGGGCCGGTGTCGAAGGCAAGCAGCGCGCCCTCCTCTTCGGGACGCTCGCGCGACGGCTCGATCCAGGTGAGGTTGCCCACGCCGCCGAGGTTGAGGAAGGCCAGCGGCGCCGTGGCCCCCAGCCATTTCGCCAGCGCGAAATGGTAGAACGGCGCGAGCGGCGCGCCCTCGCCGCCCAGACGCAGGTCGGCCGAGCGGAAATCCCACACCACCGGCAGGGCCAGCGCCTGCGCCAGCGCCTCGCCGTCGCCCAGCTGGTGCGTGCCGCGGCCGCGCGGCTCGTGCGCGAGGGTCTGACCGTGGAACCCCACCAGCGCCGCGCCCTCGAAACCGCGCAGAACCTCTTCATGCGCCTGCTGCACAACCTGCAGGGCAAGGCCCAGATCCTCGCCCGGCCAGCGGCCCAGCGCCGCGCGCAGCGCCGCGCGCTCCGGCCCGGAATAGGGCCTGTAGCAGGTCGCTCCGAAATCGTGGATCCGTTCTCCGTCGGTCAGCAGCATCGCCGCGTCCACCCCGTCGAGCGAGGTGCCCGACATCGCTCCCAAAGCCCAGATGGGCGCCTGCCCGATCATGCCTTTCCCTTCGCCTCTCCGCCCACTATAGAACAGCCGCGCCAGCATACGGGGAACACGCCATGACCTACCATCCCAAATCGGATTTCCTGCGCGTGATGATCGAGCGCGGCTACATGGCCGATTGCACCGATCTTCAGGGGCTGGACGATGCGCTGGTCGCGGGCGTGGTGCCGGCCTATATCGGCTTCGATGCCACTGCGAAATCGCTGCATGTGGGCAGCCTGATCCAGATCATGATGCTGCGCTGGCTGCAGAAGACCGGGCACAAGCCGATCACCCTGATGGGCGGCGGCACCACCAAGGTGGGCGATCCGTCCTTCCGCGCGGAAGAACGGCCCCTGCTGACGCCCGCCCAGATCGCCGAGAACATCGCCGGCATCAAGCGGGTGTTCCAGTCCTACGTCACCTATGGCGAGGGCGCGGGCGACGCGATGATGGTGGACAATGCCGAGTGGCTGGACGGGCTGAACTACCTGGAGTTCCTGCGCGATATCGGGCGGCATTTCAGCGTCAACCGGATGCTGAGCTTCGAAAGCGTGAAATCGCGGCTGGACCGGGAGCAGTCGCTCTCGTTCCTGGAATTCAACTACATGATCCTGCAGGCCTACGATTTCGTGGAGCTGAACCGACGCTACGGCTGCCTGTTGCAAATGGGCGGCTCCGACCAGTGGGGCAACATCGTCAACGGCATCGACCTGGGCCGGCGGGTGGAGGACCTGGCACTGTTCGGGCTCACCTCGCCGCTGCTGACCACGGCGGACGGGCGCAAGATGGGCAAGTCGGCGGCGGGCGCCGTGTGGCTCGATGCGGAGATGCTGAGCCCCTACGAATTCTGGCAGTTCTGGCGCAACACGATGGATGCCGATGTGGGGCGTTTCCTGAAGCTCTACACCGAGCTGCCGGTGGAGGAGTGCGACCGGCTGGGCGCGCTGGGGGGTGCCGAGATCAACGAGGCGAAGGTGGTGCTGGCACGCGAGGTGACGACGCTGCTGCACGGGGCGGACGCGGCCGCGGCGGCGGAAGCCACCGCGCGCGAGGTGTTCGAGAAAGGCGGTGCAGGCGAGGCCCTGCCCACGCTTGCGCTGAGCCCGGCGGAGCTCGAGAGCGGCATCTCGGTGGTGCAGTTGCTGGTGCGCGCGGGGTTGGCGAAATCCGGCAAGGACGCAAAGCGCCTGATCGCCGAGAACGGGGCGCGGATGGACGATGAGCCGCTGACCGATCCGGGGCTGGTGCTGGATGCCGCGGCGCTGGCCGTGCCGGTGAAGCTCTCGGCCGGCAAGAAGCGCCATGCGCTGGTGATGCTGGCCGCCGGCTGAGCCGGCCGCGGTGGCGCGCGCCACCGCGAGGGGGCGCTGCCCCCTCTTGGCCTACGGCCAATTCACCCCCGGGACAGGTCCGGCCAGAAGACGGCGCGGGCCGGGTCAGGCCCGCAGACGCGCGCCCTCGGGATCGAAGGGCGGTGCGGCGAGCACCGTGGCGGGGTGCGGCCGCCCCAGGATCATCACCTCGACCCGCGCCCCGGCAGGCACATCGCGCAGGAAGCCCAGCGCCAGCGACTTGCGCACGCCGTAGCCGTAGCCGCCCGAGGTGACACGGCCCACGCCCTGCCCTTCGAGGAAGACCGGCTCGCCTCCGGTGGCGTCAGCGTTGGAGGCCGCCGCCGCCTCCGCGTCGATTTCCAGCATGGCGAGGCGTTCGCGCGCCGGGCGCGCCATCGCCGCCTCGGCGGCCGCGCGGTTGAGGAACGCCTTGTCGCGCCGCACCAGCCGGTCCAGCCCCACCTCCTGCGGCCAGTATTCGGGACTGTATTCACGCCCCCAGGAGCCGTAGCCCTTTTCCAGCCGCAACGACATCAGCGCGCGACTGCCCACCGGGCCCGCGCCGGCCTCGCGGCCCGCCTCCAGCAGGGAAGCGTAGAGGCGCGGCTGGTCGGGCTCGGCGCAGTGTAGCTCCCAGCCCAGGTCGCCGGTGAAGGAGACCCGAAGCGCCACGCAGTCGACGCCCGCAACCTCCATCCGGCGCGAGCGCATGAAGGGGAAGCTTTCGGTGTCGAGTGCCGCGTTGGTGAGCCGGGCCAGCAGCCCGCGGGAGCCGGGGCCCGCGACGTTGAAGCCGCAGACCCGTTCGGTCAGGCTTTCGAAGCTGGTGCGAGCCGGCAGCGGCACGGCACCGAAAAACCGCGCGTGGTAGCGTTCGGCCATGCCCGAGCCGATCACCCAGAATTCCCCCTCCGCCAGCCGGGTGACGGTGAAATCGCCCGCGATCCCGCCGCGCCGGCTGATCAGCGGCGTCAGGCAGGACCGGCCCGGCTCGCGCGGCATCCGGTTGGCGAAGAGCGCGTTCAGCCAATCCTCGGCGCCCGGGCCGGCGACGCGATATTTCGCGAAATTCGAGATGTCGATGATGCCCGCGCGCTCGCGCAGCATGCGGGCCTCGCGGCCGACGCTGTCCCACCAGGGCTGGCGGGTGAAGCCCGCGCTGTCGGGCGTCTCGGCGTCGAAATAGGCCGCGTGTTCCCAGCCGTAGCTCAGCCCGAAGGCCGCGCCCATCTCCGTCTGCATCCCGTGCGCGGGACGGGTGCGCACGGGGCGACCGGCGGCGCGTTCCTCGCCGGGGAAGTGGATCGAGAAGCGGTGCGCATACTGGTCCCGCACCCGGGCGCGGGTGAACTCCCTGCCCGCCCAGGAGCCGAAACGCGCCACGTCCCAGCCGAAGAGGTCGTATTGCATCTCGCCCTCGACCATCCATTGCGCGGCCATCAGTCCCATGCCCCCTGATTGCGAGAAGCCGGGGATGATCCCGTTCGCGCAGAAATAGCCGGACAGTTCCGGCACCGGGCCCAGCAGCACGTTGGCATCCGGGGTCCAGATCATCGGGCCGTTGATGACCCGCTTGATCCCGGCCTCTCCGACCGCGGGCACCCGCTCGATGGCGCGCAGCATGTTCTCCTCGATGCGCTCCAGGTCGTCGGGGAAGAGGTCATGGGCGAAATCGAGCGGCGTGCCCTCCTCGGCCCAGAAGCGCATGTCGCGCTCGTAGGCGCCCACCAGCAGGCCCTGCCCCTCCTGCCGGAGGTAGTATTCGCCGTCCCGGTCGGCCACCGAGGGCAGCCGGCGGTCCATCGCGGCGATGGCGGGGATGGTCTCGGTGACGAAATACTGGTGCTCGGTAGGTTGCAGCGGCAGCTCAAGCCCGGCGAGCCGGGCCACCTCGCGGCCCCAGAGCCCGGCGGCATTCACCACCCAGGGCGTGCGGATGTCGCCCTTCGGCGTACGCACGATCCAGCCGCCGTCGGGCTGGCGCTCGGTCGCGGTGACGGGGGTGAAGCGATGGATCTCGGCGCCGCGCGCCCTTGCGCCCGCCGCGTAGGCGGCGGTCACGCCCGAGGGATCGACATTGCCGCCATCGGGCTCGAACATGATGCAGCGGATGCCGTCGAAATCGACCAGCGGATGCAGGCGCTCGGCCTCGTCGCGCCCGATCTCGTGAAAGTTCATGTCGTAGAGCCGGGCCTTGGCCGCCTGCAGCCGCAGCTGGTGCTCGCGCGCCTCGGTCTGGGCCAGATACAGCGAGCCGGGCTGGAACACGCCGCAGCCCTGCCCCGTCTCCTGCTCCAGCTCCTTGTAGAGCTGCATCGTGTAATGCTGGATGCGGCTGATATTGGTGCTGTCATGCAACCCGTGGATATTGGCCGCCGCGTGCCAGGTGGAGCCCGAGGTCAGCTCGTCGCGCTCCAGCAGGACGACATCGGTCCAGCCCAGCTTGGCCAGATGATAGAGGATCGAGCATCCGATGACGCCGCCGCCGATCACGACGGCCTGTGCATGGGTTTTCATGTGGGCCCCTGTCCGGTTCCGGGCCAGACTGGCCGGATTCCGGCGGGCCGGATTGCCGAATGGCGACATCTCGTGTCGCAGTGATCCAAGTGCCCCGGCTCGCGCCCTGCCGGACCGGGCATCGACCCGCGGGAATGACTCCCGCGGGCCGGGCGGACATCAGCAGATGCCGAACGTCTCCTGCAGCACGGTAGCGCCGGCAACCTTGATCGAGACCTTGAGCCCCGTCGGGATTCCGAATTTCGTGCAGATGTCGAGGCAGGCCTCGGCCGCGGTGCCGTCCGGGATCGAGACCGGCAGCGGCAGGCAATGCTTGCCGAACCCGAGGGGCAGGTTCAGGCAGACCTTGTGGTTCTCCACCGTCACGCCGATGCATTGCGCCGCCAGCATGACATGCGCCCCGCCCGAAGGCGCGGGCGCGGTGGCGCCGAGCGCCTTGACCTGCTCGTTTTCCTCGTGGCGTCGGCGCGCCGCATCCAGAGCTTCCTGAACGGCGTCTTCGCTGAATTCGTGAAAGTCCTGAGCCATGTCTGTCCTCTCCTGAAATGCAAGTTGGCTGAACGCAAAACGGGATACCGATACCGGTCCGAGGATTACATAGGATTGCAATTTTTTCACTGATTCTCTTTATGCGTGTATTTTTCCGACCGATTTCAAAACGACAACCCGGAACGCGACAACGCGCGTCGCCTTTGGGCTTGCGCCTGCGCCGGTGCGGCAGCGACAGTCCGGCAAACGGAACTCGGGAGCCAATCGCATGAAAACCACCACGCGCGTCGCCGTGATCGGCGGAGGGGTCGTCGGCTGTTCGGTGCTTTACCACCTCACGAAGCTGGGCTGGTCCGACGTGATGCTGCTGGAGCGCTCCGAACTGACTTCGGGCAGCACCTGGCACGCCGCGGGCGGGTTTCACACGCTCAACGGCGACACCAACATGGCCGCGCTGCAGGGTTACACGATCCGGCTCTACAAGGAGCTGGAAGAGATCACCGGCATGTCCTGCGGGCTGCACCATGTGGGCGGCATCACCCTGGCCGACAACCGCGACCGCTTCGACATGCTGCTGGCCGAGCGCGCCAAGCACCGCTACATGGGGCTCGACACCCATATCGTGGGCCCCGAGGAGATCGCGAAGATCGCGCCGATCACCAATCTCGAGGGGATCATCGGCGCGCTCTACGATCCGCTGGACGGGCATCTGGACCCGTCGGGCACCACCCATGCCTATGCGAAGGCCGCACGCATGGCCGGCGCCACGGTGGAGACCCATTGCATGGTGCGCGAGACCAACCAGCGCGCCGACGGCACCTGGGACGTGGTGACCGACAAGGGGACGGTGCATGCCGAGCACGTGGTGAACGCGGGCGGGCTCTGGGCCCGCGAGGTGGGTGCCATGGCGGGGATCTATTTCCCGCTGCACCCGATGGAGCACCAGTATGTCGTCACCGACGAGGTGCCCGAGATCGCCGAACGCGAGACCGAGCATCCGCATGTGATGGACCCGGCCGGCGAAAGCTACCTGCGGCAGGAGGGGCGCGGGCTGTGCATCGGCTTCTACGAACAGCCCTGCCGCCCCTGGGCGGTGGATGGCACGCCCTGGGATTTCGGGCATGAACTGCTGCCCGACGACCTCGACAAGATCGCCGACAGTATCGAATTCGCCTATCGCCGCTTCCCGGTGCTGGAACGCGCGGGCGTGAAATCGGTGATCCACGGCCCCTTCACCTTCGCGCCCGACGGCAACCCGCTGGTGGGCCCGGTGCCGGGAATGCGCAATTACTGGTCCGCCTGCGGCGTGATGGCGGGCTTCAGCCAGGGCGGCGGCGTGGGCCTGATGCTGGCGCAGTGGATGGTGGAGGGCGAGTGCGAGCGCGACACCTTCGCCATGGATTGCGCGCGTTTCGGCGACTGGATCACCCCGGGCTACACCCGGCCCAAGGTGATCGAGAACTACCAGAAACGGTTCTCGGTGGCCTATCCCAACGAGGAACTGCCCGCCGCGCGCCCGCTGAACACCACGCCGATGCACGACATCTTCGACCGCATGGGAGCGGTCTGGGGCGCGCAATACGGGCTGGAGGTGCCGAACTACTTCGCCCGGGGCGAAGAGCCGCGCTATGAGACGCCCTCTTTCCGACGCTCGAACGCCTGGGAGGCCACCGCGCGCGAGGTGCGCGCCGTGCGCGGGGGCGTGGGCATCAACGAGGTGCACAATTTCGGCAAATACCTGGTGACCGGCCCCGGAGCGCGGGCCTGGCTGGACCGGATCATGGCCGGTCGGATCCCCGCGCCGGGGCGGCTGGCCCTCAACCCGATGCTGTCGCCCAAGGGGCGGCTCTGGGGGGATTTCACCGTCTCATGCCTGAACGAGCAGACCTTCCAGCTCACCGCCTCCTACGGCGCGCAGGCGTTTCACATGCGCTGGTTCCAGGCCAACGAGGCCGAGGGGGTCCGGGTCGAGAATGTCTCGGACCGGCTGAACGGCTTCCAGATCGCGGGGCCGAAGGCACGCGAGGTGCTGGCGGCCTGCACCCGCGACGACATCTCGGACATGCGCTTTCTCGATCTGCGCCGGGTCGCCGTGGGGATGGCCGACTGCATCGTGCAGCGCGTGAGCTACACCGGCGATCTGGGCTACGAGATCTTCTGCGATCCGATGGCGCAGCGGGCGCTCTGGACCACGCTGTGGGAGGCCGGCCAGCCGCACGGGATGGCCCCTTTCGGGATGCGGGCGATGATGTCGCTGCGTCTGGACCGGTTCTTCGGCTCCTGGGGGGCGGAATTCTCGCCCGACTACACGCCGGGGGAGACCGGCCTGGACCGCTTCATCGCCTGGTCCAAGGATGCGGATTTCACCGGCCGGGCCGCGGCCGAGGCCGAGCGCAAGGCGGGCGCGGCGCGCCGGCTCTGCGCCTTCGAGGTCGACGCGCTGGATGCGGATGTGCAGGGCTATGAGCCGATCTGGATCGAAGGGGAGGTGAAGGGGTTCTGCACCTCGGGCGGCTATTCGCATCACGCGGAGCGCGCGGTGGCGCTGGGACTGGTGCCGGCGGCGCTGGCCGGGCCCGGGCTGGAGGCCGAGATCGAGGTCCTGGGCGAGATGCGCCCGGCGCGGCTGCTGACCGAGCCGCTCTTCGATCCTCAGGGCGCGCGGCTCAGGGGCTGAGCGCCCACGCGGCGCATGCCGCGTGCAAGGATTTTGCTCGAAATCCTTGCGCGCCCCGTCGACGGGGCGCGCTGGCCCCCTTCCCTTTGGGCGGCGCCTGGCCGACACTGCGGCGCCATGAGTGATACCCCCGCGCCCCGTGACATCGCCATCGTGATCCCCGCCGCGGGCGCATCCTCGCGGATGCGCGGCCGCGACAAGTTGCTGGAGGAGGTGGCCGGGCGGCCGCTGCTGCGCCTGGTGGCCGAACGCGCCTGCTCCGTCTCCGGGCGTGTCGTCGTCACCCTGCCCGCCCCCCCGGGCCCGCGCGGCGCGGTGCTCGAGGGCCTTGCCCTCTGCCGGATGCCTGTCCCGGAGGCGGCCGAAGGCATGGGCGCCTCGCTGCGCGCGGGGATCGGGGCCTTGCCCGAAGGGCTGGCGGGGGTGATGATCCTGCCCGCGGACATGCCCGAGATCACCGGGGCGGACCTTGCGCGCCTCATGCGCGCCTTCCGCGCGGATCCCGGCCTGTGGCAGGCCACCTCCGAGGACGGCCGGCCCGGCCATCCCGTCGTCTTTCCCGCCGATTGTCTGCCCGCGCTCGCGGGCCTGTCAGGAGATGCGGGCGCGCGTGCCGTCCTGCGCGCCCATCGCCTCAGGCTGCGCTATCTCGCGCTGCCCGGCTCCCGCGCGCTTGTGGATCTGGACACGCCCGAGGCCTGGGCGGCCTGGCGTGCCGGGCGTCAGGATCCACCGACCAGCGACGCGACCTGAGCCAGCACCGCGTCATCCGGCACCCGTTTGGAGCCGGCCCAGCCGCGCAGGGTGACCAGTTCCGGATAAAGGCGCAGCAGCTCCTGCCGGCCGTGATTGTTGCAATCCCCGAAGGCCGGATCATCGGCGCGCTGCGCCTCCAGCCAGAGGCCGTCGGCCTGGACCGCCTCGGTGGAATGGAACATCAGATGCTTGTAGATCACCGCGCCGGGCCGGACCTGCGCTATCCCTTCGAGGCAGGTCAGGTGGATTGCGGGCACCGGCAATTCGCCTTCGCCGAACCAGCGGCGGGTGCGCACATCGTCGTAGAAGATCCTTTGCTGCGGCGAGACCAGCATGTCGCGTCGCGGGCGCCCCGGCCCGAGCGCGCCGGCGCGGATCAGGACCGGCCGCAGGTCGGGGCTGCGCTCCATCCGCTCTGCGTCGATCTCCCGCAGACCGACCCAGGCAAGTGGCTCGGTGCCGCCGCTGCGGATCCGGATCAGGTTGCCGGGGATGAGCTCCGCCACGGACCGGGCGCCCCGGGTGGTCTGTACCAAGCTGCGCAGGCCGCCGTTCGGGGCTCCAACGCCATGGAGGTCCAGCGCCGAATTGGCATGAACGGGAAAGGCAAATGGCATGACTGTCGCTCCGTCTTGCCGCGGATCTGCCGCGGGGGTTCCTGTGGCCCCGGCCCGCCGGACCGGCGGACCGGGGCATCTGGAACATGGGCACCGCCCCCGCGCGCCGCATGTCGTCCGGAATGCCGCACCTTGCGGCCGCACTCCGCCTTGCGGTTGCCGGCACGGTGCCGACAAACCAGCTGCATATCGGGAGATGGGCGGCCGCCCGTTCGGCCGCCGCCCGTGTCCTCATCTGGTCAGAAGCTGCGCCTCGTGCTTCTTCAGCGAGCGGCGCGCCGAGGGGAAGAGGCTCCCCGCGCCCTGGCCTTCCAGTTCCGGGAAGAGCGCCAGGATCTCGTCGCGCTGGGCGTCGCCGATGCCCTTGAGCGTGTAATCTCCGGGCTGGAAGCTCTCGGTCCAGGCGCCGTTCGACAGCACCACCTCGTGCCGTTCGAACATGAAGTGGGTGTAGGTCACGCCCAGCGTGCCCACCTCGTCCACCCCGTCGAGGCCGGTCAGATGCTTGGCCGCGGCCAGCACCTCGGTCTCGTCGAAATAGAGCGCCGTGCGGTCGTTGGCCACGAGCACCCGGTGGTTCGGGCTGACAAGCATGTCATGCTCGGGCAGGCCGTTGCCCAGCGATCCAGCCTGGATCAGGATCGGCCGCAACTCCGGCTTGCGGGCAAGCTCGTGCCCCGTCAGCGTCTTGGAGCCGATCCAGGCGATCTCCTGGATGCCGTTGTCACGGGTGATGACCCGATCGCCCGGCCGCAGATCCTCCACCAGCCGCTCGCCCTGCGGGGTCGCGATCACGGTGCCCGGCGTGAAGCAGGGGATAACATTCTCGATCTCGACGAAGGACATGGTGCCCGTCACGTCACCGGCGCTGTCGATGAACTCGACGGTGCCGTTCTGGGGATCGGCCGGATCGTAGATCACGCGCAGCGTGCCGCCGGGATTGACTGCGTCGCCGGCGCCGGTCAGGTCCAGCGTGTCGAAATCGTCCGGGCCGTCATCCACCGGCCCGTCGCCGCCATCGACCACGTCGCCGGGGTTGCCGCCGAGGAAGACATCGCGCCCGTCATTGCCGAACAGCGTGTCATTGCCCTCGCCACCGGTGATGGTGTCGTTGCCTTCCCCTCCGTCAATCGAGTCATCGCCTGCGCCGCCTTCGACCAGGTCGTCGTCGATACCCGCATCGATCACGTCGGCGCCGAGGCCGCCGAGGATCGTGTCGTCGTCATCGCCGGTCATGATGGTGTCGTTGCCCGCACCGCCATCGACGAAGTCCCGGTCGTTGTCCGGCACCGGGTCGGTAGCGTCCGGCTCGTTCGGGAACAGCATTCCGCTCGTCGCCGCGCTGGCGTCGATGAAGTCGTTGCCGTCGCCACCGAGAATGCTGTCGGACCCATGCCCGCCGATGATCGAATCGTCGCCCGAACCACCGTCGATCGTGTCGTCGTCGATGCCGCCGTCGATCGTGTCGCGCCCGGCGCCGCCGGTGATCAGGTCCGCGTCGTCGCCGGTGGAGATGATATCGTTGCCCTCACCGCCATCGACCGTGTCGCGCCCGTCCATAACGTTGGGATCGCTCAGGATTCCGGGGAAGCCCGGCAGCGGCAGGTTGGGATCGTCGCCGACATAGTCGGAGAAGGTGTCGATCCCGGCGTTGATCGTGTCATCACCGTCGCCGCCGCGGATCAGGTCCGCACCCTGCGGGTCTGTGATGCTGTCGTTGCCAGCGCCACCATCCACGATATCATTGTCGATGCCGGCATCGATCACGTCATCGCCGGGGCCGCCGAACACGGTGTCGCGGTCGTCGCCGGTGGAGATGGTATCGTTGCCGCGCGCGCCCTCGACGAGATCGCGGTCATCTTCGGGATCGGGGTCCACCGGCGTGCCGGGAAAGATCTCCTCGTCGATGATGCCCAGGCCACCGCCCGCCGAATTCCCGGTGGAGATATCGTCGTCGCCCAGGCCGCCGGCCACGGTGTCCGAACCTTCGCCCGCAATGACCGTGTCGTTGCCATCGCCCGGTTGCACGTTGTCGTCATCGGGGCCGCCCGTCGGGTCGATGTTGTCGCCCGCGTCGATGCGGTCGCCCTGCGGATCGCCGGTATAGTTCACGTCGATCAGGTCGTCGCCCGGCGTGCCCTCGACGATACCGTCCAGGCCGCCCGGCGGCGGCGGGGGCGGCGGGGTGCCGCCGTCCGTCGTGGAGAAATGCACGTCGCTCAGGATCACGCGCTGCTCGTCCGGGAGCGCGTTGTCATAATCGATCTCGATCCGGGCGACCGGCCCTGCGATCTCGACCAGGGCAGAGGCGTCCGCATCGGTGGGATCGAGGTTCTCGCCCTCACCGGTCATGGTGTTGCCGGACAGCGTGATGCCGCCCCCCGGGGTGAGCGTAACCGGCACCGGGTTGCCCGCGGCGTCGAAGGCGCGCACGGCAACCACGTCCTGGTGCGGCCCGTCACCGTTTCCGGGAATATCGCTCAGGTCGCCGGAGTCGATATCGTTGATACGGAACGACACGTTCGTCACCTCGTCGCCGAAGACCGGATCGGAGGAAGTGAAGTCCATCGTGAGCGTCAACGTGTCGTGCAAGGTGCCCGTGTCACTGCCGTCACCAAACAGTTTCAAGCCGGAATTGTCCTGAAACGGCTCGCCATCGGCCTCGTAGAGATCCTCCCGGACGGTAAATACTTCCGCGCCCGGATCCTGCTGGAAGAAGTTCACGGCGACTTCCACACCACCCGTCTCGATACCGACGGGATCGGTGATCGGGGTTCCCGGCCCCGTTCCCAGCGATGTCCAGTTCAGAACCAGATCAGCCATTTGTCTTCCCTCTTCGCATGGGGACGGGGGCAACCCCGAACCGCTCCTACTGTGGCGGCGGAGCCTTCGCAGAGGCCACCGCCATAAACCTTATTCTCCTGCCGTGGGCCGGTCGGTGCGGGTCGATTTCGCTGGGTCGCGGCGCGCTTCTGCGCGCAGTCAGGCAGCGTGCCCCGGACAGCATCTGTCCGGAGATATCGTTCCGCATCCAAACGGATGCACAGCGTTCAGCGGCCGCCCCATGGCCAACAGACATGCCCCCCAGTCGGGCTCGATCATTAATACGGGCTGGCCGGCGGACGCGGAAAGGAAAAAGTGTCCGAAACCGGGTGAGAGCGCGGCAGGAACCGGCCAAACATGGCCAGATTTCGGCAACCCGAGGTTGCGTTTCGTTTCCGATCCCGGATCAAACCAAGCCCGGGACTCCCGTCTTTACCCATAAATTGGGCGTTTCCCCGCGAAAACCTCCAGATACTGGGCTTGGCGTTGATCAGGTGGAAACAGTCGCCCGCCGCCAGATTGTGGCAGGAAAATGGACGGCGCGGTCGAGGGCAGGCCCGATCCGGTGTTCCAGACCCGTAACCAATCCGCCGGTGGTTGCCCGATTGATGAAAGGGTTTCAGGGAAACCTGGTTAATTCAATGCGAATCATTCGATACGAATTTTCTATCTAATGTCGCGATCCGCCCCGCTCGCCCTGTTGCGGCGGAGCGCTATCTCGAACAGGCGAAGCACAGGCCGGGACTCCCCACCGATGACCTTTCGTGACCGCTCTTCCCGCCCGCTCGCGGTGCCCGGCACGCGCCTGTCGCGGCTCGCCCGCCTCGGGGGCACCGCCACGGGTATCGCGGGGGGCGCCGCGCTGGGCGGGCTGCGCGAGCTCGCACATGGCCGCCGGCCCGAGCTGCGCGATCTGATCCTGACACCCGGCAACGCCGCGCGGCTGGCCGATCAGCTGGCCCGGCTGCGCGGCGCCGCCATGAAGGTGGGGCAACTGGTCTCCATGGATGCGGGCGACCTGCTGCCGCCCGAATTCGCCGCGATCATGGCCCGCCTGCGGGAGGATGCGGATTTCATGCCGCCCCGCCAGCTGCGCGGGGTGCTCGACGCGGCCTGGGGCAAGGAGTGGCTGACGCGTTTCGCCCGGTTCGACCCGCGCCCCGTGGCCGCCGCCTCGATCGGACAGGTTCACCGGGCGCAGTCCCGCGACGGGCAGGCGCTTGCGATCAAGGTGCAGTATCCGGGCGTGCGCCGCAGCATCGACAGCGACGTGGCCAACCTGGGCGCGCTGATCCGCATGTCGGGGATGCTGCCGCCGGGGATCGACCTGGCCCCCCTGCTGGAGGAAGCCCGCCGCCAGTTGCACGAAGAGGCCGACTACCTGCTGGAGGCCGACCGGCTGGAGGCCTTCCGCAGCTTGCTGGGGGACGATCCGGCCTTCCTGCTGCCCGAACTGCGGCGCGAGCTTGTCACCCGGGACGTGCTGGCCATGAGCTTCGTCGAAGGCGTGCCCGTGGAGCGGCTGACCGAGGCGGACCAGCCCACCCGCGACCGTGTCGCACGGCTGCTGCTTGAGCTGATGTTCCGCGAGCTGTTCACGTTCCGGCTGATGCAGACCGATCCGAATTTCGCCAATTACCGCTATGCGCCCGACAGCGGGCGGATCGTGCTGCTCGATTTCGGTGCAACGCGCACCTTCCCCCAACCGCTGGTGGAGGCGTTCCGCAAGCTGCTGCGTGCGGGCCGGCAGGGTGACCGGGCGGGGATCGAGGCGGCGGCGCTGGAGATCGGCTACCTGTCGCCGGAGATGGACGCCGCGCATCGCTCCCGGCTGGTGGACCTCTTCGTGATGTCGATGGAGCCGCTGCACCGGGGCGGCGTGTTCGATTTCGGCACCTCCGACATGGCGCGCCGGATGACGGAGGCCGGAATGGAGATGCGCGACGCGCCCGATCTGGGCCATGTGCCGCCGGTGGACGCGCTGTTCCTGCAACGCAAGTTCGCGGGCATGTACCTGCTCGCGACCCGGCTGCGCGCGCGGGTGGATCTGGACGCGCTGACCGGCCCGCACCTGGGCTGACGCGGCTCAGAACACGAAATCGTCCGCCGCGATCAGCCCGGCCGCGCCGACGAGGGTCACGCTGTTGCCCAGCCCATCGGCCACCACGGCATCTGCGCCCGAGGCGGTGATCGTCAGGTCGCCGG
>Ga0008833_1000735_pt1 | contig 23867 bp, 25 predicted proteins | sample HotLakConsoUCCLE_FD_62216 | JGI IMG/M metagenome (GOLD analysis project Ga0008833, IMG submission 62216) | Hypersaline microbial mat communities from Hot Lake, Washington, USA - Hot Lake Consortium UCC-LE | ecosystem: Environmental > Aquatic > Non-marine Saline and Alkaline > Hypersaline >... | reverse complement strand
CCGCCGTTCCACTTCATCGCGCAGGCCACCATGTCGTCGATCAGGCGGTGCTCGTAGGTGATGCCGGCCTTCTTGAACTCGGCCTCGAACTCTTCCTCGAAGACCTTCTGGAACAGGTCCTTGAAGCGGCCGTCATAGGCCTTGAGGATGGTGTTCTTGGTGGAAAGGTAGACCGGCCAGCCCAGGTTGAGGCCGTAGTTCATCGAGGCGCGGGCAAAGTCCTTGATCGACTCGTCCAGGTTGTACATGCCCATCGCCACGCCGGCGGAGGGCGCGTCGAACACCTCGCGCTCGATCACGGTGCCGTCCTCGCCCACGAATTTCATCGTCAGCTTGCCCTTGCCCGGAAACAGGAAATCCGTGGCGCGGTACTGGTCGCCGAAGGCGTGGCGGCCGATCACGATGGGTTGCGTCCAGCCCGGAACGAGGCGCGGCACGTTGCGGCAGATGATCGGCGCGCGGAACACCACGCCGCCCAGGATGTTGCGGATCGTGCCGTTTGGGCTGCGCCACATCTTCTTGAGGCCGAATTCCTCCACCCGCTGCTCGTCAGGGGTGATGGTGGCGCATTTCACCGCGACGCCGACTTCCCTGGTCTTCTCGGCCGCGTCGATGGTGATCTGGTCCTCGGTGCGGTCCCGTTCCTCGATGCCGAGATCGTAGTAGAGGAGATCGATGTCGAGATAGGGCAGAATCAGCTTCTTCTTGATGAAATCCCAGATGATCCGGGTCATCTCGTCGCCGTCCATCTCGACGACGGGGTTCTCCACCTTGATCTTGGCCATGTGTCGGCTCCTCTCTCGTTAGGGCATGAGCATCGGTCTCTGGCGCGCCTCTTAGCGCAAAGCCGGGGCGCTGGAAAGACGGTATGCACTCGTATACTGAAAAAGCGGGGGCGCATTCCGCCGCATCCCGGCCAGGCGGGCAGGCGGTGCTCAGGCGGACAGGCGGTGCTCAGGCGGACAGGCGGTGCTCAGGCGGGCAGGCGGCGCTCCACCCGGCCCATGTGCAGCATCAGGCCATAGGCCGCCGCCGTCACCGCGAACACGCCTGCCGCCAGCGGCACCGGCGTGCCGTCGAAGGCCAGGCTGACCGGCACCGCGATCGCCGCCGCCAGCACGCTGGCGACCGAACCGATGACGCTCGCGGCCATGCCCGCCACATGGCCCATCGGGTCCATCGCGATGGCGTTCAGATTGCCAAGCGTCATGCCCACCATGAAGAACACGGTGGTCTGCCAGCCGATGAAGACGAAGAACCCCGCCTCGGTGGTGCCGGCCCCCAGGTAGTAGAGCAGCACGCCCAGCGTCGTCGCGCATTGCACCGACAGCGCGAAGGTCACCAGCCGTCGCATCCCCAGCCGCATCACCAGCGCCGCGTTCAGCAGGCTGGCGCTGCCGGCCACCAGCGCGATGCCCGCGAACCAGTAGGGGAAACTGTCGGCCCGACCGAAGGCCAAGTCGAAAACCGGCTGGATCGCGCCGATCGACATGAACAGCATGGCATAGCACAGGGTCTGCACCGCGATGGACAGGCGCACCGTGGGGTGCTGGAACATCTCGATCACCGTGTCCCACATCGGGCGCGGGCGTAGTGGGCGGCGCGACGAGGGTGGCAGCGTTTCTGCCAGCCGCAGCATGAGCCAGACAGCCGAGATGGTGGCGAAGACCACGAAGGCCGCGAAGACCGCTCGCCAGCTGCCCCCGGCCTCCATGATGAGGCTGCCCAGCAGGGGCGCCACGGCAGGAAACAGAGTGAAGATCAGCATCACGAAGGACACCAGACGCGCCATGGCCCGGCCCGAATGCAGATCGCGGATGATGGCGAGCGAGACGACCCGCGGCGCCGCGGCCCCGATGCCCTGCAACACACGCGCCAGCAGCAGCAGCTCCAGCGTGGGCGCGGCCCAGGCCAGCACGGCCCCGGCGACATAGAGCGCAAGCCCGGCCAGGATCACCGGCTTGCGGCCGAACCGGTCCGAAACCGGGCCCATCACGAACGTGCCCAGCCCCAGCCCCACGAAGAACGCTGTCAGGATCAACTGCGCGCGGTTGGGCGCCTCGGGCGCCAGCTCCGCCGCGATCTCCGGCAGGGCGGGGAGCATGGCATCGATGGAGAAGGCCACGGTGGAGACCAGCATGGCCATGAGCGCGACGAATTCGAACCGGCTTGGCGCGCGGGTGGCCATGGGGGACTCTCCGTGAGACGAGGATGGTTCGCGCTAGCACATCGCCGCCCGGCCTGCCAGCCGGGCCGCGCCGGTCAGGAGCCCGATGGCGGCCGGTCGCGCGGCGGGGCTTCCGGTTCGTGGTCGTTCACGTTGGCGGGCGGCTTCGGCTTGGCGGAATGCCCCAGCGCGCCGATCAGCCATTCGGTGTGCTGCTCGCGCTTACGCACCGCGTAGGCGCCGAATTGCTGGATCGCCACGGCGAAGACGCCGAGCCCCACGAAGATGAACACGGTGGTGCCGATCTTGCCCGCCATCGTTTCGGGCACCAGCGAGCCATAGCCCACGGTGGACAATGTCACCACCGTGAAGAAGTAGGAATCGAGCCAGCTCCAGCCTTCCACCAGGCGGAAGAACACGGTTCCCGAAATCACCACCGTGGCGAGCATCGCCAGCAGCGTCAGCGTCTTTAGCCAGCTCATGCGTCCTCCGACGGGGCCTCCCGGATCTCGGCGATCACCTTGCGCCACAACTCCGCCGGTTGCGCGCCCGGCACCGCGTGCTTGCCCGCCACGATGAAGGTGGGCACGCCGGTCACGCCCATTTCGCGGGCGGCCTTATCGCGCTTCACGATATCCTCGCGGTCGGCATCCGAGGCCAGCAGGCGCAGCACCACCGAGGCATCCATGCCGATCTCGTCGGCCAGGTCCGCCAGCACCTCCGCCTCGCCGATATCGCGGCCTTCGCGGAAATAGGCCCGGAACAGGGCCGAGACCATCGCGGTCTGCCGCCCCTCGATCCCGGCCCAGTGGATCATGCGATGCGCATCCAGCGTGTTGGGCGTGCGTTCGATGGCGGCGAAATCGATCTGCACCCCGGCGGCCCGGGCATGTTCGGCGATCGTCGCATAGACCTTCACGGCCTGCTCCTTGCCGCCGAACTTGGCCTCCAGATAGGCGCGCCGGTCCATTCCCGCGGCGGGCATGTCGGGGTTGAGCTGGAACGGATGCCACTCGACCCGGAACGGATGGTCCGGTTCGGCCTCCAGCGCGCGGTCCAGCTGCGCCTTGCCGATATAGCACCAGGGGCAGACCGGATCGGAGAGGATATCAAGCTTGACCATGGGTGGCCTCCCAATGCTGGCGCAGCGCCCGCCGGCTCAACTTGCCGTTGGGGCCGGTGGGCAGCGTTTCGGTTCGGATATAGAGGCGCGGCTGTTTCCAGCGCGCCAGGCGCTCCGCCGCGAAGTCGGAAATGTCCTTCTCCTCGATGTCCTGCGCGGCGGTGTAGAAACAGGCAATGACCCGCACATCGGGTTTCACCTCCACATCCGTGACCGCCACGGCGGCCAGGGCCGGATGGGAGGCCAGCACCCCCTCCACCTCGATCGGAGAGACGCGCACGCCGCCCGCGTTCATCATGTCGTCGGCCCGTCCCAGGAAGGTGATGGCACCGGTCTCGTCCATCCGGCCGAGGTCGCCGCTGAGGAACCACTCGCCGCGATAGCGGGCGCGGGTCGCCTCCTCGGCGCCGAGATAGCCCAGCATCAGCCCCGGATCGCGCGCCGAGACGGCGATGATGCCGGCCTCGCCACGCGCCACCGGCGCGCCCGCGTCATCCACGATCGCCACGCGGCGGCCGTCCTGCGGATAGCCCAGCGTGCCCGGCGGGGCGGGACGCGCGGGGCTGCCCGAGACGAAGGTGGAGCATTCGGACATGCCGAACGCCTCGAAGACGGGCGTGCCGGTGGCGGCTTCCCAGGCGGCGCGGGTGGCGTCGGGCAGCTTCTCCCCGGCGGCGAGCCCATGGCGCAGCGCGGGCAGGGCGGGCGGCGCTCCATGCATGAAGAGCTTGCGGTAAACCCCCGGAGCAGCGGCAAAAATACTGGCGTCGAAACGCTTCATCAGCAGCGGAAGCGCCTCGGGCGCCGTGCCCTCCTTCGGGATCAGCGCGGTGGCGCCCAGGCTCCAGGGATCGAGCAGGCCGGTGCCCAGCGTGTAGGTCCAGTTGAAGGCGCCCGCATGCAAGACGCGGTCCGTCCCGGTCAGCCCGTACCAGCCGCCATGCATCATCCGCCGTGCCCAGATCGCCCGATGCGCATGTCCCACGGCGCGGGGGCTGCCGGAGGTACCCGAGGTGAAGACGACATAGGCAAGCTCATCCGGGTCGGTCATGCGGATCGGGGCCGGGGGCAGGTCGCGCATCGCGTGCAGCGCCTCCAGCCCGATCACGCGGGCAGGGGCCGGATCGGGCAGGGGCAGGCGGGCATCGTGCAGAATCGCCGCCGGGGCCAGCGCGGCGGCCAGCCTGCCCACCTCCGGCGCGGTCAGTTGCGCCGACAGCGGCACCGGCACCAGGCCCACGGCCACCGCGCCCAGGAAGGCCAGCGGGAAATCCACCGTGTTGCCGAGCCGCAGGATCACCCGGTCGCCCGGCCTCAGCCCCGCCTTAAGCAGCCCCGTGCCGGTGCCCAGCACCGACGCCTCCAGCCGCGTATAGCTCCAGCGTTCGGAGCCGGTGGGCGCCACCACCGCAAGGGCGATCTTGTCGGGCATGTCCCCGGCGCGCGCGAGCACATGGGCGGCCAGGTTGAAGGGCAAAGGGCAGGGGGCGGGCGCCCCGGTATCGTGGACCGACAGCATGTGTTCTGACCTACGGTGGCCCCCGCGTAGTTGCAAGGCCGCGCGGGCCTGCCTATTACGCCGGTCATGGACCGGGCAGACCCACGCAGTCTCATCCGCATCGCGCGCGAAAACGGCACCGAGGACAGCGCCGAGCCGCTGGATCTGGGCGCGCGCGTGCGCGAGCTGCGCAAGGAACAGGGCTGGACGCTGGAACAGGCCGCGCGACAGGCCGGGCTTGCACGTTCGACCCTCTCCAAGATCGAGAACGGGCAGATGTCGCCCACCTATGACGCGCTCAAGAAACTGGCGACCGGACTGCGCATCTCGGTGCCCCAGCTGTTCACCCCGCCGGTGCGCGACCAGGTGACCGGCCGGATGAGCCTCACGCGCCTGGGCGAGGGGCAGGCCCAAGCCACCGCCACCTACGAGCACGAATTGCTGGCCGAAACCCTGACGCGCAAGCGGATGCTGCCCTACCGGGCTCGCGTCCGCGCGCGCCGGATGGAAGAGTTCGACGGCTGGGTGCGCCATGACGGCGAGGAGTTCCTCTATGTCCTGACCGGGATGATCCGGCTTTATACGGAGTTCTACGAGCCAGTGGAGATGCGCCGCGGAGACAGCGCGTATTACGATGCCGCCATGGGCCACAACGTGGTGTCCGTCAGCCCCGAGGACGCCACGATCCTCTGGGTGACGTCGCTGGCCTGAGCCCGCGCCGCCCCAGGCCACGCCGTGTCAGTTTCGTCCGATCGGCGGGTCGGGCGTGTCGTCGTCACCGAAGGCCGCATCATCGTCGGACGGGTCCTCGCCCTCGGGCAGGTGCCTGGCACTGGCGCGGATATTCGCGTTGTCGCGGGTGGCGTGCATGGCGATGTCGGCGGGCATCTCGCCCATCTGCCACTCTGCCACCTCGGCGGCCGCGTCGCGCGCACTCATTCCCGTGGCCTCGGAGATATGGTCGATCAGCTGCGCGCGCGTGCCGTCGAGCGCGGTGAGGTCCGCCTCGCGCACCTCGGGCCATCGTTGCGAAATGGCCGGGATGAAGGCCGGCCAGTTCCGGCGGATGTCGTTCCAGTCCATCGGCGCCTCCTTTCCGCTTGCCCGGGACAACTCGGAGACGGCGCGCGATGTTCCCTACCAGAACCACCCCTGAACGCTGCGCGCGGCGCCCGATATGTCCTGGCCCACGCCATCCACCGTGGCGCAGCCACCCAGCAGGGCGGTCAGCGCGAGTGTCGCGACGATCCGTGTCATTTCCCGTCCTCCTCATACCACCAGACATCCGGAAGGAACCCGACCCAGTCGCCATAGATCGGCAGCGTGTCGGGGTAGTTCAACTCTTTCGCATGGGCGATGCGGCTGACGTTCCACTGGTAGAGCGGAATGACATAGCGCCCCGCCGTCAGGATCCGGTCCAGCGCGCGGGTCGCGGCCAGGAAATCCTCGCGGCTTTCCGAGTTCAGCAGCGTCTCGATCATCGCCTCGGCGGCGGGCGAGCGCATGCCCATCCAGTTGCGCGAACCGGGCGTGTCGGCTGCCTCGGTCGACCAGTAGAGCCGCTGCTCGGTGCCGGGCGACAGCGACAGGCCCACGCGATAGGGCGTCATGTCGAAATCGAAATGTGTCGTGCGCTCGGTATATTGCGCATCGTCGACGGTGGATATCTCCAGATCGATTCCCAGCCGCTCCAGCGCGGGGGCGTAGATGTCGGCGATGGCCTGGTTTTCCTGCCCGCCCTGGCGCAGCAGCAGCTCGAAGGCGAAGGGGCGGCCCTGCGCGTCCACCAGCCGGCCCCGCTGCACGGAGAACCCCGCCTCCCGCAACAGGTCCGTGGCCCGGCGCAGCCCCGCGCGGTTGCGCGCCGTGCCGTCGCTTTCGGGCAGCGCGTAGCCGTCCAGCACGCCGGGGGGGAGGGTGTCCGCGAAGGGCGCCAGCAGCTCGCGCACGCGCCCCTCGGCGGGGCCGGGGCGCATCCCCAGCACCGAGTTGGAGAAATACGAGGTGATGCGCGGCTGGCGCCCGCCGGTCATGGTGTCGTTGATGAATTCGAAATTGAACGCGGTGATCAGCGCCTCGCGCACGCGCCAGTCGTCGAAGGGTGCGCGGCGCGTGTTCATCACGAAGCCGGTCATGCCGGTGGGCCGCTCGTGCGGGATCAGCGACTTGACGACATCGCCCCGGCGCACGGCCGGAAAATCGTAGTGCCGTTCCCAGGCCTCGGCATTGAACTCCCGGTGCAGGGTCAGCGCGCCGGACTTGAACGCCTCGAACAGCGCGGTCTCGTCGCCGAAATACTCGTAGCGGATCACGTCGAAATTATGCGTGCCCCGGCGAAATGGCAGATCGGCGCCCCAATAGTCGGGATCGCGGCGCAGCTCCAGGAACCGGCCGGGCTCGAAATCGCCAACCACGTAGGGCGCGCTGCCGATGGGGACCTCGTCCAACCCGCCGGCGGCGAAATCCTTGCCCTCCCATTGCGCCTTGCTGAGGATCGGCCGAAGCCCGGTGATGAGCGCCAGTTCGCGGTTCCCGGTGTTGAAGGTGAACCGGACGGAACGCGGGCCGGTCTGCTCCGCCGTCTCGACCTGGGTCCAGAGCGTGCGGTAGCGGGGGTGGCCCTTGGTGCCAAGCACCTCGTAGGACCACAGCACATCCTCCACCGTGACCGGGCTGCCATCCGAGAATCGGGCCTCGGGACGCAGCGTGAATTCCACCCAGGAGCGGTCCGGCGCGGTCTCCACCGATTCGGCCAGAAGCCCGTAAAGCGTAAAGGGCTCGTCCCAATTCCGGCCCAGAAGTGATTCGTAGGCCAGAAAACGCAGCGGCCAGGGCGAGGTGCCCCTCAGCAGGAACGGGTTGAGCGAATCGAACCCTCCGGTCTCGCCGGAGACGATCCGTCCGCCCTTCGGTGCGGCGGGGTTGGCATAGGGCAGAGCCACAAAATCCGGTGGGAGCGCGGGTTCGCCATACATAGCTATGCCATGCCCGGGCTCCGCCGAGAGCGGACCCGACAGCACCATGCACAGCGCGCAAAAGACCGCTCGCGACGTGGCGGAGAGGAAAAACACCGATCTCATTTTGGCAACGGCCCTGCTCGACCCCTTGTTTTCTTGGGGACCAGCCTAGCCCCGGACTCACGCCTTTTCAAACTTTTAGCTTGGCCTGTGGCGTCAGATTGCTTATACAGGTGTCACTGCTCGATAGGTTTCTTGCCTGTATGAAACCTGCCTCAATAACTGAACCTCGGCTTCGGCCGAGGTTTTTTTCTGCCTTTTGGTCCCATCTGAGGCGCGGCGAAGGGTCGAAAGAGGCCGGCCACGAGCGGATGCGCCTGATGGCCCTCGCCAAGACCTCGCGTCACGAGCGGCGGCTGATCATGCCGGCGCGGGCGATGCCGTGCAATCTCCGCGCCGTCCCCAATCTCGTCGCGCCCAAGTCCGCGCCTCGGATCCCGGGCTGCCGCGTGGGGGAGGCGGTGGCCGGCCGAACCCGGTCTCACGGACAGATCGACGCGGGGCGTGATTCATACCGCAGCCGCCCGCAGATCGCCATCGAGCGCCGGGCCCTGTCGCAGGATGCCCGGCGGCGCGACCTGGCCGCGGCGGTGCGCACCGACAGGGTGCGCCACCGCCATGTCGACCACGGGTTCGCAGGCCGGACCGGGGCCGGGCGGCATCGCTGACCCCGGCACAGCCTTTCCTTCTGCAGTGCAGCATGTAAGCTGCACGCGAACCGCACAGGAGGAGCGACATGAGTCTGAAGGGAAAGACCGCGATCATCACCGGATCGAATTCGGGGATCGGGCTGGGAGTGGCGCATGAACTGGCGCGCGCCGGGGCGGACGTGGTGCTGAACTCCTTCACCGACCGCGACGAGGATCACGGCCTGGCCGAGGAACTGGGGCGCGAACATGGCGTGCGCGCGCGCTACATCACGGCTGACATGTCGAAGGCCGAGGAGTGCCGCGCGCTGATCGCGCAGGCCGGCGCCTGCGACATCCTGGTGAACAACGCGGGCATCCAGCATGTGGCGCCGGTGGAGGATTTCCCGGCCGCGAAATGGGACGCGATCATCGCGATCAACCTGTCCTCCGCCTTTCACTGCACCGCGGCGGCGCTGCCGGTCATGCGCGGGGCGGGCTGGGGGCGGGTGATCAACTTGGCCTCTGCCCACGGGCTGACCGCCTCGCCCTACAAGGCGGCCTATGTGGCGGCCAAGCACGGGGTTGTCGGACTGACCAAGACCGTCGCGCTGGAAACCGCGCGCGAGCCGATCACCTGCAACGCGATCTGCCCGGGCTACGTGCTGACCCCTCTGGTGGAGGCGCAGATCCCAGACACGATGGAGAAATACGCGATGGGCCGCGAGGAGGTGATCGAGAAGGTCATGCTGGAGCGCCAGCCCTCGAAGGAATTCGCCACCGTCGAGCAGATCGGCGGCACGGCGGTGTTCCTGTGCTCGGAGGCGGCCGCGCAGATCACGGGCACGACCATCAGCGTCGATGGCGGCTGGACGGCGCTGTGACCGAGACGCGGGCAGGGCGCGACAGGCGCGACATCGACAGCGGGCTTCTGTGCGGCGCGCGCTTCACGCGGGTCGGCCTCGAGCAGGGCGTCGTCGGCGATGCGGGTCTGACCGGCGCGCGTTCGCTCGGCGTCGATATGTCCGACACCATGCCGGAAGCGGCCAGGCCCGGCGGGCTCGGCATGGGCCTGGCCCGCTGCGACGGCATGACCGTCGATGGCATCAACGTGACCGGTCCCGCTCTCCGCCCATGAAGCCCGGCAAAAGCCCTGATCATCGTCTTGGCCAAAATGCCCCGGGGAGCGCGAGGGGCCGGCCCCTCGCTTGCGCCGGGCAAATCCGCAAAGGGCTGCCGCCATGAGCACGCCGAAACGTATCAATCTCGCCCTGCAGGGCGGCGGCGCTCATGGCGCCTTTACCTGGGGCGTCCTCGACCGGCTGCTCGAGGCGCCCGATATCGAGATCGCGGGCATCTCGGGCACCTCGGCCGGGGCCCTCAATGGCGCCGCGCTGAAATCCGGGCTGATCGAGGGCGGCGCGGAGGTGGCGAAGGCCAGGCTGGACGAGCTGTGGACCCGGCTGGGCCGGGTGGGCGACCTGCGGATGCCCGCCTGGATGGCGGGCTTCCTGCCCGATGCGGGGCTGAGTGCGAAGCTCCTGACCTACTCGCTGCCCTTCTCCGCGGCCGAAAGCTGGAGCCGCATGGTCTCGCCTTATGTCTACGGGCCGTTCTACAGCAATCCGCTGCGCCCGGTGGTCGAACAGTTCGACTATGACGAGGTCTGCGCCGAGACCGGGCCCGCCCTGTTCATCTGCGCCACCAATGTGCGCACCGGCAAGGTGCGCGTGTTTTCCGGCGCGGAGATTTCCACCGAGGCAATCCTTGCCTCGGCCTGCCTGCCGATGATGTTCCAGGCGGTGGAGATCGACGATCCCGAGACCGGCGCGCGCGATGCCTACTGGGATGGCGGCTATACCGGCAACCCGGCGCTTTTCCCGCTCTTCGCGCCGGATTTGCCGGACGATATCGTCGTGGTGAACATCAACCCGATGGAGCGCACGCGGCTGCCGGTGACGCCGCAAGAGATCCAGAACCGGATCAACGAGATCAGCTTCAATTCCTCGCTCCTGCGCGAGTTGCGGGCGATCGGCTTCGTCCAGCGCCTCCTGGAAGAGGGGCGGGTGCCCGAGGGCGCGATGAAGCGGGTCCTGCTGCACATGATCGCCGATGACGCGCTGATGGAGCAGCTGTCGGTGGCCACCAAGATGGTGCCCTTGCCGTCGGTTCTGGCCGAGCTCAAGGCCGCGGGGCGACAGGCGGCGGAGACCTTCCTGGCGCGTCACGGCGACGATCTGAACCACCGCCAGACCGCCGACCTGGGCACGATGTTCGGCTAGAACAGCCCGCGGCCCAGCCACAGCGTGTAGGCCATGTAGGCCAGCAGCAACAAAAGCCCCTCGCGACGGCCGATCCGCGACCCGGTCCAGGCCAGCACCAGCAGCGCCAGCGTGGCGGCCAGCATCACCCAGATGTCGAAGGCCCGGATCCCCGCATCGACCGGCAGCGGCGCGATCAGCGCGGTGGTGCCCAGGATGCCCAGCAGGTTGAAGACGTTCGAACCCAGGATGTTGCCCAAGGCCACCTCCGGCTGGCCGCGCCGCGCGGCGATCACCGAGGTGACAAGCTCCGGCAGCGAGGTTCCGACCGCCACCAGCGTCAGGCCGATCACCGCCTCGGGCAAGCCCGCGATCGTGGCGAGCGACACCGCGCCCTCCACCAGCGCCGCGGCGCCGCCCAGCGTCAGCCCCAGCCCCAGCGCCATGCGCAGGGAGGAGGCCCAGGCAGGGCGGGTGACCTCCACCAGATCCGGGGTCGGAGGCTCGGCGCGGCCGCCGCGCAGCGACAGCCACAGAAAGGCCCCAAGCCCCGCCAGCAGCGCCGCCCCCGCCGCCCGGCCGATGACCGGAAGCAGGACCAGCGCCAGTGCCGCGAGCGTCGCCGCGAGCATCCAGGCGCCATCGCGCCGCAGCGCGGCCCGGTTGACCGGGATCGCCGCCATCGCCGCCGCCAGCCCGCCGATCAGAAGGATGTTCGCGATGTTGGAGCCCACGACGTTGCCGAGCGCGATGCCGGGGCTCCCGCGCAGGGCCGCCTGCACCGAGGTCAGCAGTTCCGGCATGGAGGTGCCGAAGCCCACCAGCGTGAGGCCGATCACCATCGGAGGCACGCGCAACCGCAGCGCCAGACTTGTGGCGCCTCCCACAAGCATTTCGCCGCCCACCAGGAGAAGGCCGAGCCCGGCCACGACCAGAAGGATGTCCAAGGAATATCTCCGCCCGGGGGAAATCTGCGCCCGGCTGCGCTCAGATCGTGTGGCGGTGCGCGCTGTTCAAGCCCCTCGGCGCCGAATTTCGCGGGGCTGCCACGGCACATGCACAACCGGCTGGCACACGGGCCGAGGAGGACTTCGCCGCGGTTGCGCCGTGATCACTCTGCCGCGCGGGCGGGCAGCAGGGGGCGTGCGGGATCCTTGGGGTTCGGATAGACCAGCCCTGCCGAGATCACCAGCTTCGCCGCGTCCTCGATCGACATGTTGAGTTCGATCACGTCTTCGCGGGGAAAATACAGCAGGAAGCCCGATGTCGGGTTCGGGGTGGTCGGCACGAAGACGCTTAGCAACTCGCCGCCCGTCTCGGCCTTTTCGGTGATCTCGCCCTTCGCCGCCGTCGAGATGAAACCGATCGCCCATATGCCCTTGCGCGGATACTGCACCATGCACGCCTTTTCGAAGCTGCGCTCGGACTGGGCGAAGACGGTTTCCGCGATCTGCTTGACGCCCGAATAGATCGACCGGACCACCGGCATCCGATCAACCAGGCTTTCGGCCCAGCGGATCAGAGAACGCCCGATCACCCCCTTGGCGATCCAGCCCACGAAGATCGTGAACAGCAGGAACACCACGACGCCGACGCCGCGGATGTTGATGTTGGTCTCGGGCCCGAAAATGCGCTTGAAGAACTCTTCGGGCTGGTAGGCCTGGGGCACGAAGGGCAGCACGAACCCGTCCACCCAGCCGATCACCGTCCAGATCAGCCAGACGGTCAGCCCCACCGGCGCGATCACGATGATCCCGGTGAAGAAACTTGTGCGCAGCCCGGAAAACAGGCCAGGCTTGCGGGGCGGAGGGAGGTTATCGTCGAAGGGCGTGGTCATGTGTGGGTCCGAGGGAATGCGCACGGCGAATCTAGGCCGTCGGGCACCAGTCTACAATGGCGCAACCCGGTGCAAGAGCGCAATTCAGGCCTCCTCCGCAAGATGTTGTGCAATTCTTGCGCCAAGGCGCGCGTTGTTCAGAACCAGTGCGATATTGGCCTCGAGCGATCGGCCTGCCGACAAGCTCAGGATGCGGTCCAGCAAGTAGGGCGTCACCGCCTTGGCGCTGACCCCCTCGACCGCGGCGTCGGCCAGCGCCCGGGCGATCCAGGGCTCGATCTCGGCCCGCGGGATCTCGGCCTCGGGCGGGATGGGGTTGGCCACCAGCTGTCCGCCCGGCAGCCCCAGCGCAGCGCGCATTCGGTGCGCCCGCGCGATGGCGGCGGGACAGTCCATCCGCAGCGGGGCGCGCAGCCCCGACGCGCGCGACCAGAAGGCCGGGAACCCGTCCTGCCCATGCGCGATGACCGGCACGCCCAGCGTCTCCAGTACTTCGAGCGTCTTGGGCAGATCGAGGATCGCCTTGGCCCCGGCGGCCACCACGGTTACCGGCGTCTGCGCGAGTTCGCGCAGGTCGGCGGAGATGTCGAAACTCTCCTGCGCGCCCCGATGCACCCCGCCGATCCCGCCGGTGGCGAAGACGGCGATGCCCGCGGCGCGCGCCGCGATCATGGTGGCCGAGACCGTGGTGGCCCCGGTGGCGCCCGCGGCCAGGCAGGCGGCGAGATCCGCGCGGCTGAGCTTGGCCACCCCGCGCGCCTCGGCCAGCCGCTCCAGCGCCTGCGGGGACAGCCCCACCTTCAGCCGGCCATCCATCACCGCGATGGTGGCGGGCGTGGCGCCCGCGGCGCGGATCTCGGCCTCCGCGGCGCGGGCCAGTTCCAGGTTGCGCGGGCGCGGCAAGCCGTGGGTGATGATGGTGCTTTCCAGCGCCACCACCGGCCTGCCGTCCGCCAGCGCCCGGGCGACGTTCTCCGCAATGTCGAGGGGCAGGACAGGGGCGGTCATGAGGGCGTTTCTCCGGAAACATGGGCCGCGGCGGCGTCCAGCGCGCGGGCCAGCGCCGCATCGGGCGGGGCGCCCGCGGCATCGGCGGCCAGATGGGCCGCCATGAAGGCATCGCCCGCGCCGGTGACGCGGGTCACCATCACCTCTGGCGGCTGGGCCTCGAACACGCCGGCCGGACCCGCGTCACAGGCCGGGCGCGCGCCGTCGGTGACCACAACGCGGCGCGCGCCGCGGGCAATCAGGTGCTCCGCCGCCTCCCGCGCGCCCGACAGGCGCCGGCCGGCGAGCAGCCCAGCCTCCTCGCGGTTCAGGTAGAGCACCGCGCGCCCGTGGCTCAGGAAGGGCATCAGCCGCTCGGCCTTGCCCGGCGAAGCCGGCGCCACCCGCAGGTCGGCGGCGGCGAAGGCGGGATCAGTGGCGATCCGGGCCAGCAGATCCTCGGTCAGGTTGCCGTCCAGCACCACAAGCCCCGGCCAGGGGGTTTCCTTGCTGCCCAGACGGCCATCGCTGAGCGGGGCGAGGATGCGCGCCCCGGCCATTTCCAGAGAATGGGCATCGGCGATGGCGGCGATCAGCCCGTTGGCGGCTTCCACGGCCATGTAGCGGTCGGTCGGCAGGTCCGCGGAGCGGTAGAGATGGCCCGTGTCCAGCCCGCGCGCCCGGCAGGCCGCCACGAGGTCCTCGCCCTCCGCGTCGCGGCCCACCGCGGAAAGCAGCACCGGCCGCAGCCCGAGCCGGGCCAGCGCCACGGCGATGTTGAGGGCGACGCCGCCCGGAACGCGGGTGATCCGCCCGGGCACGTCCGCGCCGCGCTCCATGTGGCTGGCGCTGCGGCCGATCACGTCCCACAGGACGGAGCCGATGCAGAGGACGGGGCGCTGTTCCATGGCGCCCGTCATGGCGCGAAGCGTGCGGCGGCGCAAGCGCGGCGATCGCGGGGCAGGGCGCCCGCCGCGCCCGCCCGGCGCGTCTCGCGACACGGCCCCGCCCGGGGCCGCGGAGCGCCCCCTTGCGCCCGCCGCCGTTCCGGTCTATGTCGCCCCCGTTCAATCCCGCAGGCGGGGGAGGGCGCGCGTGGGGGAGACATCCCCACCCGTCCACCGGTTGGAGCATACGCTCTCACATCCTCCGCCAAGGCGTAAACCGGAAAGGAAAACGGACATGGCTCTTCCCGAGTTCTCCATGCGCCAGCTGCTCGAGGCCGGCGTTCACTTCGGACACCAGACGCAGCGCTGGAACCCCCGCATGGGCGTGTATATCTATGGCGCGCGCAACGGCATCCATATTCTCGATCTGACGCAGACCGTCCCGATGCTGGACGCCGCGCTCAACGCGATCCGCGAGACGGTTGCCAAGGGCGGCCGCGTGCTCTTCGTGGGCACCAAGCGCCAGGCGCAGCAGCCGGTCGCCGAGGCGGCCGAGAAATGCGCCCAGTACTACATGAACCATCGCTGGCTGGGCGGCACGCTGACCAACTGGCAGACCGTCAGCAAGTCGATCAACCGCCTCAAGCAGATCGACGAGCAGATGGAAAGCGGGTTCGAGGGTCTGACCAAGAAGGAACGCCTCGGCATGGAGCGCGAGCAGGAGAAGCTCCAGGCGAGCCTGGGCGGCATCCGGGAGATGGGCGGTGTGCCCGACATGCTGTTCGTCATCGACGTGAAGAAAGAGGCGCTCGCGATCTCCGAGGCGAAGAAGCTGGGTATCCCAGTCGTGGCCGTGGTCGATACCAACTGCTCGCCCGACGGTGTGGATTACGTGATCCCGGGCAATGACGACGCGGCCCGGGCGATCTCGCTCTATTGCGATCTGGTCAGCCGCGCGGCGCTGGACGGGATGTCGGCGCAGATGGGCGCCGCCGGGGTCGATATCGGCGCGCTGGCCGAGAACCCCGTCGAGGAGGCGCTCGAAACCGCCGAGGCCGCGCCGGCCGAGGCGGAGACCTCGCAGGGCTGAGCGCCGCTGTCGCATCACTGATACAGGGTGCCGGTATCCGGCGCCCGTTTCCCCAATCGAAGGAGAGCCGAAGATGGCAATCACCGCATCCCAGGTGAAAGAGCTGCGCGAGACCACCGGCGCCGGCATGATGGACGCCAAGAAGGCGCTGACCGAAACGAATGGCGACATGGAAGCCGCCATCGACTGGCTGCGCACCAAAGGCCTGGCGAAAGCCGCGAAGAAATCCGGCCGCACCGCCGCCGAGGGCCTCGTGGCCGTGAAGGTCGAGGGCGGTCGCGGTGTCGCGGTCGAGATCAATTCCGAAACCGATTTCGTCGCCAAGAACGCCGAGTTCCAGGATTTCGTCGATCAGGTCGCAGAGGCCGCGCTCAAGGTGGAATCCATCGACGCGCTGGCCCAGGCCGATCTGGGCGGCAAGTCGGTGTCCGACGCGCTGACCGACAAGATCGCCACCATCGGCGAGAACATGACCCTGCGCCGCATGGCCGTGGTCGAGGGCGACAGCGTGGTGTCCTACGTTCACAACGCCGCCGCCGAGGGCATGGGCAAGATCGGTGTGCTGGTGGCCCTCAAGGGCGAGAACCCCGAGTTCGGTCGCCAGGTCGCGATGCATATCGCCGCGGCCAGCCCGCAGGCGCTGAACTCGGACGCGCTGGACCCGGCGCTGGTCGAGCGCGAGCGCAGCGTCCTGACCGAGCAGGCGCGCGAATCCGGCAAGCCCGAGCAGGTCATCGCGAAAATGATCGAGGGCCGCATGGCCAAGTTCCTGGGCGAGGTCACCCTTCTGGGTCAGGCCTTCGTGATCGATCCGGACCGCACCGTCGAGCAGGCCGCCAAGGATGCCGGCGTCGAGATCCTTGGTTACCAGCGCGTCGAAGTGGGCGAGGGGATCGAGAAGAAGGAAGAGGACTTCGCCGCCGAAGTGGCGAAGGCTGCCCGGGGCTGAGGCAAGGGCCGGTGCCCCGAAGGCGGCACCGGCAACCCTTTGCGCTTGAGGCTCACCCGGCAAGTGATTGCCGACAAATGGAAACGGCGCCGACAAACGGCACCGTTTCCGTGTTCACCCCGCAAATTGGGGATGAGTCGGGGCGAACAAACACACGCGGCGATCAAGCGCAAACGCACCCTTCCTCCGCTCCAACCGGCCGAACCGGGTAGGAGCCGCAGAGCCCCGAAATTGCAGGGATGCGGCTCCGGTGTTCCCGGCCAAAAGGCCACCACTCACGGAACGGGTTCAGCATGCCCGGTTACGCAACGGCAAGAAAGTCAGGGAATCCCTACCTTTCGCGTATGGCGTATCGTTCCTCCTTCCGGAACAACGTCTTGTATCGAACGGGTGACGCCCTGAAACCGGCCGCCTATCGTTCGACCACGAACATCTGGTTCTGAAAGGACGCCTTGAGCACCGCCTGAGCCGTGGTCTCCACGTCCAGTGCCGCGCGCGCCAGGCGCAGGTGCTTCTCGACGGTCGCCGATGTAAGCCCCATGATGGTGGCGATATCCTGCATGGTCTTGCCGTCGCCGACCCATTGCAGCACTTCACGTTGCCTGCGCGTCAGGTTTCGGCCGGTGCCGCTATGGGGCAGGGTGAGGATCTTCAGATGCGCCACGTTGTTCATCAGCAGGATATCGGCGCCATGCTCCGCCCAGATCCCGTCCACCGCAGCCTGGTCCAGCCCGGCGCGCGCGGTCAGCGCGATCGCGCCCTTCGAGCGCTGCGTGACCGCCTTGAAACTGATCGAATACCCGGCGTTGACGCCCATGGCGCGGTTGAACTCGAGCACCCGGCGCTCGGAGCCGCCCAGATTGTGGGTATTGACCATTTCATTCACGATACTCCAGCTGCACGCGCCCTCGTTTTCCAGTGCCCAACGCACCATCGGCGCGTCGAAGTAAAGAGATTCTCCAAGGAAAACATCGGTGTATTCGGCGGAGTGATTGGTCAGGATCACGAAATCGGCGGGATCGCCGAGGAAACTGCCGCTGCGGTAATAGGTGAACCCGTAAAGCAGCCGGTCGAACCCGTAATCCGCCATCTTGCGCGTATGCATGTCCCAAAGCAGCTCGACGCTGTCGGCATTGGTCAGATCGGCCAGATAATCGCGCATAGTCATCGGGTTGCATCCCAATGCGCACGCAACGCGTCGATCGCGAGGATGTAGCCGTGCGCCCCGAAGCCGGCAATCTGGCCAAGCGCCACCGGAGCGATATGCGAGACATGCCGGAAAGGCTCGCGGGCGTGGATGTTCGAAAGGTGCACCTCGACGGTGGGCAGGTCGACGGAGCCGAGCGCGTCGCGCAGCGCGATGGAACTGTGGGTGTAGGCGCCAGCGTTCAGGATCAGTCCGTGGCGCGTGCCGCGCGCCTCGTGGATCAGGTCGATCAGCGTGCCTTCATGGTTGGACTGGGCGCAGTTCAGCGCGATCCCGAGCCGTTCCGCATGAGCGACACAGGCAGCCTCGATATCCGCAAGCGTCGTCGTGCCATAAATCTCCGGCTGGCGTTGGCCGAGGAGATTGAGATTTGGCCCGTTCAGGACAAGGATGGATCGCATGCGTCAGCTTCCTTTGCCAATTCCATAGTTTCACAGAACGCCGCTGTCCAGACGGGAACACGCCATGGATGCAGGGTTCCGGACACATCCATATTTAACATAATATTGATTATGCGACTTTTGGATCGGCCAGGTCCGGGGCCGCGATGCCGGGCTTTGGGCGCTCCCCCGCCAGCGCGGCAGCGCCCTAGCGCAACAACAGCCGTTCCAACGCATGGATCGCCCGGGCGCCAGTCTCGTATGTCAGGCTGCGCAGCATCGTGGCGCGCTCGCTGTAATCCGCCAGCACGTCCAGCGCCATCGGCGCATTCGGTCGCGACACCAGCGCGCGGGCGGCCTGACGGCCGAGCAGCGTTCCCGGCGCGATTCCCCGGCCCGAATAGCCGAACACCGCGAGCGCATCCGGACCAGGCGCAACGATCTTCGGGATGTGATCGCGGGTCACGGCGATCCGGCCGCTCCACGCATGGGCGAAACGCGAACCGGCAAGCTGGGGAAAAAGCCGTGCCAGCTTGGCGCGCGCCCAGCCTTCGTGCAGCGCGCGCCCGCCGCGTTCGGGCAGGCCCATCGCGCCGAGGATGAACCGCCCGGCCGCATCTCGCCGGAACGAGGTCATCACCGTCGCCGTGTCCCAGCATCCCTCGCCGCCCGGCAGAACGTCCTGTGACAGCAGGTCGGGCAGCGGGTCGGTGGCCATCTGGAAGAAATGCAGCGCGGCCGTCTCGGGCGCCTGCCAACCCTCCATCGGAAGATGATAGGCGTTGGTGGCCACAAGAAGCGCTTTCGAGGTCACTGCGCCCTGCCCCGTCTCCACCTGCCAGGCGCCCGCCTCGTGGCGGATCCCGGTGACGGGGCTGTGTTCGTGAAGCACCGCGCCCGCCTGCCGCGCCGCGCGCGCGAGGCCATGCACATAGGCGAGCGGCTGGATGGTTCCCGCCCGCGCATCATGCAGCGCGCCATGCAGCACCGGAGAGCCGGTCCGCGTCCGCGCTTGCTCCGCCGAGAGCAACGTCACCGGCGCTCCGGCCTCGCGCTGCTGGGCATGCCGGTCTTCCAGATCGCGCAGGCCCGACGGCGCATGCGCACAATGCAGCGTGCCGTCGCGGCGCGCCTCGCAGGCGATCGCGTACCGTTCGACCAGATCGAACACGAGATCCGGCGCGGCGGCCAGCGCCGCGTTGAGGCGTGCGCCCTGCTGCTCCCCGATCGCTCGGGCGACCTCGCGCGGGGGCAGCCAGAGCCCCGCATTCACCAGCCCGACATTTCGCCCCGATCCGCCATGCCCGATGTCGCGCGCCTCCAGCAGGATCGCACGCGCGCCCAGTTCCGCCGCCGCCAGCGCGGCCGAGCATCCGGTGAAGCCGCCGCCCACGATCACGAGGTCGGCGGCGTGCAGACCGCTCAACGGCGTCGTGCGCTCGCGCTCGGCCGTGCTGACTTGCCAAAGATTGTCCACGCGATTCCTGCACAGCAGTGTCACGCCCTTGTGACAGGAATCGGGCCCTTGGCTCAAGACCTTACCGAGTCGATCAGGGCGGCGAAGCATAACGTCAACTTCACCTGACAATGCCTTGAGATTGCATTCCGGCTCTCGCCCGGTCAGGTTCCGGCGGGGCCGGCCGACGGGGTGCGAGCGCCGCGGAGGCGACAGCGCGCAACCTGCCGGCATCGCTCCTGACCGCCCCGGCTGTCCACACGGATATCCACGGGGCTTGCCGGCCTCCGTGACGGTCATTCGACCGGCAGGATCACCTTGAACTGGCTGCCCTGGCCCGGCGCGCTGTCGATCCGCAAGCGGCCGCGATGTCGGTTGACGATATGCTTGACGATCGCCAGGCCGAGCCCCGTGCCGCCCATCTCGCGCGAGCGGTGACTGTCCACTCGGTAGAACCGTTCGGTGAGCCGGGGAATGTGGATCTCGTCGATGCCGGGGCCGGTATCGGAGACGGTGATCTCGACGCCCGGCACCCGCAAGCGAGGCTCGTAGGCCGGCGACGAAAGGGTGATCGACACCTCGCAGTCCCGCCCGCCATACTTGATGGCGTTCTCGGCAAGGTTGGTGAAGACCTGGCGCAGCTGGTCCTCGTCTCCGGGAATGATCACCGAGCATTCCGGCAGATGCAGCGCGATCCGCGCCTGCGCATCCGCCGCCAGCGGCACCAGCCCCGAAACCGTCGATTGCAGCAGGGCCTTCATGTCCACCCGGTCGGTGGGCCGGACCCGCTCGTCGGCCTCGACCCGGCTCAGCGACAACAGGTCGCCCACCAGTCGATTCATCCGCGCGGCCTCGGATTCCATGATGCCGAGGAAGCGCTGCTGCGCCGCAGGATCCTGCCGCGCCGCCCCCTTCAGCGTTTCGATAAAGCCCAGCAGCGCGGTGAGTGGGGTGCGCAGCTCATGGCTCACATTGGCCACGAAATCGCGCCGCATGCGCCCGGCCTTCTCGAGATGCGTGACGTCCTCGAACGCCACCATCACCCCGCGCCCGCGCAGCGCTCCCTCGCGCGTGGTGACGGGCGCGCAGCTGACCCGGTAGGTCAGGTCCTGCGTGTTTTCGGTGGTCAGGAAATCCGCCTTGCGCGCCAGCCCGTCGCGCAGGCAGCTTTCGATACAGTCCAGCAGCGCCGGCTGGCGCAGGGCGGTTATGAAATGCCGCCCTTCGATCCCCTGCCCCAGCAACGCCTGCGCCGACGCATTGGCGGCCTCGATCCGTTCGTTCGCACCGATCACCACCGCTGGCAACGGCATGGCCTCGACGAGGGACGACACGACGGTCTGGGACATTGGCGGCGCGCTCCGTGGACTGCTGTCGGGGTGTTGCCGATCCACCGCGGAAAGGCAATGCCTCAGCCTGCGCCTCAGCCTGCCCGGCGGGCCGCGTCCACGCCGCGCGCCACCGCATCGATCAGCGCGCCGGGCTCTTCCAGCCCCACCGACAGCCGGAAGAACCCCTCCGGCATCCCCAGCGCCTCGCGCGCCTCGGCGCCCAGCCCCCGGTGCGAGGAACTGGCCGGGTGCGACAGCGTGGTGCCCACATCCCCCAGCGTCGGCGCGAAGGCCAGCCCCTCGGCGGCCCGGGCGAAGGCATTGGCGGCGGAACGGCCGCCCTCCAGCTCGAAACTGACCATGTTGCAGAACCGCCCGCCCAGCAGGATCGCGGCCCGCGCGTGGTCGGGGTGATCGGCCCGGCCCGGGTAGAGCACGCGGCTTACCCCCTCCATGCGCCCCAGCGCCTCGGCCAGCGCGGCGGCATTGGCCTCCGCCCGGTCGAAGCGCAGCGCGAAGGTGGCCAGCCCCCGCTCCGCCAGCCAGCAATCGAAAGGGCTCGCGGTCAGTCCCGCGGTCACCGCGAAGACCCGCATCCGATCCGCCAGCGCCGCGTCGCGCGCTCCCACCCAGCCCAGCGTCGCGTCGGAATGGCCCGAGAGCAGCTTGGTCACCGAATGGATCACGATATCGGCGCCGTGCTCGAAAGGGCGCAGCGCGCGCGGCGTGGTGAAGGTGTTGTCCACCGCCAGCAGCACGCCGCACTCGCGCGCCAGCGCCGCCAGGCCAGCCAGGTCGGCCACCTGCAAGGTCGGGTTGGAGACCGCCTCCACCAGGATCATCCGGGTCTCGGGGCGCAGCGCGCGGGCCACCGCCCGCGCATCGCCCATGTCGGCCAGAGTCGTGGTGATCCCGAGCCGCGGCAGATCCTCGGCCAGCATCCGCAGCGACCGGCCGTAGAGCCGGTCTCCCCCCACCACGTGATCGCCCGCCCGGCACAGCCCCAAGAGCGCCGCCGCCACCGCCGCCATGCCCGATCCGGTCACGATCCCGTCCTCGATCCCTTCCATCGCCGCGATGCGCCGCGCCAGCGCCGCGGCATTCGGATGGCCCTCGCGGGCATAGGCGAAGCCCTCGGCCCGACCCTCGTATTGCGCATCCAGCGCATCGGGATCCTCGGCGGCATAGACCACCGAAGGCATGATCGGCGCGGCGACAGGCGCGCTCTGCCCGCCGGGCAGCGGCACCGGACGGACAAGGCTGGGTCTCGGATCGCGCATCAGGTTCCTTCCCGGGCGAAGACCGCCCTTTCTTCTGGCAGAAATACCCCCTGGGGCTGAACTGGCCGCAGGCCGAGAGGGGGGCAGAGAGCCGCCCTGCCCGGCCCCGCTGTCTCAGACCGGCCTCAGCGCGTCGCGGAACCGGCGCATGTTGGCCTGGTAGCCCCGGGCCGAGCGGCGCAACCCCTCGATCGCGCCCTCGTCCAGCGCCCGCACCACCTTGCCCGGCGCGCCCATCACCAGGCTGCCGTCGGGGATCTGCTTGCCCTCGGTGATCAGGGCGCCGGCACCGATCAGGCAGTTGCGGCCGATCCTGGCCCCGTTCAGCACGATCGCGCCCATGCCGATCAGCGAGTTCTCGCCGATCTCGCAGCCATGCAGCATCACCTTGTGGCCCACCGTCACCCCCGGGCCGATCACCAGCGGATGGCCCATGTCGGTGTGGCAGACGCAATTCTCCTGCAGGTTCGAACCGGCGCCCACGGTGATCGTCTCGTTGTCGCCGCGCAGGGTGCAGCCGAACCAGACAGAGGCGCCCTGTTCCACCACCACCTTGCCGATGAGGTTGGCATCGGGTGCGATCCAGCTGTCCTCGGCGATCTGCGGGGCGTGGCCGTCCAGCGAATAGAGTGTCATTGGCGCTCCTCGAATTCGGCCTGCAGATGCCGCACATGGCCCGTCAGGCCCGGTTGCTGCGTGCGGCGCAGGCGGGTGGCGGTGACGATGGTGCGCAGCCGCTCCTCGGTGCGGTCCAGGTCGTCATTGACCAGCACGAAATCGTATCCGTCCCAGTGGCTGATCTCGTCCCAGCTCTTCTGCATGCGCCGGGCGATGGTGTCGGCATCGTCCTTTGCGCGGCTTTCCAGCCGGCGGCGCAGCTCGGCGATGGAGGGCGGCAGCAGGAAGATCGACAGCGTGTGCTGGCCGAGCGCCGAGTTGCGGATCTGCTGTGCGCCCTGCCAGTCGATGTCGAACAGCACGTCGCGCCCGGCGTCGATCGCCGCCTGCACGGGCCCGCGGGGCGAGCCATAGAAATTGCCGAAGACATGGGCATGTTCCAGCATCTCGCCCTGCGCCACCTGGCTCTTGAATTCGGCTTCGGACATGAAGCGGTAATCCTGCCCGTCCACCTCGCCCGCGCGGGGCGGCCGCGTGGTGGCCGAGACCGAGAAGATGATCGAGGGATCCCAGTCGCGCAGCCGGCGCGCCAGCGTGGACTTGCCCGCGCCCGAGGGCGAGGACAGGATGATCAGAAGGCCGCGCCGGTCGTCGCTCATGCGCCTCACTCCACGTTCTGCGCCTGTTCGCGCATCTGGTCGATCACCGCCTTGAGTGCGAGGCCCGTGCGGGTCAGGCCCGGATGGTTGGATTTCGCGCAAAGCGTGTTGGCCTCGCGGTTGAATTCCTGGGTCAGGAAGTCGAGCTTGCGGCCCACCGCGCCGCCCTCCGCCAGCAGCTCGCGCGCGGCGCCCACATGGGCGCGCAGCCGGTCCAGCTCTTCGGTGATGTCCGCCTTGACGGCGATCAGCGCCAGTTCCTGCGCGATCCGGCCCTCGTCGGCCTCGGTATTGGCCATCACGCGGGCCAGCGCCTCGCGCAGCGCGCGCTCGGCCCCGGCGGCGCGCTCGGGCAGCAGCGCCTCGGCTTCCGCCACCAGCCGCGCCACCTCGTCGATCTGCGCGCTCAGCACCCGCGCCAGTTCCGCGCCCTCGCGTTCGCGCATCTCCAGGAAGGCGGCCAGCACCGGCTCGAAGGCCTCGGCCAGCAGGGC
>Ga0008833_1000732_pt1 | contig 23898 bp, 21 predicted proteins | sample HotLakConsoUCCLE_FD_62216 | JGI IMG/M metagenome (GOLD analysis project Ga0008833, IMG submission 62216) | Hypersaline microbial mat communities from Hot Lake, Washington, USA - Hot Lake Consortium UCC-LE | ecosystem: Environmental > Aquatic > Non-marine Saline and Alkaline > Hypersaline >... | reverse complement strand
AGGCCCGCCTGGGACATCAGCGCGCGCCACCCGCGCTCTGTCGACCGGACCCGCCGCATGATCTCCTTGCCCGCCTTTTCCGTGACCGTCTCGACAGCAACCGCCGCGGGCTCGAACACGAGACGGCCACCGCCTTCCACGGCGCGGACCGAAAGGGTGAAGTCGTCGGCGGCATCGAGGGGCAGAGGTGCGAGGTGCTTGCGGCGCACCGAGTGAAACGAACCCTGGGCGGAAACAGCACCTCCAAGGTGCGATTCCGCCCGTTTGACCGCCTGATCGTAGCGCCAGTAGAGCCCTTCGGACGAGGCGAGGCCGGCCCGCGCCGCCTTTTCTATGCGGATCGCGCCGCAAACCCCTCCGACGCCGGGGTCGCCATAGTGGCGCACAAGCGCTGCAAGCGCGCCGGGGACGAGCATCGCATTGGCATCCGAGAACACCGCCACGTCGCCCTCAAGTTGCCCGATCGCCGCGTTGAGCGCGCTGACCTTTCCCTGACGTGGCTGGAGGTCGAGCACCTCGACCTCGTCGCCGCCGGCGACGCGGGCGCGGTCGACCGTCCCGTCCCCGGACCCGTCGGAGACGACGAGCACGCGCACGCGGTGCTCGACCGAAGCCGCCTGAGCGAGCGTGTTGGCGACCTTTTGCTCGATGACATCCGCCTCGTTGTGGGCGGGGATCACGAAATCGACCGACAAGGGTGCCTCGGGCGCTGTCACCGGGCGTGGAGGGCGGAGCTTCGCCAGGCCGAGAACAAGGAGCGGATAGCCGACAGTGGCATAGACGATCGCGAGCGCGACAAGCCAGAACGCAAAGGTCATGGGCGGCTCCCCTCGATCAGCGCCAAGAGGGCGGCGGCATTTTTCCGGATATCGTATTCCTCTTCCACACGCTGCCGTCCCGCAGCCCCGAGCCGCAGCGCCTCGTCGTAGGTCGTCATGGTCCACAAGATCGCTTGGCGAAGCCCCGGCACGTCGCCCGGTTCGGTCAATCGGCCGGTGACCCCGTCTTCCACCAGTTCGGGTATCCCCGACAAACGCGACGAGATCAGCGGTCGTTCCAGGGCGAGGGCCTCCATCGTGACGACGGGTATCCCTTCCGACCTCCCGCCCTTGCCCTCGATCGAGGGAGCGGTGACGAGATGCGCGTTCGCAAGCACGCCGAGTACCCGGTCCGACGGTTGCGGGCCGAGAAACGTCACCTGCCCCTCGGGAAACCGGGCCGCGAGACCCCGCAGCCTGCGCTCCTCGGGTCCTCCGCCCACGATCGTCAGATGCCAGGGGGTCGGCGCCTCGAGCGTGGCCAGCGCCTCGAGCAGGAGGTGACAGCCCTTTCGTTCGTGAAGGGCCCCGACGAACGCGATCTCGAAGGGCCGGCCACCTTCGGGAAATGCCGGCGGAGCGGCCTCGAAGCGGTCGAGATCGACACCGCACCGCACGAGGTTCAGCTTGCCCGCGTCGAAGCCGTCGAGGTTCGCCAGCTTGTCCATGTTGTAGCGTGAGACCGTGCGCACGAACGCGGCTTCCCGCGATTTCACCGCAAGAAGGCTCTGGCTCACGAAGATGTCGTGCATGTGCGCGGAGAAGCTGAAGGGGCTGCCGTAGACACGGTGGATGATCCAGGCCGCCGTCGCCGGATGGCTTGCGAATTCGGCGTTCACATGCTCGACACCGGCGTCCTTCGCCCGCTGGCCCGCCGCCAGGACCTTGGGAAGCATGGCGAACGAGGCCGCGAGCCGGCGCGGTTCGGCGCGGAACGCCCAGAGCATCCGGCCCGCGATGGCGGCGAGGGTTCCGGGCCGCCGCGCCAGCGTGCGCAGGAGCGCCGCGGCCGAGGGTCCGCCGAACCAGGGAAACGTGAACGCGCGGTCGACCACGGGCGCGGCTTCCGCATGGACGATCTCGGCGGACCGGAAGGGCTTGAGGTGAAAGAGCTGCACATCATGCCCCTCGGAGAGATAGTGGAGGATGTTCGCGACGGCGAAGGTTTCCGTGACCTTCGGAAAGTCGCTCACGATCACGAGAATGCGCACCTTACCGCGTCTCCGCCGTGAGGCCGGTCACGAGGGCTGGCCGAAGGAGCGTGTCGAGGTAGTCCGCGACGATCCTGTCGGGCGAGAAACGGGCGAGAAGCGACGTGGCGTCCTTGCGGCCCGCTTTCAGGAAGGCCCGTTCGATCGCCGCCGCCATCGCCCCCTCGTCCTCGACGGGCACGAGTTCGCCGTCTGCGGGCTGCCTCAATATCTCCGAAGGGCCCGTCGGACAGTCGGTGCTGACGACATGGCAGCCACAAGCCAGCGCCTCGAGGAGGGCATTCGGCAAGCCCTCGTAGCGCGACGAGAGAACGAAGACCGAAGACCGGGCGAGAACCGCAGGCACGTTGCCGACATGACCAGGCATCAGCACCCTCTTCGCGATGCCGAGTTCCGAAGCGAGGGCCTCGAGAGCCGGGCGTTCGGGACCTTCTCCCAGGATGACGAGTTGCCGGTCGCAAGCCGCCATCCGCGCGAAGGCGCCGAGAAGCACGTCGAAGCCCTTTTGCTTCGTCAACCGACCGACCGCGACCAGACGATCCTCCGGCCTTCCGGGCAGACCGACCGGGGGTTCCCTTCGGGCATCGGCGATCACCGCGTCGAGTTCGACGGGGTTGTATATCGTTCGAAGGTCGGGCGCCCCGTTCCCGAGAAATGCCGCGAGCTCGTCCTCAAGCTGGCGGGAGACGGCGACGACGCAGTCCGAGGCCCGGTAGGCGCGGCGCGCCAGCATCGACCGGACCCGCGCCTTCAGGCCGCTCGATGCGCGAAGGTGCGCGAGGCTGTTTCGCTCGCTGACCACGACGCGGCCGCGATACCCGGCAAGGCGTGCCGCCATGACCGCCACGACGTTCGCATGGGTCAGGGCCGAGAGCACGGCGTCGGGCCGCTCGTTCAGCAGATGTCCGGCGAGGGGGCCGACCGCGCGGGCAACTCTCGTGACGCCAAGATCCACCACCCGCACCATCCCGCTCACCTCGCTTCGTCGCGGACCCTGTCCGTCGGCGGCGACCAGACAGACCTCGAGCCCGCGGTCGGCGAACGCATTCGCGAGAAAGACCATGATCTTCTCCGCGCCACCCCCCGAGAGGGACGGCAGGAAGATCGTCAGGCGGTCTTTCGGTGAGGTGGTTTGCAGCAGCGCGGATTCTCCATTCACCAGGCCGCCGGGCCAGATCGAGACCTCGAAGGTGCATCCAAAGCCCGACTGTCGCAACAGGCACGATTTTGGGCGGGACGATCCCTCAGGCTTCCGGATTATACGCCGGAAAATGAAGAAGGTTCCCCCGCAAGTAGAAAACGAAAAAGTCCGGAACAATTTCCGGCCGGAACGGTTTCGCTTTCCGGTGGGTGTAAGTGCGAGGCCGAGAAGCCGAATGCGCCCTTCCCGTTTTGCATTTCCCAAGGCGGTGCCGGAGGGTGCGTATGAGCGAATACAGAGTCATTCTGGAGGAAGATCAAGGCGCCTCCGAATTCCAGCTTGTTCATGAGGATCAGAGGTTCTCGGACCCGATATCGGTTATCGTTCTGGACCTTGTGGTGACGGCCCTGGCCATGCCGCTGGTCCTCATTCTCGTCAGCTTGTGCTGGCTGACGATCAAGGTGAGCGAACCGGGAGAAAGCGTGTTCTTTCTGCAGACGCGCTACGGGAGGGGCGGCCGGCCCTTCAAGATGATCAAGCTGCGGACGATGGTGAAGGATGCCGAATCGAGGAAAATGGAGCTGGTTCACCTCAGCGAGGACAAGGGACCCGGCTTCAAGATCAAGAACGATCCCCGCATCACTAAGATAGGTCGCCTCCTGAGGAAGACCCATCTGGATGAATTACCGCAGTTCTTCAATGTGATAAGGGGTGAAATGTCCATTGTCGGTCCTCGCGCGAATTCCTATCATCCAGATCATTACGAGCCATGGCAATTACGGCGACTGTCGGTGAAGCCCGGAATTACCGGCAGCTGGCAGATCGCGAAGGAGAAGTCGCAGGACTTCTCTGAGCGCTGCCGGATGGATATCGAGTATCTGGAACAGCGATCGTTCCTGGTCGACATGCAGATCATTCTGGCGACCGCGGTCGCGGTCCTGAGGGCTCCCGGCGATTGAAGATCGTTCGGGTTTCGGTGAAGGGGAAAGGGCGGACATGGCGGAGCGGACGATATTCGATGCCAGGGCAATCAGGAATTTCTGCAACGGGATGCTCCCTGTCCGGACCTACGAGCGCATTTATCGCAACGCGCTCGCGGCACCTCCGGGAGATATCGTCGAGGTCGGAACCGCCCACGGCGCGGCGACCGTCTGTCTTGCCCTCGCGCTGAAGGACAGCGGTCGTCCCGGAAAGGTCCATACGTTCGAAAAGATCATCGGCGGCTCCCGAGAGGCGTTCGGAGGCATCGACGAGAATACCCGCATCATCAGGCGGAATCTCGATCGGTTCGGAGTGGCCGACCGCGTGGAACTCATCATCGGCGACGTCCGGGACGAGGCTCCGGAAATGACGGGGCGTCTGAACATCGGCGCCCTTTTTCTCGATGCCGACGGACGGTTGGAACGGGACTTCGGCCTCTTCTTCGACCGGCTCACCGTCGGCGGTCTCGTCATCATCGACGATGTGCGACCCGCCGCCCGGCTCTCCTTCGTCGGACTGAAGGGAACGTCGGGGCGCTTCAAGGTCGACCAGAAGCACCGGATTTCCCGGTTGCTGCTCGACGTCTTCCAGCGTCACGGACTCGTGGGAGAAGGCGCGTTCATCGGCCCGGATACCTGGATGGGGCACAAGGCCAACGGAGGCTATGCCTCCGTGCCGGTCGACGAAATCATCGACGCCTATCGAGAACTCGTGTTCGCCGATGTCGAAATGTCGATGATCCCCGGTCGGAAAGTGGCGAGGCGCGCCTTGAAGAAGGTCTTGCCGGCAGCCTTCCTCGACCGCATCCGCAACTATCGCGAGAAGGAGCAGTCACCATGATACCCGAAGGCAGGAGGTTCGCCAGGCGATCTGCCCCCGTCGGTGGCGACTGGAAGCCCACGGTTCCGAGACCGGAGCCAAACCGGGCTGACGCCGGCTCTTCCGTTGGAGACAAGTGCTCGATCGGCGCGCAGGGGGTTTCAAACCGGCGCCGTCGTGAACTCGGGCAAAGGGGGGTCGAGGGATGATCATCTTGCAGCATTCCCTGGTCGTTCTCCTCACCGCGCTGGTGCTCGCCGGCACGGGCGCCGCCGCGCAGGACAGAAGCCTGCCGGGCCTCGATCCCGAGATACTGGAAGACCACTACCGGTTGGCCGAGGCGTTGCGCCAGAACGAGTTCGTTCCCGCCGATGTCGTCTCGGGCATTCAGCTTCATGCCGAACTCGTGGATGCGGGTCATGTGCCCTCGATCCGCCGGCTCGCCGAAGGCTACCTGAACGGAACCGGGGTCGCGCAGGACCGGGAACGCGCCATCGATCTCCTGCGAACCTCCATTGCGAGGGGAGACGAGAAAGCCAGGACCCTGCTCGGCAGGGCGCTGATCACGATGGGGGGCCGGGAGGAGGAGGCCCTGGAACACCTGAGCGAAGCCGTTGAGCTCGGACTGGACCGTGCCGAGTTCCATCTGGCGCGGGCGCACGTTCGAGGCGACTTCGGCGAGGTCTCGGACCCCGTGCTTGGCATTGAGCTTCTCACCTCGCTCTCCGAAGCCGGAGACGCATCCGCGGCCTACGAGCTCGCGACCGCCTACCGGCAGGGCGGACCCGCCATCGCCGACCCCGAGCGGGCGCGCCAGATCTTCCAGGCCATGGTCGATGCGGGGGATGCCCGGGCGAGCGAGGAACTCGGTGAAATGTACCGCGACGGCGACGGCGGCCCGGTCGATGCCGAGCATGCGATAGAACTCTTTTCCTGGGCGTTCGCGAACGGTCGCCCGGAAGCGGCCCGAAAGCAGAGCGATCTGCTGGCGAGTCTCGGCAGGTTCGCCGAAGCGAGGTCGGTGGCGGTCGCACGTGTCGCGGCGGGTGAGCCGGATGCGCAGATCGAGCTTGCCCTTGCCGATCTCGGCGGAACCTTCGGGCCGGCGTCGCAGCCGGAGGAAGCCCAGAGCGTGCTTCGCCAGATCTCCGCCGACCCCGACCTGCCGACCGCTCTCCGGATGCTGGAGTACCTTGAGGAGCGCAGCCTGCCCGTCGAAATCGACATATCCGCGACCATGGATGTCGTGCGGGCCGCCGCCACCGAAGGCGACCTCATGTCGGCCGAAGCGATGATCGACCTCTCGCGCCAGCGCCCCGAACTCTTCGAGAACGCCCTCGAGACACGGTCCATGCTGCTTGCGGAACTCGGCTCCGAAAACCTCGGCTCCGGCACCTATTTCGAGGAAACCGTGCGGATGATCGGCGAGACCAGCCCCGGGTCATCGGGCGGTCCGGACGCTGTCGCGACCCTCGCCGCGGCCGATGGCGAGGGTTTCCGCGCCGGTTTGCTGGCGGCCTACGAGGCGAACCGGAACCTCTATGTCTACCTGCTTCAGGACGTCATGCGCCGCCAGGAGATCTTCGACGGCTCGCTCGATGGCGTCGCCAACGCCTCGACCGTGTCCGCGATCATGGAGCTCTGCCGTGAGGGAGACATATACGGCGTCTGCGCCGTCGGGCCGCTGGGGGAGGAAGCTGCTGTGGCGCTGGCCGATCTCCTTGCGGGTCAGCGCTCCGGCGACAGCTAGTCCGGCGGGCAACGCCCGTTGGACGCGGGCGCGCTGACCGCGCGCCCGCTTCTTCGACTGCCGGTGCCGGACTCAGATCCGCGCTTCCGCGGTCGGCTCCGAGATGCCGCGTATCGCCTCCTGCGCCACGCCGGCGCGGGCGAGATCGGCGACCGCGACGATACCCACGAGACGCTTGTCGCGGTTCAGGATCGGGAGGCGTCGCACCTTGTGCTCGGCCATCGTGTGCGCCGCCTGCTCGGCATCTTCATCCTCGAAGCAGTAATAGATATCTTCCGACATGACTTCGCGGACGGTGCAGTCCGCCGGTGCACGGTCGGCGGCGACACCACGGACCGCGATGTCGCGGTCGGTGACCATCCCGACCAGTCGGTCGTTCTCGCCCACGGGCAGCGCGCCGACGTTGTCGTCGCGCATTCTGACCGCCGCGTCGCGGATCGTGGTTTCGGGGCTCGCCAGATCGACGTCCTTCGTCATGATATCGCGAATTTCCATGGCGCATCTCCAATGCTGTGCTGATGCGTTCGAAACGATCGGGACCGGCTTGCGTTCCACGACGGATGCAATCGGCAGCAGGAAGACGCACGTCGGGAAGAGACATGTCGCGACAGCCGATATCCGCCGAAACCCGTGCTCCGACCAGGACGATCGGCTAGAGGATCGGCCCCATCATCGCGATCGCGTTGTTCCAGAGGTGCCGGCGCCTTCTCCAGCGGGCGACCTCCATGTGACCGATCAGCTTCGACGCCTCGATATACTCCTCCTGCCGCGCCGCGAGACGGGAAACCAGCCCTTCGTCCTGCAACAGGATATTGCTCTCGTAGTTCAGTTCGAAGCTCCTCCGGTCGAGGTTGGCCGAACCGATGAGCGCCACTTCTCCATCGACCGTCAGAACCTTGGAATGGAGAAGGCCGTCGGGAAACTCGTAGATCCGGACACCCGCGTCGATCAGCTCGCGATAATAGCTCCGGCTTGCCGCCGCCACGACCCAGGAGTCGTTGTGCTCGGGCACGATCAGGGCGGTCCGGACCCCCCGCCGCGCCGTGAGGCAGAGCCCGTCATGCATGGCGTCGGAGGGCACGTAATAGGGCGTCGTGACCAGAAGCTCGTTTCTCGCCGCGTGCATCAGCACCTCGAAGACCTCGGGCATCGCGGTTGGGCGGGCGGAAGGTCCGGTCCCGATCGCCTGGGTGACGATCCCGCCGCCGGCTTCCGGCGCGGGCGCCTCGCTGACGAACGACGTGAGGTCCTCGTCGGTATGGGCCATCCAGTCCTCGATGAAGAGGTATTGCTGCTGGACCGCGACGGGGCCCTCGAACCGCACCACGAGATCGACCCAGGGGGCGAACCGCTTCTTGATCCGGAATTCCGGGTCGGCGCAGTTGAAGCTTCCACTGTACGCGACGGCGTTGTCGATCACGACCATCTTGCGGTGGTTGCGCAGGTCGACCCGCCCGCGAACCGGGTGGAGGAAGATGTAGCTCACGGGAAGGGCGGGTACGGCGACAACGCCCGCCGCCTGCATGTCGCGCCAATGGGCGGAACGGATGAAGCTGCGCGAGCCGATATCGTCGGCCATCACGCGCACCGCGACGCCCCGGCGCGCGGCCCTGCCCGCGGCTTCGGCGACCCTGAGACCATTCCTGTCGTCGAGCCAGATGTAGAACATCAGGTGCACGCTTTCGCGGGCCGCGTCGATGTCGGCGACAAGCGCGTCGAAGGTCGCGTCGGTGTCGGCCATGACCTTGCCCCGGCTGCCGCCGAACGGACCGAGACCGTTCACGGACTGGCCCAACCTGAAGAGGTGGCGATGCGGCGCCTTCACCTCGTCGAACTGGCCCTTCCTGAGCTCGGGGGCGACCTGCCCGCGGATTCGGTCCGAGACCTCGTGGTACCGCGCGAGCCGCTTCCGGCCGATGTTCGTCTCTCCGAACAGCACATAGGCGATCAAGCCGATCACCGGCAGCGCGAGGATGACGAGGACCCAGGCGGCGCGCGACGACGCCTCGCGATGCGGCCGGAGGACGGCGCGGACGACGAACGAGAGTTGCAGGCCGATTTCGGCCGCGACCGCGAGCAATGTGATGATTTCCCTCGTCACGGCCCTTCCTCTGCGCTCGATCCCTGCGCGGCAGGTCCTTCACCGCCGACAACGACGTTGCATCCCCGCGGTCCACAATGGAAACTCATTTCCGCGGACCTACCATTTCTTCCCGGCGAGGGCACGCAGACCGGATGCAGCTCAAGATCGCAAGCTACAACGTGCGCAAGGCCGTCGGTCTCGACCGGCGGCGCGATCCGGCTCGAATCCTGCACATCCTGAACGATATCGGCGCGGACGTCGTGGTCCTGCAGGAAGCCGACCGCCGCCTCGGCGCGCGGCCGGCGGCAATCCCGAGGCCGCTCATCGAGCACGAGACCGATTACGAGGTCGCCGAACTCGCGAGAAACGAGGTCAGCCTCGGCTGGCACGGCAACGCGCTGCTCGTGCGGCGGGGCATCGAGGTCACCGCGACACGTCACATCGAACTGCCCGGCCTCGAGCCCCGCGGCGCGGTCTTCGCGAAGGTGGGCGGGCTGTCCATCGTCGGCACGCATCTCGGCCTGATGCGACGCTGGCGTCACATGCAGATGCACGCGATCCTGATCCAGATCGGCGAAGAGGCCCGCTCCACGATCATCGTCGGCGATTTCAACGAATGGTCGGATATCCGCGGCTGCGAGCCCTGGGCCGATACCTTCAACATCCTCTATCCGGGCCGGACGTTTCCGACCCGGCGCCCGGTCGCGGCGCTCGACGGGATCGCTCACGGCGCGGACATCGCGATATGCGAACACGGCGTGCTGACGTCCGGCCTCGCGCGCGTCGCATCCGATCACCTTCCGATCTGGGCGAGGATCAGGCTGGCGGTCCAATGACCCCCTGACCCTGCTTCAGGCACCCGAACGTGTCACGCATCCGACGGGCGCACCGCCTCCATGTCCTGCTCGTGAAGACCGATCCAGCGGTCATCCCGTGAGGAGGACGCAATGGCCTCCGCGAGGCGCTACACCTCCAGCGCCTACCGGAAATTTCGGTCCCGACAACGCGCAGGGTCTCGTCGATGATGCCGACGGTCTTGCGGACAAGCGGGACTCGACGAAGCGTCACCCGAAGTGCAGGCTCTTGACCTCCTGGTAATCCTCGATCCCCATCAGCCCGCCCTCGCGGCCATTGCCGGAGGCCTTGTAGCCGCCGAAGGGTGTGCCCCAACCCATGCCGCCGCCGTTCACATGCACAGCACCAGCCCGGAGCCGCGCGGCGACACGCTCCGCCCGGTCCCGGTCGCCGGTCTGCAGATAGGCGGCGAGGCCGTATTCGGTGTCGTTGGCGATCCGTATGGCCTCGGCCTCGTCGGCGGCTTCGAGTATCGACAGGACCGGCCCGAAGATCTCCTTTCTCGCGATCTCCATGTCGTTCGTCACATCGGCGAAGACAGTGGGGCGCGCGTACCAGCCCTGGTTGAGGCCGGGAGGCCGGCCGGGCCCGCCCGCGACGAGCCGCGCGCCTTCGGCCATGCCGGTCTCGATCATCGCCTGAACGCGGTCCCACTGAAGCTTGTCGTAGAGCGGGCCGATGTGGCCACCCTCGCGGCCGGGGTCGCCCACTTCGGTCGTCTCGGCGGCGTCCCGCGCGATCTCGACTACCTCGGCATAGCAGCCTTTCTCGACGATCATCCGGGTGGGCGCGTCGCAGGACTGGCCGGTGTTGAGAAAGCATTCGGCGACCGAGGCGCGGACCCGCGCCTCGAGGTCGGAGCCGCAATCGGCGAAGACGAGGTTCGGGGACTTGCCGCCGAGTTCGAGCGTCAAGCGCTTCACGGTGTCCGCCGCCGATTTCGTCACCGAAATGCCGGCACGGGTCGAACCGGTGAAGGAGACCATGGCGAGCGCGGGGTGCCGCGCCAGCGCGTCGCCAACCTCGGGGCCGGTGCCGTGAACGAGCGCGAAGGCGCCCGGCGGCACACCGGCCTCGTGCAGGACCTCGGCGTAGATCGCGGCGGAAAGCGGCGTGTATTCCGACGGTTTCAGGATCGCGGGGCACCCCGTCGCCAGCGCCGGCAACACCTTGAGCGCGATCTGGTTGATCGGCCAGTTCCACGGCGTGATGAGGCCCGCGGGACCGATCGGCTCGCGCAGAAGCGTGTCGCCGTTGGCAAGCATCCAGCGTTCTTCCTGCGCTTCGAGCGCCGCGATGAAGCCGTCCGCGTGGCCGATGCCCGCCTCCGCCTGGCTCTCGCGCGACATGGTGATCGGCGCGCCCATCTCCGCCGTTATCGCCCGGGCGAGGTCCTCGCGCCGGGCTTCGGTGAGATCGCGGATGCGCCGGAGGAGCGCGAGCCGGTCGGCCCTGGGCCAGCGCCCGAAGTCCTGAAAGGCGGTGGCCGCCGCCTCCGCCGCGCGGTCGACATCCGCCGCGCTGCCGAGCGCAACGGTGCCGATGCGCGTGTCGGTCGCGGGGTTCATGATCGGCATCGTGTCGGTGCCGAGCGGGGCGACCCAGTCGCCGCCGATATAGAAGCGTTCGGTGTCGATGGTCATTCCGCGGCCACTCCTCTCGTTGCGGGTCGGACGACCTCGTAGCCTTCCTCTTCGGGCTCGTCGTCGACAAGCTCCGTCGGGAAGCCCTCGGCCAGGATGCTGAGGCCCGTCGCCTCCTCCAGCCGCTCGATGATCCGGTCGGACTGGGCGCGCGCGCCGTAGCGGCGCTGCCCGTCGGACATGATTTCGATGACGAGCGGCGAGACTTCCAGCGGCACGCCGCCCGTGTCGGCGAGTTTCTGAAACAACCCGATATCCTTCTGCACGAGATCCATGGTGAAATTGACATCGCGCGACCCCGACAGAATGAGCTGGCTCTCGGTCTCGTGGACGAAGGAGGTGCCGGAACTGATGCGAATGGCCTCATAGGTCGTCGCGAGGTCGAGGCCCGCCGCCTTCATCGTCGTCAGCGCCTCGCAGAGGGCGACGAGGTGCACGGTGGCGAGATAGTTCGTCATCACCTTCAGCTTCGAGGCGGTGCCGAGGTCGCCCGTGTGCAGAACGCGCCGGCCGAGGTGCTTCAGAAGCGGCATCACCGCCTCGACCGCGTCGCGCGGCCCGCCCGCGAAGATCGAGATGTTGCCGGTATCGGCCCGGTGGCAGCCGCCCGAGACGGGGCATTCGACCGCCCTGCCGCCCCGCGCCGCCACCTCGGCGCCGAGCCGCAGGATCTCGTCGGCATCTGTCGTGGACATTTCCATCCAGATCTTGCCCGGCCCCATCTCGGGCAGCATCTCTTCCATCACGAGAGCCGAGGCCGCCGGCGACGGCAGGCAGGTGATGACCACGTCGCAGGCCCGCATCATCTCCGCCGGCGTGCCGCCCGCCTCCGCGCCGCGCGACACGAACTCCGCCACGAGTGCGGGGTCGAGGTCGTGGACGCGCACCCCGATGCCGTTGCGCAGGAGGCTGCCGGCGAGCTTGCCGCCGACGTTTCCCAATCCGATGAAGCCTGTCTTCATGCCGTCTCCCATCTTCGCCAAGTCGCCCGGGCGGTGTTTCGTTCCGGAGACTGCCCGATCGCGGTCAGTCGCGGTAGTCCGGCTCTTCCCGGTCGAGTACCGACTTCAGATGTGAAAAATGCGCATCCGCCATCCCGGCATAGGCTTTCCAGCCCTCCGCCGTGTGCGCCGCCACCGCGTCGGACATGACCGCAAGCGGCCGTCCGGTGCCGAGGGCGAGAAGCACCGTCTGCGCGGCCTTCTCGAAGAAATAAAGCCGCTCGAAAGCCTCCGCGACCGTGGCGCCGGTGACCGTAAGCCCGTGGTTCGCCATCAGGAGCGTGGAGCAGGAGCCGAGTGCGCCTGCGATGCGCTCGCCTTCGGCGGCGTCGTCGGCGATGCCGCCGCACTCGGGGTCGATGGCGAGGTCACCGAAGAACCGGGCGGTGTTCATGTCGATGGGCGGCATAGAGGGGTCTTCGAGCGCCGCCAGCGCCGTCGCATGCGGCGGGTGGCAATGCAGCACCACGCGAACATCGGGGCGCGCGCGGTGGAGCGCACCATGGATCGTCCAGGCCGAGGCGTCGGGCGCGTCGGGCCCCTCCATCACGCGCGCATCGTCGGCATCGAGCAACAGGAGGTCGGAGGCGCGGAGCGACGCGAAATGCCGCCACCTGGGGTTCATCAGGAAGTGCCGCCCGTCGCCGGAAATCGCCGCGCTGAAGTGGTTGCCGACCGATTCGTGCCAGCCGAAGCGGGCGGTCAGCCGGAAGGCGGCGGCGAGATCGGTGCGCAGCGCTTGTGCGGCCTCGTCGGGCAGGTCCTTCACCGGAACCGCCCCTCGGATACCAGTGCGCGGTAGAGCCCGCGCAACTCCCCCCGGTCGGTGTAGGTGCCGCGCAGATGGCGCTCACCGCTCGTTGCCGAATAGGCCTCGCGGCCGTGCACGATGCGGTGATTGTCGAAGGTGATGCACTCGCCGGCCCTCAGCGTGAACCGCATGACGTACCGGTCGTCCTGCAACATCCGCCCGAAGCGGACGAACGCGGGGTAATAGCTGTCGAGCACCCGCTGGGGCAGGTCGAAGATGTCGGCCATGTGCTGGCTCAGCGTCACGCCCGACACCTCGCCATGCCGGTCAAGTTCGATCACCCGCTGGCGCGCCCGCATGTCGATGCCGTCGTGCTCCTTGTAGAACGGCACCTTGGTTTCGCTCAGCAACCGGAACGCCTCAGGGTCGGCTTCGCGAAGGTCGTTCGCCACCGCCATGCCGTCGAGAAAGAGGTTGAGCCCACCCGTCACGCTGTTGGCGCGGCAGTGCAGATACTGGATGCCCGGAGCGAGTTCCTCGGCGGGCACGTCGGTGTGAAGCTCGAGCGCTTTCGAGGTATAGGCGAGGTTCGTCGGCTTCACATGGGTGCGCACGTCGAAATAGGCTCCGAAGAAGCTCGGGCGGATCGTGCCGGCAAGTTCCGCCGTCCGGGTCAGTGCCTCGTCGCTGTCGGGCATGTCGGTGACGATGGCGACGCCCTCGACCAGAAGCGCCTCCATCCAGCGTCGCCGCTCCCCGCCGCTTTCGAGGAGGTCCGCGTGCGCGACGCGGGTGAGGTTCGGGTAGTGGTCGGCGAACCAGGCCCGGCGCGGCAGGTCGGCGGGGTCGGGGCGCGGCGCACCGGCGGCGTAGCCGGCGAGCATCGCGAGCGGATAGCGCGAGACATGCCCCTCCCCGACCCAGTCGACGACCAGCACGTCGTCCTCGACGCGGGCCGCGGCCGGTCGCGGTGTCGTGGCGTGATGGAAGATGTCGAAGGTCCGCTCGCGCGTCTCGGCATCGAAGGAGGTCGGGCAATTGTCCCTCAGCCACCAGCAATTGAAATAGGCCGGGCTGCCATCGGGCAGAAGCACGCTCAGCCCCTGCTCTTCCAGCACCACGGTGTCGATCGGCGCGCCGTCCATGTCCTGCCCTTTCGCGAGGCTTCTCCAAACGGAAAGCTAGGCCCGGCCCGGACCTCGCGAAACGCCGATTGCGTTGAAGAAAATATAAGCCCAGAGTTATGCTATGCTGCCTGCGCTGCCGCCCCTTCGCCTGTTCACCGCCTTCGCCGCGGTCGTCCGCACGGGCTCGGTGCAGGCGGCGGCGGCAGAGCTCAACGTGAGCCAGCCCGCGATCAGCCAGGCGGTGAAACAGCTCGAGGACCACATCGGCGTGCCGCTCCTCGACAGGGGCAGCCGCCCCGCACGCCCCACCGAGGCGGGCGAGGCGATGGCCACCGCGATCACCGAAGGGCTCGGGCGCATCGCCGAAGCGCTCGACGCGCTGCGGCTGGCCGACGACCAGCGCGGCCGGACCGTCACCGTGGCCTGTTCCGTCGGCGTCGCGACCTACTGGCTCATGCCACGCCTTTCGGCCTTCTACCGCGATCACCCCGAGTTCTTCGTCAACGTGATGACGGCGCAGTCGGGGGTTCCCGCACTCGCCGAGGGCATCGACCTCGCGGTGCGCTACGGGCACGGGCGCTGGAGCGACGGCGTGGTGCATCACCTCTTCGACGAGGCGGTCGAGCCCGTCTGCGCCCCGTCCGTCCGCGCGCGCTTCGCCGGGCCGGTGCCGCCGGCCGTGGTGTCGCTGCTCAATGTGAAATCTGCCGAGACCTCCTGGCTTACCTGGCCCGACTACCTGCGCGCCACGGGTCAGCCGGTCGTGCGGCAAGGCGGCCAGACCTTCACGAACTACGTCCAGACGACCCAGGCCGCACTCGACGGGCACGGCATGATGCTCGGCTGGCGCTCGATCACCGGCGCGCTGACCGCCTCGGGCGATCTCGTGTCCGCCGGCCTGCCCACGCTGACCCCCGACGACGCCTTCTACCTCGTCGCCCGCAACAAGCGGGGCGGGCAGGCGACCGAAACCTTCGCCCGCTGGCTACTCTCGCACGGCACGGACGTCGGTTGACCCGGTCTGCGTCCGCTCTGGCAAGCCGCGCCCGAGCTCGCCCTATTCCGCGGCCATCTGCGCCGATGGCGTGGAGAGCGAGATCGCCTGTTCTTCCTCCGTCATCCCCTCGGGGATGCCCTCGAAGAGCGGCGTCGAAAGATAGGCCTCGCGTTCATCTCCACCGCGTCGGCCGACACGATGACGGGCACCGCGATGATCCGCGAGCGGATCGCGCTGCCGCCGGGCACGACATTCGAGGCGGTGATCGAGGACATTTCGCGCGCCGACTTCGACCGCGACGGTGATCGGCCGCACCGTGATCGGGAGCCCGGGCCAGCCGCCGATCGACTTCGCCATCGACTATGACCCGGCCTCGCTCGACCCCCGGGGGACAATAAGCGCTCCGCGCTACGCTGCGCCGCGACGGTCGGCTTCTCTTCACCACCGACACCATCTCACGCGGGTTCTTCAGGAAGGCGGTCCGCAGCATGTGGAGGTCATCCTGAAGATGGTTCGACAGGAGGCGTCGGCCCCGCCCCGGTCTCTGCCGGCACATGGCCTGCGCCTGCCCTCCACGGTTCGCGGGCACGCTGCCTTGCGCCGATCGCGAAGGCATCCGCCATCACCTCGATCCCTGGCCGGACCAGCGCTACCACATGCGCAGGGAATTGCTCGGCGGTGGTGACGTCCCGCTCCGGCGCGACGGAGTCGGCCGCTGGTATTCCGACCCCACCCGCGAAGCCACCGTTCTGCACGGCGCCTCGGCAATGCCGCTCTTCTTCGCCGGCTTCAGCCCCGCCGCGCCAGGAGCGCGTCGATCTCGTGGCGCAGCGGCATCGAGGCGGCCGCGCCCGGCCGGGTCACCGAAATCGCCGCAGTCGCCGTGGCGAAGTCGAGCGCATCGACCAAGTCGGCCCCGCCGGCCAGCGCGGCGGCGAGGGCTCCGTTGAACGCATCGCCCGCCCCGGTCGTGTCCACCGCGGGGCCTGCCGACATCGCCGGAACATGCCGCGTCCGCCCGGCGCCCCGGTAGAGCGCACCGTTTTCTCCCAGCGTGATCACGGCCGCCCCCGCCCCCCGCGCGATCAGCGCATCGGCCGCTCGCTCCGCGTCATCAAGGGACTTCACGGCGATACCGGTGAGCCCCTCGGCCTCGCTTTCGTTCGGCGTGACGATGTCGCAGAGTGCGAGCATGTCGTCCGGCAGCGCCACCGACGGGGCCGGATTGAGAATGGTCGGCACCCCGGCCGCGCGGGCGATCTCGAGGCCGCGAAGTGCGGCGTCGAGTGGCTGTTCAAGCTGCGTCAGAAACACCTTCGCCTCCGCTATCACCTCTGCCCGCGCCTCCACATCGGCGGGCGCGATCGTGCCGGCGACCCCGGGGCTGATGATGATCGCGTTCGCGCCGGTGGCGTCCTCGATGAAGATGTAGGCTGCGCCGGTGTAACTTTCGGCATCGACGCTCACCGCGGGCGTCACCCCGGCCTCGGCCCAGACGCTCCGGGCGAGATCGGCGAAGGCGTCGGCGCCGAGCTTCGACACGAACCGCACATCTGCCCCCGCCCGGGCGGCGGCGACCGCCTGGTTCGACCCCTTGCCGCCGGGGCCGAGAACGAAGGACTTGCCGAGCAGCGTCTCGCCCATCCTCGGCGGCCGTTCCGCGCGGAACGCGCAATCGGCCACGAACACTCCCAGAACCGCGACCCCGCCGCTCACGTGGAGCCTCGCCGCGCCGTCACCGGTACCGTCTCGCCCATCTCGCCCTCCCCGTCCTGCCGTGAGCCTAGAGGACCGTCGCGCCGGCGCCAATCGCTGTTCCGTCGCCCGGCGCATGGCGAACCGCCCATCGCACTGGAACAAAGCGCGACATCCGCTATCGTCCCTGTAACAGACATTCCGCCGGAGACACCGCCTTGCGCCCAGCCCTCCTCGCCGCCCTCGCCCTTCTCTCCGCGCCCGCCGCGCTCGCCGAAAACCACGACCTCGTCACCAGCCACGGCATCTCGGCCTTCGGAGAGCTGAAGTATCCCCCCGACTTCCCGCATTTCGACTACGTCAACCCCGACGCTCCGAAAGGCGGCTTCATCAGCTTCCGCGGCGCGCTCGCCTCCCAGACCTTCGACAGCCTCAATCTCTTCATCCTCGACGGCGAACCGGCCCAGGGCCTCGAACGCATCTACGACACGCTGCTCGCCCGCGCCCTCGACGAACCCGATGCCGCCTACGGCCTTCTGGCCGAAAGCATCGAATACCCCGAGGATCGGCGCCACGTCGTGTTCAACCTCCGCTCCGAAGCGCGGTTTTCCGATGGCGAGCCGGTGACCGCCGATGACGTCGTCTTCACCTTCGAGATCCTGAAATCCGAAGGCTCGCCGCTCTACCGCATTCAGTTGAAGGACATCGAGACCGTCACGGCCCTCGCGCCAGACCGCGTGCGCATCGACTTCGCCGGCGGCGTCTCGGCCCGCGATCTCATCCAGACCGCAGGCGCGATCCCGATCCTGCCCGAGCACTACTACGAGGCGGTGGATTTCACCCGCTCGACGCTCGAGCCCCCGCTCGGCTCCGGACCCTATGTCGTCGACCGCGCCGACGCCGGCCGCTCCGTGCGCTATTGCCGGAACGAGGATTACTGGGCGGCGAACCTCCCGGTGAATGTCGGCGTCTGGAACTTCGACTGCGCCACCTACGAGTATTTCGCCGACAACACGGCGGCCTTCGAGGCGCTGAAATCCGGCAACTACCTTTTTCACGAGGAATTCTTCTCCGCGCTCTGGGCCACCGCCTACGATTTTCCGGCCCTCGACGAAGGCTGGGTCGTCCGCGAGACCATTCCGGACGGGCGGGCCGCCGGCGCCCAGGGCTTCTGGCTCAACATGCGCCGGCCCCAGTTCGCCGACCCCCTGGTGCGCGAGGCGCTGAGTTACGTCTTCAATTTCGAGTGGTCGAACGAAACGCTGTTCTACGGCCTTTACGGGCGCACCGACAGTTTCTGGGAAGGCACGCCGATGGAGGCCACGGGGCTTCCGACGGGTGCCGAACTCGCGCTTCTCGAACCGCACCGCGACGCGCTGCCCGAAAGAGTGTTCACCGAACCGGCGGTCTCGCCGCCCGTGAGCGGTGCCCAGAACGCCGACCGCCGCCTCATCGCGGCGGCCGGCGCCCTTCTCGACGAAGCCGGCTGGGAGGTCGCGGCGGACGGAACGCGGCGCAACGCGGATGGCCGGAAGCTCACCGTCGAGTTTCTGGACGACGGGCCGGCCTTCGAGCGCATCGTCCTGCCCTATGTCGAGAATCTCGGCCGCCTCGGGATCGAGGCCCGCTTCACCCTCGTCGATGCCGCCGAGATGCAGCAGCGCCAGGAGGATTTCGACTACGACGTCATTCCTGCCCGCTTCAATCTTCCGCTGACACCCTCGGTCGAGCTCCGCTCGCTCTTCGGTTCTGAAAGCGTCGATGCTCCGGGCACCTTCAACCTCTCGGGAGTGAACGACCCGGTGGTCGACGCGCTGATCGAAACGGCGCTCGGAGCCGAGAACCGCGACGATCTCGACATCGCCGTCCGCGCCCTCGACCGTGTCCTGCGCGCCAAGCACATCTGGGTGCCGCAATGGTCGAAGCGCGAGCACTGGATCGCCTACTGGGACGTGTTCGGCCGGCCCGACATCAAGCCGCCCTACAGCCGCGGCGACGAGTTCTGGTGGTTCGATCAGGAGAGATACGACCGCCTCGTCGAGATCGGTGCGCTTCGGTGATATCCGCCGCCGTCCCGGCATCTCGCCGGCAAGCTCCCGCGCGCGGCTCTCACCCGAACCCGCGTCGCGTCCCGGGGCAAGCTCCGCGTTCCCTCAGAAATCGACCTCGACCGCGACCCCCGTCTCGATCGCCCGTTCGACCACCGCCGACGCCACCGCGAGGTCCTGCAAGCCCACCCCGGTGCCATCGAACAGCGTGATCTCCCCGTCGCTCGTCCGCCCCGGGTGATCGCCGTTGATGACCCGGCCGATGGGATTGACGTCGCTCTCCTCGATCATCCCCGCCGCAACCGCGTGCTGCGCCTCCCCGAGGGTGACCGATTGCGCCACCTCGTCGGTGAAGACCGTCGCGCGCGCGAGAATCGCGGGCTCGACCTCCTGCTTGCCGACCGTATCGGTGCCCATGCAGGCCAGGTGCGTGCCGGGCCGCACAACGTCGTTCTTCAGCGTCGCCTCGAAGCTCGACGTGATGGTGATGATGACATCCGCCTCCGTTCCCAGCCTTTCGAGACCCACCGCCTCGAACGGCAGCCCGAGTTCCTCCGCCGTCGACGCGAGGCGCGTCAGCATCTCGGGGTGCAGGTTCCACCCGATAACCTTCTCGAACGCCCGCCGCCGCACCGCCGCGCGCATCTGGAAGGCCGACTGGTGGCCCGCGCCGATCATCCCGAGCACCTTCGCGTCAGTCCGTGCGAGATGGGCAATCGACACCGCGGACGCGGCCGCCGTCCTGAGCGCCGTCAGAAGATTGCCGCCCACCACCGCCTTCAGCCGGCCAGTGTCGGCATCGAAGAGAAACACCGTCGACTGGTGGTTCGGAATGCCCTTGTCGGCGTTCCCCGGCCAGTAGCCGCCCGACTTCACGCCGAGGTTCAGCGCCTTGCGGTCGAAGCCCGACTTGAACCCGTAGAGCGCGTCGGCATGGCCGATCGCCTCGCGGATCACGGGGAAGTTGTAGGCGTCCCCCGACGCCATCGCCCCGAACACCGCCTCCACCGCCCCGAAGGCGGCTTCCTCGGTCATCAGGTCGCCGATCGCGGCTTCCGGTACGATCCACATATGTCTTTCTCCCGCGGGCCGGACGCGCCGCCCGTTCATCATTGGCCCGGAAATATCCCGGGGGTCCGGGGGCAGCGCCCCCGGCCGGTCGGATCGCGCAAGCGATCCGAAATCAATACGCCTTGCCGCGCGCCGAGACCGGCCAGACCGCCTCGACCTTGCCGTTCCGCACGCCGACATACCAGTCGTGGACGTTGCAGGTCGGGTCGCAATGGCCGGGGACGAGCTTCAGCTTCTCGTTGATCTTCAGCACGCCCTCGGGGTCGGCGATGACCCCGTGCTCGTCCGAGCACTTGATGTATTTCACGTCGTCGCGCCCGTAGATGAACGGCAGCCCGCTGTCGACCGACTGCACCTTCAGACCCGCATCGCAGATCGCCTTGTCGGGCTTGGCGTGGCTCATCACGCTGGTGAGAATGAAGAGCGCGTTCTCCCACTCGCCGGCGTCGATCCGGTTGCCGTCGGCATCGAGGATGCGCCCGTAATCGGCGTCCATGAAGGCATAGGAGCCGCACTGAAGCTCGTTGAACACCCCCGAGTTCGACTCAAAGTAATACGAGCCCGTGCCGCCGCCCGAGACGAGTTCCGGCTTCAGGCCGACCGCCTCAAGCGCGTCGACCGCCGATTTCACCATCGCGATCGCGACCTCGGTCTTGCCCCGGCGTTCCTCGTAGCTGTCGATGTGCTGCATCGCGCCCTGGTAGGCCTGGATCCCGAGGAACGTGAGGTTGTCCGCGGCGTCGATGGCCTTGGCGATCTCCACGACCGCCTCGGGTGTCGTCACCCCGCAACGGCCCGCGCCCACGTCCATCTCCACGAAGCACGAAAGCTCGGTGCCGTGCTTTTTAGCCGCCGCCGAAAGGTCGGGCACGTTCGCGACATCGTCGACGCAGACGATGGTCCGGCAGCCGTACTTCGGCAGCCGCGCCAGCCGGTCGATCTTCGCGGGCTCGCGCACCTGGTTCGACACCAGCACGTCCTTGATCCCGCCGCGCGCGAAGACCTCGGCCTCCGACACCTTCTGGCAGCACACGCCCACAGCACCCCCGAGCTTCTCCTGAAGCAGGGCCACGTCGACCGACTTGTGCATCTTGCCGTGAATGCGGTGGCGCATCCCGTGGTCGCGGGCATAGTCGCCCATCTTCACGATGTTGCGCTCGAGCGCGTCGAGATCGAGCACGAGGCAGGGCGTCTGGATATCCGCCTCGTCCATGCCGACCTTGGCCGGAATGTCGAAGCCGACCTCCATCTCGTCCATGTCGAGAATGTCCTTCATGTCGTGCTCCTTTTCAGCTCTTGATCCAGGGCAGCGTGTCGAGGTCGACATTGCCGCCGGTGATGATGACGCCGACGCGCTTGCCGGCGAAAATATCGGGGTTCTTCAGGATCGTGGCCAGCGGCACCGCGCAGGAGGCCTCGATCACGATCTTCATCCGCGCCCAGGTGAGCTTCATCGCCTCGATGATCTCGTCTTCCGACGCGGTGAGAATGTCGGTGACATGGTGCGAGACGAAATGCCAGGTGCGCTCCTTCAGCGGCACCTTCAGCCCGTCGGCCACCGTCACCGGCGCGTCGTCGGCGATGATGTGGCCGGCCTTGAAGCTCCGGTAGGCGTCGTCGGCCTGCTCCGGCTCGGCGGCATAGATCTCCACGTGCGGCGCGATGGTCGAGAGCGTCAGGCACGAGCCCGACACCATGCCGCCGCCGCCGATGGGCGCGATCACGGCATCCAGCCCCTCAACCTGCTCCATCATCTCGCGCGAGCACGTCCCCTGCCCCGCGATCACGCGCGGGTCGTTGTACGGGTGAACGAACTCTGCGCCCGTTGCCGCCTGCACCTCGGCGAAGACCGCCTCGCGCGACGAGGTCGAGGGCTCGCATTCAGTGATCTGTCCGCCGTAGCCCCGCACCGCGGCCTTCTTCGCCTCGGGGGCCGTCCGCGGCATGACGACGTGGCAGGGAATGCCGCGCCGGCCGGCGGCATAGGAGAGCGACAGCGCGTGGTTTCCGCTCGAATGGGTCGCCACGCCCTTCGCCGCCACCTCGTCCGAAAGCCCGAAGACCGCGTTGCAGGCCCCCCGCACCTTGAACGCCCCGGCCTTCTGGAAGTTCTCGCACTTGAAGAACAACTCCGCCCCGGTGAGCGCGTTGAAATGGCTCGACGTCAGGATCGGGGTGCGGTGGATGTAGGGCGCGATGCGTTCGTGTGCCGCGACCACGTCGTCATAGGTCGGAAGATCGAGCGCGTCCTTCATCAGGCGGCCTCCCTCTTGCTGGTGCTCTTCGCGCCGTGGCGATAGACCTCCTGGGCCGCCGCGACGCCGCTGCCGAGCTTGATGTCGAGTCCCAGATCGACCATGGCCATCTCCGCCACGCCAAGGCCCGAAAGCATCAGCGCGTCGGTGAGCTGGCCGAGATGGCCGATCCGGAAAACCTTGCCCGCGACCTCGCCGAGGCCCACGCCGAAGGCCATGCCGTAATGTTCAGACGCCCTCGCCACGATCTCGGTCGCGTTGAACCCCTCCGGTGTGCGGACCGCCGAGACGCTGTCGGAATAGAACTCGGGCCGCACCGCGCAAAGGTCAAGCCCCCAGGCCCCGGCGGCGGCCCGCACCCCGTCGGCGATGCGCCGGTGCCGGGCGAAGACGTTGTCGAGCCCCTCGTGCAGCAGCATCTCGGTGGCGAGCTTCAGCCCGTTCATGAGCCCGACGGCTGGCGTGTAGGGGTAGCCGTTCACGCCGTAGGCCGTCTCCATCGCGCGGAAGTCGAAGAACGAGCGCGGCAGCCTCGCGGTCTCGTAGGCGGCCCGCGCCTTTTCCGAAACGCCGACGATCGCGAGGCCCGCAGGCAGCATGAAGCCCTTCTGCGAGCCGGTGACGACCACGTCGACCCCCCACTCGTCCATCCGGAAATCCATGCAGCCGACGGAACTCACCGCGTCGACGAGAAAGAGCGCCGGGTGCCCCGTGGTCTTCAGCGCCTGCCCGATGGCACCGATGTCCGACAGGACGCCGGTCGCTGTCTCGTTATGGGTGGCGAGCACGGCCTTGATCTCGTGCGCGGTGTCGGCCGCGAGGGCTTCCTCGTAACGGTCCGCCGGCAGCCCCTCGCCCCAGGGCACCTCGATCACCGTCACGTCGAGACCGAAATCCGCGCACATCCTGATCCAACGCGCCGAGAACATCCCGTTGCGTCCGATGAGTACCCGGTCGCCGGGCGAAAGCGTGTTGGCGATGGCCGCTTCCCATCCGCCGGTGCCGCTCGACGGGAAGAGCACGATCTGGCCCGTGCCGGTCTTCAGCACCTTCCTGACGCCGGCGAGCGCGGGCTGCAGAATTTCCGCGAAGGCCGCCGAGCGATGGTCCATCGTCGGCATGTCCACGGCCTTGCGGATCGCTTCGGGCATGTTGGTGGGCCCGGGGATGAAGACGGGGTTCTGCAGTGACATGGCGGCCTCCCTTTCGATGGCCCTTGCCTATCTTGCGTGCACAGGCTTGGGCAAGTTTTTTGAAATGTTTTTTCTCAAGTCGAAAAAATCGGAAAATCTATGCTTTACAAAGGGATGATTTTTTCACATTGCGAAGCCGTTTTCATCAACCACGCATTACCATGCGCGAGGACCGCAGACCATGACCGAAAGACGCAGCCGCGGACGCCCCCGCGCGTTCCACGACACCACCCGGCAGAACACCATCCAGTCGCTTGATCGCGCCTGCCACATCCTCGCGCACCTCTCCGAGGCACAGGGCCTTACCCTGTCCGAGGTCGCCGCCCGGCTCGACCAGTCTCCGGCCACGGTCTACCGGGTGCTCTCGACCTTCGCCACCCACGGCATGGTCGAGCTCGACCCGGCCCAGCAGACATGGCACGTGGGCGCGGGCGCCTTCCGCATGGGTTCGGCCTTCCT
>Ga0008833_1000730_pt1 | contig 23956 bp, 23 predicted proteins | sample HotLakConsoUCCLE_FD_62216 | JGI IMG/M metagenome (GOLD analysis project Ga0008833, IMG submission 62216) | Hypersaline microbial mat communities from Hot Lake, Washington, USA - Hot Lake Consortium UCC-LE | ecosystem: Environmental > Aquatic > Non-marine Saline and Alkaline > Hypersaline >... | reverse complement strand
GCGCCTGGCTCGGCCGCTCGCCGCGGGCGGCTTCCGCGAGGGCGATCCGACGCTCGAGCGGCAGGTCGGAGTAGCCCGGCGCGCCGACCGCCGCGTAGACCCCCAGCGCCCCCGCGACCACCGCGAGCGCCGTCAGCACCGCCGGCAGCCGCGCCGGACCGCCGGAGATCGCACCCGACGCCCCGGCCTTGCGGTCGGCGGCCAGAAGCCGGCGCTTCACCTCGAGGCGCACCGCCTCGGCATCGGCCTCGGAAAGCACGCCGCGCGCGACGTCCCGGTCGATCTCGCCCAGTTGCTCGCGGTAGACCAGAAGGTCGCTTTCGGCCGCCTCGAGACCCTCTCGGCCATCCCTTCGGAACGCCAGTGCGAGCGTCAGCGCCACAAGTGCCCCAAGTGCCAGACTTATCAGCCAGAATGTCACGTCCGAACCTCCGTTCCCGCTGATCTAGCCTCCGGCGCGCCGCTGCGAAACCCCACAGGGACGCAATGTCGCTTTTCCGCCCGGTCGCGCCGCATGCCGCCTTGTGCGAGGCACGCGGATTTCCCATCAAGGTTATCAGGACAGGTCCGGAGATCCCATGCGCTATTCAGCGTTCGAAATCGCCCGGCAGGCGCTTTCCGGCCACAAGGGCTGGCCGCGCGCCTGGGGCGACGCGACCCCGAAGCCCCGCTACGACGTGATCGTCGTGGGCGCGGGTGGCCACGGCCTCGCCACCGCCTATTACCTCGGAAAGAACCACGGTGTGCGCAACGTCGCGATCCTCGAGAAGGGCTGGCTCGGGGGCGGCAACACCGGGCGCAACACCACGATCATCCGCTCGAACTATCTCCAGGACGCCTCGGCGGCGATCTACGAGAAGTCGCGCTCGCTCTACGAGACGCTGAGCCAGGAGCTGAACTACAACGTCATGTTCTCCCCCCGCGGCGTGATGATGCTCGCCCAGACCGAGCACGAGGTGCGGGGGTACCTGCGCACCGCGCAGGCCAACGCCCTGCAGGGCGTGCGCACCGAGTTCATCGGCCCCGCCCGCGTGAAGGAGCTTTGCCCGATCATCGAGACGCGCGGGCCCCGCTACCCCGTCCTCGGCGCGCTCTGGCAGGCGCGCGGCGGCACCGCGCGGCACGACGCGGTGGCCTGGGGCTATGCCCGCAAATGCGCTGAGATGGGCATGGACGTGATCCAGCAATGCGAGGTCACCGCGATCCGGTCGCGCGCCGGCAAGGTCACCGGGGTCACCACCACGAAGGGCGAGATCGACTGCGCAAAGCTCGCCATCGTCGTCGCGGGCCACTCGGGTGTCCTCGCCGACATGGCCGGCTTCCGCCTTCCGATCGAAAGCGTGGCGCTTCAGGCCCTCGTCTCCGAGCCGGTGAAGCCCTGCATGGACGTCGTGGTCATGGCCAACACCGTGCACGGCTACATGAGCCAGTCCGACAAGGGCGAGATGGTCATCGGCGGCGGGGCGGACGGCTACAACAACTATTCCCAGCGCGGCAGCTTCCTGCACATCGAGGAGACGGTGCGCGCCCTCGTCGAAACCTTCCCGATGATCTCGCGACTGAAGATGCTGCGGCAATGGGGCGGCATCGTCGACATGACCGGCGACCGCTCACCCATTATCTCGAAGACGCCGATGGAAGGCGTCTTCATCAACTGCGGCTGGGGCACCGGGGGCTTCAAGGCGATCCCCGGAAGCGGATGGGCGACGGCCGAGATGGTGGCCAACGGCGAACCCGGCCCGCTCGCGGCGGAGTTCGGGCTGGAGCGGTTCCGGGAGGGGCGGTTCATCGACGAGTCGGTGGCGGCGGGGGTGGCGCATTGACGGCGTTTGGCGACAGAAGCCGGGGTGCGAAAGCGATTGCGCTGCAACCGCGTGCGCCTCGCTGCGGTGCCACTGCTGTCCTTGTGCCGTGCGACACCGGGAAGCCGGCGCGCTTCGGGCGATCACCCTGCCGCTGGGCACCACCGGGCGATGCTTGCACCGCCCCCGGCGCGGGCACCCTCCTCGAAGCATCCGCGAATCCATGCGACCTCGCCGTAGGCCGGGCTTCAGCCCGGCATCTCCCGGCAGCCGCGCGGAACCCACCCCCGCCGTTCGACGTTCCGCCCCCATGGCAAAGCACGAAACCGACCATCGAACCGGGTCGCAACGCTCCGACGCCCCGCTCGAGACCGATACCGCGAAGAGCCGTGCGGGCATGTGGTTCGTCGCCGTCCTGTTGCCAGCGATCATCGTGGGAACGGCCATCTTCATGTGGTCCAATCAGCTCGGCAACGACACGCCGCCCGTCGACGACCCCGAGCCCGTTCCCGCGCCGGAGATCGCCGAGTAGCGCCTTCGCGGCGTCTTCCGGCTTGAACACCGGGTCCGATGGGGTATTTCTCGCCCACCGCCACGACCCGAGAGCGCCATGCAAGCCATCCTCCGCCGCCTTCCCGACGCCGACTTCTTCCATCGCAACCGCGCGCGGTTCGGCGGGTTCGTGGCCGGTGCCCTCGGCACGCTGCTCATCGGGCTTCTGTTCTCGGTCATCTACACCGGCCACGGCATCGGCCAGGAGCCGCCCCGGCCGGCGACGATCGTCTATCCCAACTTCTGACCTTCCCGACCCCGGCTTTCGTGGGCGGGCGTGCCATACGCTTGCCATACACTTTGCCATACGCCTGCCATACTCTCCCGGAGGCCGCCCATGCTGATCCTCCGCTGCCCGTCCTGCGGCGTGATGGCCGACGAGACCGAGCTTGCCCCGGGCGGGCAGGCGCACATCTCCCGCGCCGGTCCGGAAGCCGACGACGAAACCGTGGAAGCCTATCTTTTCCAACGAAAAAACCCCAAGGGCGTGCATTTCGAACGCTGGCGCCATTCCCACGGCTGCGGCAAGTGGTTCCACGCCGCCCGCTGCACCGTGACGAACGAGGTCTTCGGAATCTATTCCGCGCAAACCCTTGAACCGCCAGGGGAAATCCTAGACCGCATCGGGGCGCGCCGGCCCGGCTGGTCGCCGGAGCAGGAGACATGACCGCCCGCCGCCTCGGCGGAGGCCGGCTGATCGACCGCGAAAAGCCCCTCCGCTTCACCTTCAACGGGCGGAAAATGACGGGTTATCAAGGCGATACCCTCGCCTCGGCGCTTCTCGCCAATGGCCAGACACTCGTCGGGCGCAGCTTCAAGTACCACCGCCCGCGCGGCATCGTCACCGCCGGTCCGGAAGAACCCAACGCACTTGTAAGCCTCGGAAAAGACAAGCGTTTCGAACCCAACGCCCGGGCCACCACCACCGAGCTTTTCGACGGTCTCGAAGCGGCGAGCCAGAACCACTGGCCGAGCCTCGAATTCGACATCGGCGCGGTGAACGACCGGATGTCGAGGTTCCTGCCGGCGGGGTTCTACTACAAGACCTTCATCCACCCCCGGCCGTTCTGGAAGCACGTCTTCGAACCCTTCATCCGACAGTCGGCGGGGCTGGGAAAAGCGCCCCGCCACCGCGACGCCGATACCTACGAGCACTTCAACTGTACCGTCGATGTCCTTGTTTCCGGAGGAGGAATCTCGGGCCTGTCCGCCGCTCTCGCCGCCGGACAGGCGGGTGCCCGCGTGCTTGTCGTCGAGCAATCGGCGCATTGGGGCGGACGTCTCGCCGACGCCGGCGAGATCGACGGGCGGCCCGCGGAGGCCTGGGTCGCCGAAACGGTCGCCGCGCTGACCGATCTTCCAAGCGTCACGCTCAAGCTGCGCACCACGCATTCGGGCGTCTACGACCACGGCTATTGCCTCGCCGCCGAACGGCTGACCGACCACGCACCGCGCGCAAATGGCCCCCGCGAGCGGCTCTGGAAGATTCGTGCAAGCCGGATCGTCGCCGCGACGGGCGCCATCGAGCGGCCGCTGTCCTTCGCCGGCAACGATTTGCCGGGCGTCATGCTGGCCTCGGCGGTGCGCGACTACGTCACCGGTTATGGCGTCGCTCCGGGCGAGCGCACCGTGATCGTGACCAACAACGACGACGGCTACCGCACCGCGTTCGCACTCGCCAAGGCCGGGCTGGCGGTGCCCCTTGTCCTCGACGCGCGGAGCGAAGTCTCCGGCCCGCTGGCGCAGGAAGCCCGCGAGATGGGCCTTGCCGTCGCCCCGGGCAAGGGCGTCGCCGAAGTCACCGGCAAAGGGAAGGTCGAGGCGGTGCGCGTCTGCGCCATCGACGGCTCGGGCGCCGTGCTCGACGAGGTGCGGTGCGACTGCGTGGCGATGTCGGGCGGCTGGTCGCCGGCGGTGCACCTGTGGTCCCAGGCCGGCGGCAGGCTGATATGGGACGAGGCGGACGCGATGTTCGTGCCCGACCCCGACCGTCCGCCACCCGGCGCCGACGGTCAGGCGATGCTGCGGTGCACGGGCGCCGCGAACGGCGACCTCTCCACCGCCGGGGCGCTGGAAGGCGGCTGGGCCGAGGGGCTGCGCGCGGCGAGCGAGACCGGCCGCAAGCCGAAGCGCGGCGGGGCTCCGAAGGCCAAGGCGGTCGACGACGCCCCGATCCAGCCGGTCTGGATCATGCCGCGCGGGGCAGGCCCCGAGACGCGCGCGAAGATGTGGCTCGACTACCAGAACGACGTGAAGGTCTCCGACGTACAGCTCGCCCGGCAGGAGGGCTACGAGAGCGTCGAGCACGCCAAGCGCTACACTACGCTCGGCATGGCGACCGATCAGGGAAAATTAAGTAATATCAACGGTTTGGCGGTGCTTTCAGAAGCGCGCGGCGAGCCGATCCCGGCTGTCGGCACCACCACCTTCCGTCCGCCCTTCACGCCGCTCACGCTCGGGGCCATCGCCGGAGAGGCGCGGGGCGATCTCTTCCAGCCCGTCCGCCGCACGCCGCTGCATGACCGGCACGAACGGGCCGGCGCGCATTGGGAACCGGTGGGCCATTGGCGGCGGCCCTACGCCTTCCCGCGCGCGGGCGAGAGCACAGCCGACGCCGTCTCCCGGGAGGTCGTGAACACCCGCACCAACGTGGGGCTGCTCGACGCCTCGACCCTCGGCAAGATCCTCGTGAAGGGGCCGGACGCGGCGCGGTTTCTCGACATGCTCTACACCGGCATGATGTCGAGCCTGAAGCCCGGACGCTGCCGCTACGGGCTCATGTGTTCGGAGAACGGCTTTCTCATCGACGACGGCGTCGCGGCCCGCATCGACGACGAGACCTTCCTCTGCCACACGACCTCGGGCGGGGCCGACCGCATCCATGCCCACATGGAGGAATGGCTGCAGACCGAGTGGTGGGACTGGAAGGTCTACACCGCGAACCTCACCGAGGCGAAGGCGCAGATCGGCATCGTCGGCCCGAAGGCGCGGACGCTTCTCGAAGCCCTGGGCGGCATGGATCTCTCCGACGAAGCGCTCCAGTTCATGGGGTGGGCGGACGGCACGCTCGGAGACTTCGAGGTCCGCGTCTATCGTATCAGTTTCTCGGGAGAATTGTCCTACGAGGTGGCGCTCGACGCCGGTCACGGGCAGGCGTTCTGGGATGCCTGTCTCGAGGCGGGCGAGCCGCTCGGGGTCATGCCCTACGGCACCGAGGCGCTGCACGTCATGCGCGCCGAGATGGGCTTCATCATGATCGGCGACGAGACCGACGGCACGGTCATACCCCAGGACCTCGGGCTTTCCTGGGCGATCTCGAAGAAGAAGGACGACTACCTCGGCAAGCGCGCGCAGGAGCGGCTCTGCATGACCGACCCCAACCGATGGAAGCTCGTCGGCCTCGAGACCCTCGACGGCTCGGTCCTGCCCGACGGCGCCTACGCGGTGGACGAGGGGCGGAACGCCAACGGCCAGCGCGAGACGCAAGGCCGGGTGACCTCGACCTACCACTCGCCCACCCTCGGGCGCGGCATCGCCATGGGCCTCGTGCGCCACGGACCCGACCGGATGGGCGAGGTGCTGACCTTCCCGAAGCTCGACGGCACGGAAGTGACGGCGCGCATCGTCGAGCCGGTGTTCCTGAGGGAGGCGGGGGCATGAGCGCGCCGGTGATGGCGCTCGGCGGCGCGGCTTTCGAGGGGGTGGTGAGCGTGCGCGAACTCGCGCCCCGCACGATGATCTCGCTCAGGGGCGAGCTCGCCTCGGCGAAGATGGCGGCGGCTGTGAAGAACGCGGCGGGGCTCGCCGTGCCGGGCGGCCTCGGGGCAGTCTTCGGAGACGAGACGGCAGCGATCTGGATGTCGCCCGACGAGCTTCTTCTGATCGCGCCGCGCGCCCGGCAGGAGGCCGCACTTGCGGCGGCCGAACAGGCGCTGGCGGGAAGTCACCACCTCGTCGCCGACGTCTCCGACGCGCGGACGGCCTTCCGCCTGGAAGGCGAAGGCGCCCATATCCGCGACGTGCTCGCGAAGCTCTCTCCGGCGGACGTTCACCCGGAGAGCTTTCCCCCCGGGACCGTGCGGCGCACCCGGCTCGCGCAGGTGCCGGCCGCCTTCTGGATGGGGGATGACGCCAGCGCCGAGGTCGTCGCCTTCCGCTCGGTCGCGGTTTACGTCTTCGGCCTTCTGAAGACCGCCGCCGAGGCCGGCCCGGCGGGACACTTCCGCTAGACGCGAAAAATCCCCTCATGCCTCTTGGTTGTCGTGCGAAATCTCCCCGGAAACGGAGGGTCAGCGATGACAGACGAGTTTCGCCCCGAAGAGGTGCTCGACTTCTGGTTTCCCGAAAACGGTCACTGGGAGAATCGCGACCGGCACGAGGCTTTCTGGGACGAACGCATGCAGGGCGGCATGGACGCGGTGATCTGCGCGCGGTTCGCACCGCTGACCGAAGCCGCGGCGAAGGGTCTGCTCGACCACTGGGCGGACACCCCAAGGGGCAGGCTCGCGCTTCTGATCGCGCTCGACCAGGGCAGTGTCCCAGCACATGGTGTAGGAGGCCGCGCGCGGAGCCTTCGGCGCAGCGCAGCGCGCGGCCGCGGGTGACGCTGGCGGTCATCGTCGATCTTCGGAGAAGGTTCGGGTTGCGACCTGGAACCGAGAACGGAGATGACGATGACCGAAGAGAGAATGGCGCTGATCGAGCTGGTTGAGAAGCAGGCCGATGGTGACCTCGTGCGCGAGATGCTGGCCTTCGCAGCCGAGCGGATCATGGAGGCTGAGGTGGAGGTGCGGACGGGTGCGACCAAGGGCGCACGAACACCCATGCGGGAGGTGCAGCGCAACGGGTACCGCGACCGCGATTGGGATACCCGTGCCGGCCGGATCGCGCTGGAGATCCCGAAGCTGCGCAAGGGCAGCTACTTTCCAAGCTTCCTCGAGCCGCGCCGCACCGCCGAGAAGGCCCTCGTGGCGGTGATCCAGGAGGCTTACGTCCACGGTGTCTCGACCCGCTCGGTCGATGATCTGGTCAAGGCCATGGGCGCGGGCGGGATGTCGAAGAGCCAGGTCAGCCGCCTCTGCGCCGAGATCGACGAGCGGGTGAACGCCTTCCTCTCTCGCCCGCTGGAGGGCGCCTGGCCCTATCTCTGGCTCGATGCCACCTACCTCAAGGTCCGTGAGAGCGGTCGGATCGTCAGCCGTGCCGTGATAGTGGCCGTGGCGGTGAACGAGGACGGCAAGCGCGAGGTGCTGGGCGTCGCGACCGGCCCCTCCGAGGCAGAGACGTTCTGGACCGAGTTCCTCCGCTCCCTCGCCGACCGTGGTCTGCGCGGGGTGAAACTGGTGATCGCTGACGACCACAAGGGCCTCCGCGCTGCGGCGCGCCGGGTCTTCAACGCCACCCACCAGAGATGCCGCGTTCACTGGATGCGAAACGCGTTGGCACATGCGCCGGCCAAGCAGCGCTCAGCGGTGGCGGCGATGCTGAAGACGATCTTTGCTCAGGAGACCAAGGCTGACGCCGAGGCCCAGTGGGAGACCGTCGCCGACGCATTGCGCGAGAAGATCGAAAAGCTCGGCATCTTCATGGACGTCTTCCGCGACGACGTCCTCGCCTACATGGACTTCCCCCGCGAGCACTGGGCCCAGATCGCGTCCACGAACCCGCTCGAACGGGTGAACCGCGAGATCAAGCGGCGGGCCGATGTAATCGGGATCTTTCCGAACGACGACGCCATCATCCGCCTCGTCGGCGCCCTGATGCTGGAGACCAACGACGAATGGACCGTCGCACGGCGCTACATGTCGCTTGAAACCCTCGCCCGCGTCACCGACAATCCAACCGTCAGGCTGCCCGCCGTGGCCACCTGATCAGCTTCGAACCTCTCCGAGGGTCGGCGCTCCTACACCACGCCGTGGGACATTATCGGCCAAGCCCGCAAGGATGGCTGGAAAGGCTCATTCTTCCGACCCCATTTCCCTAATCACGCACGACAGGGGCCAAGCGCGTCCCGTCCCCAAGCAAACCGACGCCGCATTCGCGGGCGGGCCGAAGGCAATTCGCGACAATGGTTTCAATGATCTCGGCATCCCAGCCATTGATCCAGTCCGCGTGCAGGCTCACACCGGGCGCGGTGACATCGGGCCGGTCGGAAGAGAAGCGCCAGGTCGACGGGGACCCGGTCTCAGCGGTCACGTAGATCGCGAAGTTGTACGAGATTTCAGGGATCGCCACAGGGTGCGACGCCGGGCAAGCCCCCGTTCCTGCCACGGGTGGTTCGGCTTCACTCGGATACGCCATGTGACCGCGGTTGTCGGGTGCGGACAGGTTTTGCCCGTCCCAGCATTGCGGAAAGACCACGCGCACCTCCAGGAGATCGTCCCGGGGACAGTCCGGCAGGTAATCGACATGGTCGAGCGGATCGCCGGGGTCGAACCATTCGCGCTCCGGTTGCCAGCTGGCACAGCGAAACGCGACGACGTGAGTCCCCTGTGGCGCGGTCGCGTGGGCGTCCCCGGCGATCATCTGCAGCCCCTCGGGCGGTGGTCGTATCGATGACGCCGGGATGTGATAACCGGTCTTGTAGTAGAAAAGCGGCTCGACATACTCGATCCGCTCGCCGCGCCGATCGTACAGCGCCGGCACCCAGTAGGCCGAGCGATTGCGCGTCCCGCCATCGCAGGTCGTGCGGTCGGCGTCGGTCAGGTCCGCCACCGTAGTATGCGCATCGACGACCGGATTGCCGAAGAACACGTGATGATGCGCGGCGCCCGGTTGCCCGGGGAACACCAGGGGGTCATCATGGCTGGCATGGGATTCCAGGCAATGCGTGCGGAATGCGCCGCTTCCGTCTTCCCGTTCGTCCACGACGTCGTTCGCCGTGACGAGACCGTTTTGGGACCTGTCCGCGAAGGCAGGCGCATGGCTCACGAGGGCGCAGACCACGGCGGCCAAGACGATGGTCCCCGTACCCGGCCCGCGTTCAAGCACTGATCGTTCCATGTCGCGGTCCTCAAAGGTCACGCTCGGGTCCGGGAGCGGCCTGCATAGAGCGACGGTCGCCATGCCGCTCAGCTTCCCCAGACTGCGAGCCCGGATCAAGTGCGCCGTCGTCCCCGAGCGATGGCCCGCAACTCTTCGAAGTTCCGGATGTGCGTCAGGCGCTCCGCTTCGGCCGCCGTGCGTTCTCGGCCAGCATCTGGTCGAGCTCCGCCCGCCCAAGTGCGAACTCCGGTTGTGGCTGGACGCTGCACTTCGGCCGTTCGGGTGAGCCCGCGCGGCATACGCAGCGAACGTCCGGAAGCCCGCATGACAGACACCCGGCTGCACGTCGTTGATTGCCAGTTCGTGGACAGAGGCGCCCGGCTCATGATCAGGGCCTGCCGGTCCGCCGCAGGCGATCCGGCGGGCCGGACCTTTTGCCGGAGATTTCCGCTCGCACCGCCCGGATGGGGCCTCTATAACGCGTCGAGCGTCAGGGGAAGCCGCCGAATGTCCGAAAATCTCTCGCCCATCGACACAGCGAAATACGTCGCCGCGCGGCGTGCGACGGAATTCATCGAGACGGGCATGACCGTGGGGCTCGGCACCGGCTCGACCGCCGCCTGGCTCCTGAAGTGCATCGCCGAGATGATCCGCGACGAGGGGCTGAAGCTCATCGGGGTGCCGACTTCTGCGCGCACTGCGGAGATGGCGCGCGACCTCGGCATTCCGCTGACCACCCTCGACGTCGCGAAGTGGCTCGACCTGACCATCGACGGGACAGACGAGTTCGACGGCGACCTGACCCTCATCAAGGGCGGCGGCGGGGCGCTTTTGCAGGAGAAGATCGTCGCCGCGGCCTCCGACCAGATGATCGTGATCGCCGACAAGACGAAGGAAGTGGAGACGCTCGGCGCTTTCCCGCTGCCCCTCGAGGTGATCGGCTTCGGGCGCGAGACCACCCGCTCGCTCATCGAGGAGACGCTGCCGGGGCTCGATGTGCTCGGCCGCGAGACCTCATGGCGGATGGATGGCGACAAGCCCTTCGTCACCGACGAGGGCAATTTCATCCTCGATCTGCACCTCAAGCGCATCGGCAATGCCCGGCAACTCGCGCTGGTGCTTAACCAGATCCCCGGGGTCGTGGAGAACGGGCTCTTCGTCGACCTCTGCGACGTGGTCGTCACCGGCCATGGCGACGGCCGGGTGGAGGTGCGCGACATCAACGCGGGCACTTTCGAGGAGGAGCGCGTGGCGGTCGAGCCCACGTCGAACATCTTCACCGATCTGGGGAGGTAGGGTGGCGTTCGACTACGATCTCTTCGTGATCGGCGGCGGCTCGGGCGGCGTCCGTGCGGCCCGCGTCTCGGCGGCAACCGGCGCGAAAGTCGCGCTCGCCGAGGAAAGCCGGCTCGGGGGCACCTGCGTGATCCGGGGCTGCGTGCCGAAAAAGCTCATGGTCTTCGCCTCGGAATACCGCGAACTGGCCGGCGAGGCGCGCGACTACGGCTGGTCCCATGGCGAGGGGAGCTTCGACTGGCAGGCGTTCCGGCCCCGGCTCCGGGCGGAACTCGGCCGTCTCGAAAAGGTCTACCGGGGGTTGCTCGACGGCTCGGGGGTGGAGGTGTTCGATACCCGCGCGCGTCTCGTCGATCCGCATGTCGTCGAGCTTGCCGACGGCGGGCGGAAGACGGCCAAGCACATCCTCGTCGCCACCGGGGGCCACCCGGTGCGGCCCGACATGAAGAGCGCCGAACTCGGCCTCACCTCCAACGACATCTTCCTTATGGAGGAGCTTCCGAAGTCGATCCTGATCATCGGCGGCGGGTATATCGCCTGCGAATTCGCCTGCATCCTCAACGGGCTGGGGGTGGAGGTCACGCAGCATTACCGCGGTGCGCAGATCCTGCGCGGCTTCGACGGCGAGGCGCGGGGCCTCGTCGCCGAGGCGATGGAGGCGCGGGGGGTCGACCTGCATCTCGGCACCAACATCGTGGAGATGCGCGCGGCCAGCGAGGTGACGGAGTTCGACCAGAGAAAGCCCGCCTCCGAGATCCACGGCGGCACCGGAGAGCTGCCGCCCGGCGACCCCGATGCGGGCGACGCGCTCAGGGGCGGCCCGGTCTGGGTGAAGTCCACCAATGGCCAGGAACGGGTCTATGACCGGGTGATGTTCGCCACTGGCCGGGCGCCCAACACGGCGGACCTCGGCCTTGGCGACGCGGGCGTAAAAACGGGCCGGCGAGGCGAGATCGTCGTCGATGCCTACAGCCAGACCAACGTCCCCTCCGTCTACGCCATCGGCGACGTCACGAACCGCATCCAGCTTACCCCGGTTGCGATCCGGGAGGGCGTGGCCTTCGCACAGACGGTCTTCGAGGGCCGGCGAACGCCTGTCGACCATGACCTCGTGGCCTCGGCCGTCTTCACCCAGCCCGAGCTCGGCACGGTCGGTCTGACCGAGGAGGAGGCGCGTGAGCGCGAGCCCGTCGAGATCTACTGCACGAGCTTCCGGCCGATGCGCACGGCCTTCATCGAGCGGTCCGACCGGGTGCTCTTCAAGCTCATCGTCTCGAAGGAAAACCGCAAGGTGCTCGGGTGTCACATCGTCGCGGACGGGGCGGGAGAGCTCATCCAGATGGTCGGGATCGCGATCAAGATGGGGGCCACGAAAGAGGATTTCGACCGCACGGTCGCGGTTCATCCGACGATTTCGGAGGAACTCGTCACCATGCGTGAACCTGTGCGAACGGCTTGAATTCACGCCATGGAACCACATTTCTGCAACAACACCTACACAATACAACTCAAGGACAGGACCACGAATGGCTGGTAACAACGGCGGACCCTGGGGCGGCGGCAACCGGGGAGGCGGTTCGGGCGGCGGGGACGATCGCGGCGGACCGCCGCGGCGTCCGGGCCAGGACGGCCCCCAGATACCCGAAATCGAAGAGATCATGAAGAAGGGCCAGGAGCAGTTAAAGGTGCTCATGGGTGGCCGGGGCGGTCGTGGAAACGGCGACGGTGGCGGCGACGGGGACGGCCCGAGGCTGACCCGGGGCACCATCGGGCTCGGCGTGCTAGCCCTCGTCGGTCTCTGGGCGTTCTCGTCGTTCTACACGGTCCGGCCCGAAGAACAGTCGGTCGAGCTCTTCCTCGGCGAATTCTCCTCGATCGGGAACCCGGGCCTCAATTTCGCGCCCTGGCCCTTCGTCACCTACGAGGTCGTGAACGTCACCTCCGAGCGCACCGAGACGATCGGCGCGCAACGCTCGAGCGCAGAGGGGCTGATGCTGACGACCGACGCCAACGTGGTCGACATCGAATTCCAGATTGTCTGGAACATCTCCGACCCCTCCAAGCTCGTCTTCAACATCCGCGACCCGCAGCTTACCGTCGAAGCGGTGTCTGAATCGGTGATGCGCGAGATCATCGCGGCCTCGAACCTCGCCCCGATCCTCAACCGCGACCGGGGCATCATCGCCGACAGTGCGATGGCCAACATCCAGGCGACGCTCGATGATTACGACAGCGGCATAAACGTGGTCCGGGTCAACCTCGACCGGGCCGACCCGCCGACGGAGGTGATCGACAGCTTCCGCGAAGTGCAGGCGGCCGAGCAGGAGCGCGACCGTCTCCAGCGGCAGGCCGACGCCTATGCCAACCGCGTTCTCGCCGAGTCGCGAGGCGAGGCGGCGCAGATCATCGAACAGGCCGAGGGCTACCGCGCACAGGTCGTGAACGCGGCCATCGGTGAAGCGAGCCGTTTCGTCGCCGTGGCCCAGGAGTTCAACGCAGCGCCCGAGGTCACCCAGCGCCGGCTCTATCTGGAAACCATCGAGAACACGCTCGGCGGCCTCGACAAGATCATCATCGACCAAGGTGCAGAATCCGGAAACGGTCAGAGCGTGGTGCCCTACCTGCCGCTGAACGAATTGCGCCCGCAGCGAACTCCGACCGAAGGGGGCAATTGACATGCGCCGCGTAGCGATCCTGATACCGGTTCTCATCATCGCCGTGGTGGTGGGGCTCTCTTCGCTCTTTATCGTCGACGAGCGTGAAAAGGCCCTCGTGCTTCAGTTCGGCCAGATCAGGCAGGTCGTGGAGGAGCCCGGTCTCGGCTTCAAGGTGCCGATCATCCAGGAGGTCGTGAAATACGACGCCCGGATCCTGTCGCTCGACACCGATACCATCGAGGTCACCCCGTCGGACGATCGCCGGCTCGTGGTCGATGCCTTCGCCCGTTACCGCATCGCGGATGTCGTGCGGTTCCGCCAGGCGGTGGGTGTCGGCGGCATTCGCGTGGCCGAAGACCGGCTGTCGTCGATTCTCAATGCGCAGATCCGCGAGGTTCTGGGTTCCGATCAGGTCACGTCCGACACGATCCTCTCGGAGGATCGGCGCGAACTCGCTGTCCGGATTCGCGCCCAGGCGCGAGAGAGTGCCGATGGTCTCGGACTGGAAATCGTCGACGTGCGACTGAAGCAGACGAACCTGCCGCAGCAAAACCTCGAAGCGACCTTTGCGCGGATGCGGGCCGAACGTGAACGCGAGGCAGCCGACGAGATCGCTCGCGGTAACGAGGCGGCGCTGAGGGTGCGTGCGGCGGCCGACCGGACGGTGGTCGAGACCATCTCGAATTCCACCCGGGAGGCCGAGATCACCCGAGGCGAGGCGGATGCCGAGCGCAACAGGGTCTATGCCGAAGCCTACGGGCCGAACCCGGAGTTCTTCTCGTTCTACCGCTCGCTTTCGTCGCTCGAGCGGACCCTTCGGCAGGAGAACTCGACGTTGGTGCTTTCTCCCGACAGCGATATCATCGAAGCACTCTTCGGCGCTGTCCGGGCCGAAGGTCTCGGCGAGGTTGAGATGGAGGGGCTCGATCTAGAGCAATTGCGCGAGCTTGTGCCGGACGTCGAAGTCTCGCCCGACCTGCCCGACGCCGAACGCGAGCGGCTCGAAAGCGAAACGGAGACGGAGCCAGAGGCGGAGGCGGGCACCAACTGATGAGCCTTCTGCTGCTTGGACTCGGGCTTGTCCTTGTGATCGAGGGGCTGGTGTTCGCACTGGCCCCTTCGCGTCTTGAGGACCTTCTGGAGGCTCTGCGGCAGATGCCTGTCGAGACCCGTCGCGTGATCGGGCTCGCGGCCGTTGCCGCCGGGGTCTTCCTGATCTGGGTCGCGGGGCCTGTGGGGTAATGATCGGCTCGCACGACTTCACCATGCGGTGATGCTGCTGCTCAAGATTTGCGTTGCGCTTCGTTTCACCTACTTCAAGTATCAATCGGGGTGGCGCCACCACCCCCGTCATTCTCTAAAAGGAGGTTGGAGTGACACCCAAGGTTCTTGCAATGGCCGACACCCGGACACCGGCCCTTCGGTCGTTCTGGGTCCTTGTCACCGGGCTCGCACTGTTGATCGCTCAGGCCCTCGCGGCACATGCGCAGACCCGTCCCGTGACGTTCGCGGACCTCGCCGACCAGGTGAGCCCCGCGGTGGTCAACATCACCACATCGCAGACCGTCGCGACCAATACCGGCCCGATGCCACAGGTGCCCGAGGGCAGCCCGTTCGAGGATTTCTTCCGCGATTTCATGGACCGCAACCAGGATGGTGCTCCGCGCCCGCGCCGCAGTCAGGCGCTGGGCTCGGGCTTCGTGATCTCGCCGGACGGCTATATCGTGACGAACAACCATGTCATCGAAGGGGCCGACGAAATTCTCATCGAGTTCTTCTCCGGGGAAGAGCTGGAGGCGGAGGTTGTGGGCACCGACCCCAACACCGACCTCGCGCTCCTGAAGGTCGAGGCGGAGGATCTGCCGTTCGTTCCCTGGGGCGAGTCCGAAGACATGCGCGTGGGCGACTGGGTGATGGCCATGGGCAACCCCCTCGGCCAGGGATTCTCGGTCTCCGCCGGCATCGTCTCTGCCCGCGGTCGCGCGCTTTCTGGCACCTATGACGACTACATCCAGACCGACGCAGCGATCAACCGGGGCAACTCGGGCGGCCCGCTCTTCAACATGGACGGTGAGGTCATCGGCGTGAATACCGCGATCCTGTCGCCGACCGGCGGCTCCATCGGCATCGGCTTCGCGATGTCCTCGCGGGTGGCCACCAATGTCATCGACCAGCTCCAGCGCTTCGGCGAGACCCGCCGCGGCTGGCTCGGGGTGCGCATCCAGGACGTGACCGAGGACCTTGCAGAGGGCCTCGAACTCACCGAAGCCCGCGGCGCGCTCGTCACCGATGTGCCCGATGGGCCCTCGAAGGACGCCGGCATCGAGGCGGGCGACGTGATCGTAGAGTTCAACGATCGCGAGATCGAGGACACCCGCCAGCTCGTCAACGAGGTGGCGAATTCCGCGATCGGCGAGGATGTGCCCGTGGCCGTCGTTCGCGATGGCGACCGCGTGGTGCTCAGCGTGACACTCGGCCGCCGCGAGGAGGCCCAGAACGCGGTACCGGCTTCGGCCCCTGCGGACGAACCGATCGAGCGGGAATTGCTGGGCGTGACTGTCTCGACCATCACGGACGAGTTGCGCGCCGAACTCGGGCTTCCCGACGGTTCCGACGGTCTCGTTGTGACCGAGGTGGCCGAAGACTCGGAGGCCTTCGAGAAGGGCCTGCGGACCGGCGACGTCATCACCGAGGCCGGCCAGCAGCAGGTCGCCTCCGTGGCCGACCTCGAGGAGCGGATCGAAGCGGCCAGAGACGCAGGCCGCCGCTCGCTTCTTCTTCTCGTCCGGCGTGGCGGCGACCCCCGCTTCGTCGCGCTTTCGCTGGAAGACAGCTGATCCCCGGCACAGGGTGAAAAGGGGGCGCTCCCGCTCGGGAGCGCCCTTTTTCGTGCCGCAGGTGGTTGTCCCGGGCCACCGCTCTCTTCGTCAGGTCTCGCCGCGCAAGCCCTCCCGACACCGCGAGGGTCTTCCGCGCGCCGCCCCAGCTCCCTATCTTCCCAAGCGAGTTCACCTTTCCGGGGGCAGGGACATGATGATGCGGACCTTCATGCTGATGGCGGCGATGACCGCCCTCGTCGGCGTCGTGGGGCTACTCATCGGCGGCGAGACCGGGCTCATCCTCGCCCTCGTCCTCGCCGCCGGCATGAACCTCTTCGCGTTCTGGAATTCCGACAAGGTGGTCCTTCGGATGCAGGGCGCCGAGCCGCTCACCCCCGCCGACAGCCGGGGCCTCTACGAGATGACCGAGGGCCTCGCCGCCCGTGCCGGTTTGCCGATGCCCGCCCTCTGGGTCATCCGCTCGGACCAGCCCAACGCCTTCGCCACCGGCCGCAACCCCGAGAATGCTGCCGTCGCCGTCACCGAGGGGCTCCTGCGCTCGATGAGCCGCGAGGAGGTGGCGGGTGTCATCGCCCACGAACTCGCGCACATCAAGAACCGCGACACCCTCCTGATGACCATCACCGCGACACTCGCGGGGGCGATCTCGATGCTCGCGAACTTCGCCTTCTTCTTCGGCGGCCGCGACCGGGGCATCGGGCTCGTCGGCACGCTGGCGCTGATGATCCTCTCGCCGCTCGCCGCCGCCCTCGTGCAGGGCGCGATCAGCCGCACCCGCGAATACGAGGCCGACCGGGTGGGTGCGGAGATCTGCGGCCGGCCCGACTGGCTCGCCTCGGCCCTCGAACGCCTCGGGGTGCTCTCGGGCCGGATCGACAACATCGCCGCGGAGAAAAACCCCGCGATGGCGCATCTCTACATCGTCAATCCCTTGCACATGATGGCCCACGACAGCCTCTTCGCGACGCACCCGCCGATCGAGAAGCGGGTGGCGGCATTGAGGGCGATGGCGCGGGGTGGGAGCGGACCCTGGGGGTGAGATCGGACGACCCGCCCTGTTGACGACCAGCCACGAGACCCTAGGCATGCGGCGCTTCCAGCGGAGCCAAGCGGGTACCCGGAGCCTCCTTCTGTTGTGCCGCCGCAGCAGGCTCAGGCGTGTCGCCTGCTTCGGACATGCCGGCAACCGAGAGACGGGCCTGACCGAGCCTTGGGTGAAGTTTGCTCGCCAGTACCCAGGCAGATAGCAAACCTGCGCCACCTGCGACGAAGACACCCGAGATCGGCGCGATCAGCAGGACGAGCCAGGCAATACCGGGGGTGACTATTCCCGAGACATCGCGAAAGCTGGAGTAGATCGCCGACATCTCGGTGCGCTCCGAAGGCTTGACCGCAAGGAGAAAGGGCAGGCCCGCGGACACATCGAGAAGGATCAGGAAGAACGAACCCGCCATCAGGCAGATCACCGCGACACCGACGAACCCGTGGGGCAGGCCGGCCAGCAGGAACAACGATCCCGACATGAAGAAGCCCGTGCGTATGGCGACGCGGACGGAACTGCGCTGCATGAACCTGAGCATCAGCGGCGCAAGGAACAAGGCGGCGTTCGATGTCGAGAGAGCGATCCCGCCCAGCTGGTCACCGAGGCCGTTCTGCACTGCGTAGATCGGGAGGTAGACGACATAGACCCACCATCCGCAGGACCGGATCACGGCGAAAATCCACCCCGAGAGCAGCCGCGGTTGCGCGAAGAACCGGCGGAAGTAGGCGAAAGGGTTGGGGGGAGGCGCCGCGCTCCTGGTGATCAGCTTGCCGTTTCCCAGCCGCATCACGAGAAAGATGACCATCATGGCAAAGGCAGCCAGCGCGGCGATCAGAAACGGCGCAGGCCGCCACCAGCTGTAGAGGAACACGCCGGAGGCCGGGCCCAACGTCCATCCCAACGCGCTGTAGAAAAGTCGTGAGGTTTCGAATCTGCCGAGTTCGATCTTGGCCACGTAATCCAGAACATAGGCGTTGAAGCAGACGAACGTGGTGACGACGGCGATCGTGACGAGGGCCAGCCCGGCAACCACGGCGCCCGGCGTTTCGGCCGTGGTCAGCAGCCCCCCGGCGACGAACAACTGGGTTCCGATCACATAGACCCACCGCCTCGGCACGAACCTGATCAGGTAGGGGATCAGAAGTCCGACCACGAGGGAGACGACCCCGACGATGAAGTAGACCTCCGACACGAGGCGCGCATCCTGCAGCGCGCGGTACATCGCGATCGGAAAGACCGAGATGAGAATCCCGCGGGCGACGGCTTCCGTTCCCGCCAGGATTGCGAAGCCCCGTATGCTCGGTGCGGGGGCGTGGCGCAGCCATTCTGGAATTCGGCGATCGTGCATGAGGTCTTCTCGCGGGATCGAAACCGATCAAACGCGGTCCTGTCCAAAATGCATTCCCACGGGCGACCTCATGTCGTTTTCGTACTCTTCGCGAAGTTGACGTTTGTCCGCCGACCGCCGTCGCACCCGCTGTTGCCCCCGATCTCTCCAAACGAGACGGGGGGCGGCAGGTTTCCCCGCCGCCCCGCGCTCGTCCAGGCACGAGGGAAAACGGCCTAGTTGAACGAGTAGACGAGCGCGACGCCGAAGGTGTTGTCGGTGTTGTCGAAGCCCGGCTCGGGGTTCGAATGGTACTCGGTCAATACGCTCGTGCGCAGCGACAGCGTGTCGGTCATCGCGACGCTGAGGGCGAGGTCGTTGAGTATCGCGGTGTCGGCGTCGGACGCGATGACGTCGGTGTCGTTCGTCAGGAACATCGTGTCGCTCAGCCTGCGGGCGAAGTCAGACGACACGCCGATGGCCGCTTCGCTGATATCCGCCGAGGCGACGTCGCTGAGGTCGGCGAAGCGGTAGCCCGGTCCGCCCTGCAGCGACCATTGCGTCGTCGGGGTGTTGATGACCCGGTAGCCCACGCCGAGGCTCACGAAGACGTCGCTCTCGAACGACGAGAACTGGTCAACCGACCCCTGGACCTTGCCGAAGCCGTAGAGGCGCTGGTTGATCTCGCGCGTGTACTGGAAGCCGTAGTAGAGGCTTTCCTCGTTCTCCACGCCATCGTCTTCGCCGTAGACATAGTTGAGATCGAGCTCGAAACCGTTCAGGCCCGTGACGTAGCTCAAATTGGCGCCCGCGCCGATGTCGACGCTGTCGGTGTTGCCCGAGCTTGCGATGCCGCGCAGCGCGAAGGACCCCGAGAAGCCTTGGGGACGGCCTTCGATCCCGAACCTGTCGATGTCGCGCTCGGCGTCTTCCTCGATCGCCTCGACGAGGTCTTCGGTGCGGGTCTCGGCAACGTCCGTCCCGGTGAACACGTTCTGCGCAAGGGCTGCCTGCCCCGAAAACGCCGCGATGAAGATGCTGCCCGCCGCCTGTGCCACAACTCGATTTCTCATGTGATCGTTCCCTTGTGAGCGTTCAAATACAATGATGCACGGGCAGGGGCCGCGACCGGTCCGGGCCGCGCATCGCGGTCCCAACCCATGTCGCGCATGATTGTTCCCCCTGACCCGGCACATCGTGGAGTTTGCGAGCCGGGCCCGACGGTTCCGCGGTACGCCCAAGTTGCTTCGAAGAGGGAGGTGTGCCCGGGTGCCGGGCCTCGGGAGGGTCAGCCGGCGTTCACGGCTGATCTCCCGCCCGGCAGGGCTGCTGAACCGTGCGCGCCACCTCGCGCTCGCGCAGAAGTTCGTCGAGCATCCACGAGATGTCCTCCACCCGTTCCGCGACGACATGGGTGATCTGCCCCTCGCGCTGGAGCCGCCCCGTGACCTTCAGGCACCGCCCCGCGATCACCGCACGGCGGAACTCCTCGTATTTCGCGCGCCAGACGATGACGTTGACGATGCCGGTCTCGTCCTCGAGCGTGAGGAAGATCACCCCCTTCGCGGTGCCGGGGCGCTGACGCACCAGCACGAGGCCCGCCACGCAGATCCGCGCACCGTTCGACACCTCGTCGAGCCGGGCGTTGGGCACCACGTGGGGCGGGCGGGGCCAGTGGCCTGGCCGGGAAGGGGCTGCTGCGACACGCATGAGAACGAATATAGAACAAACGGCGCCGCCCGCAAAGCCCGCGTCACTCGGGCGAGAACCGCTGACGGATCTCCGCGGTGCTGTTCCTGTTCGGGTAGGGCACATCCGGGACCGGAACGCCCAGCCCCGCGCAGAGCGGTTCCCAGCCGTCGCCCAGCCGGTGCAGGATGAGCCGGTCGGGCGGCACCTCGGCCAGCGCCGCGGCGGTGTTGGCCTCGTAGATGCCGAGGACGTGGTCGCGGTCCTCCGCCCGGGGGCCGAACGCGCGGTCGATCGCCAGGTACCCTACCGAGGCACGGTCGTCGGTGGTCTGGTAGTACCGCAAGAGCGTGTTCTCGTAGCTCGCCCACCAGCTTTCGGGGCTGCGCCATGTCAGCACCACCTTCGCCTCGGGAAATGCCTCCACGAGGTCGCGCCAGAAGAGCACGGCGGGCCAGTCGACGCAGGAAGCGTAGCCCTCGAAGAGCGCCCCCCAGTCCGCATCCTGCCCGGCCATGAAGGCCCGCCAGCGCGATTTCATCACCGGGTTCTCGGTGACCTCGAACATGTGATGGCACGGGCCGAAGCCGAGGATGCTGAGGGCCTCGCGCATCGAATCCGTGCCCGTGCGGCCGAAACCGGCCCCGATCACCCTCAGCGTCATGTAGTCGCCCCCAACCCCTGTGCGGTGCCCGCCCGACAGAATGGACTGGCAGACGCGCGGTTCCCGGACTAGATACGCGCCCGGAAGCGCAAGCGGCAAGGGACTCCAATGGCGAAGATCACCTACATCGAACACAACGGCACCGAGCACGTCGTCGACGTGGCCGACGGCATGACCGTCATGGAAGGCGCGCGCGACAATTCCATCCCCGGCATCGAGGCCGATTGCGGCGGCGCCTGCGCCTGTTCTACCTGCCATGTCTACGTCCACCCCGACTGGGTGGAAAAGCTCCCGCCGAAGGAGGCGATGGAGGAGGACATGCTCGACTTCGCCTACCGGCCCGACCCCGCGCGCTCGCGCCTGACCTGCCAGCTCAAGGTGTCTCCCGCCCTCGACGGTCTCGTGGTGCAGATGCCGGAAAAGCAGATCTGATGCGCCTCGCGGCGGCGCTCCTTCTCGCCCTCGCGGCCCCGGCCGCCGCCGGAGAGAGCATCACCGCCGCCCGCTACGACGACCCGACCACGCGCTATGCCCATGGCGTGCTCGGCGACGCCGTAGAATACGGCGCGCTCACCCTCGACACGTCCGAGGGCCGGCGGCTGCGCTTCGTTCTGCCCGAGGAGCGGGTGTTCGAGGACATCGCGCCGCGTCTCGCCGACCTCGACGGCGACGCACGAGCCGACGTGATCGTCGTCGAGAGCCACCGCGACTTCGGTGCCCGCCTCGCGGTATATGGTCTCCACGGCCTCGTCACGGCGACGGACTGGATCGGCCGGCCCAACCGCTGGCTCGCTCCCATCGGAGCGGCCGATCTCGACGGCGACGGAACGATGGACATCGCCGTCGTCGACCGCCCGCATCTGGCGAAGACCATCCGGGTCTTTTCCTGGCGCGACGCGACGCTCACCGAGGTCGCGCGCGCGTCCGGCTACTCGAACCACCGCATCGGCGAGGATTTCATCTCCGGCGGCGTCCGAGATTGCGGCGACGGCCCCGAGATGGTCGTGGCGCGCGGAGACTGGTCCGGCATCGTCTCGCTTCGCTGGACGGGGGAGGGCTTCGCCGAGACACCGCTTTCGGACGAAACCGCGCCCGCCGCCTTCGCCGCCGCGCTGGCTTGCTCCTGACGCCTGTCCTTCATTCTGGCCGAAATATCCTCGGGGGAGCCCGAAAGGGCGGGGGTGAAACCCCCTTTCCGTCCGCGTTAGAGATCCGACAATGCCCGCCAGCCGATATCGCGCCGCACCTGCGCGCCCGGGAAGCCGATGCGGTCGACGAGCCCGTAGGCGCGCCCGGCCGCATCCGCGAGGGTGTCGCCCCGCGCCGTCACCCCGAGCACCCGCCCCCCCGAAGCGACGATCCGGCCGTCGCGCTCCGTCGTGCCGGCGTGAAACACCACCTGCCGGCTGTCCTCTGGCAGGTCCGCGAGCCCCGAGAGGACCTGCCCCGCCTCGACGGGGCCCGGGTAGCCCGGGGCCGCCATCACCACGCAGAGCGCATGGTCTTCGGCCCAGTCCACCCGGGCTTCGCCGAGCCTGCCCTCAGCGCAGGCCTGCACCGCGTCGAGCATCTGGCCCCCAAGCCGCATCATCAGCACCTGGGCCTCGGGGTCGCCGAAGCGCACGTTGTATTCCACGAGCCGCGGTGCGCCGCCCTCGATCATCAGCCCCGCGTAGAGCACGCCGGAATAGGGCGTGCCGCGGCGGACCATCTCGGCAAGCGTGGGCCGGACGATCTCTTCCATCGCCCGTGCCGTCACCTCGGGCGTCATCACCGGCGCGGGCGAATAGGCGCCCATGCCGCCGGTGTTGGGGCCGGTGTCGCCCTCGCCGATGCGCTTGTGGTCCTGCGCGGTGCCGAAGGCGAGCACGTCCTCGCCGTCGGCCAGCACGAAGAAGCTTGCCTCCTCGCCCGCCATGAATTCCTCGACCACGATCCCGGCGCCCGGCTCGGCCAGAAGCCGGTCGACCGCATCATGGGCCTCGCCGGGCGTCTCGGCCACGACGACGCCCTTGCCGGCCGCGAGCCCGTCGGCCTTCACCACGATGGGCGCGCCCGTCCTCTCGATATGCTCATGCGCCGGGCCGGCGGCATCGAACCGTGCCCAGGCTGCCGTGGGCACGCCGGCGGCGTCGCAGATCTCTTTGGTGAAGGCCTTCGACACCTCGAGCCGCGCCGCCGCCGCCGAGGGTCCGAAGACCGAGACCCCGGCGTCCCGCAGCCGGTCCGTCACCCCCGCCGCCAGCGGTGCTTCCGGCCCTACGATCACGAGGTCGACGGCGTTCTCCTCCGCGAAGACCGCCACCAGCCCGCCGTCGAGCATGTCGATCGAGGCGCATTCGGCGATCCCGGCTATCCCTGCGTTGCCGGGTGCCACGATCACCCGGTCGCACTTGGGGTTCTGCTTCACCGCCCAGGCCAGCGCATGCTCGCGCCCGCCGCCGCCCAGAATGAGGATGTTCATGGCCCGCTTCCCCTTCGTGTGCGGGCGTTCTAGGGTCGGGGTCCGGGGAGCACAAGACGAGCGCGAGGCGGACCCATGGACCTGATCGACGACACCCAGCCCGGCGAGAACGCGCCGGAATTCACCGTCACCGAGATCTCGGGGGCGGTGAAGCGCGTGATCGAGGGCGAGTTCGGCCGGGTGCGGGTGCGGGGCGAGGTGGGCCGCGTCTTCGTCGCCCGCTCCGGTCACCTCTATTTCGACCTGAAGGACGACCGCAACGTGCTCGCGTCGGTCTCGTGGAAAGGGCAGGTCGCGGCTCTGGCGACGAAACCGGAAGAGGGCATGGAGGTCATCGCGACGGGCCGGCTAACCACCTTCGGCAGCCAGTCGAAATACCAGCTAAATGTCGAGGACATCCGCCCCGCCGGCGTCGGCGCGCTCATGGCGATGCTCGAGAAACGCAAGAAGGCGCTGGCCGCCGAGGGGCTCTTCGACGAGGCCCGCAAGAAACCCATCCCCTACCTGCCCGAGGTGATCGGGGTCGTCACTTCGCCCTCGGGCGCGGTGATCCGCGACATCCTCCACCGCCTGCGCGAGCGCTTCCCCCGCCGCGTGCTCGTCTGGCCGGTGGCGGTGCAGGGCGAACGCTGCGCGGCG
>Ga0008833_1000729_pt1 | contig 24027 bp, 20 predicted proteins | sample HotLakConsoUCCLE_FD_62216 | JGI IMG/M metagenome (GOLD analysis project Ga0008833, IMG submission 62216) | Hypersaline microbial mat communities from Hot Lake, Washington, USA - Hot Lake Consortium UCC-LE | ecosystem: Environmental > Aquatic > Non-marine Saline and Alkaline > Hypersaline >... | reverse complement strand
CGCCCGCCCGCGCCGCGCTGATCGGGGCGATAAAGGGGCAAGGTGCCGAGGCGCTGATCGCTGCCGCCGGGCCCGAGATCGGACTGCGCAGCCCGCAGGAGGTGACGGACCGTCTTGCCGCGCTTGCCGCCGACGCCGCCGCCCCGCCGATCGGCGCCGCCGAGGCCGCGGTTCTGGGCGAGATCCTGGCGCTGAAGGCCGACTTGCCCGACGCGTGCGAGAACCTGCGCGACATCTGCGTCGACCTGCCGGGCCTGTCGCCCGCCGTCGACCGGCTGGCCGCCCGCATCGACGCGCTCGAGGCCGCGGGGATCGACACCGCGACCCTGCCGTTCGAAGCGAGCTTCGGGCGCACGACGATGGAATATTACGACGGTTTCGTCTTCGGCTTTCTCGCCGCGCGGCGCCCCGACCTGCCGCCGGTCGCCACCGGCGGGCGCTATGACGCCATGACCCGCATCCTGGGCGCCGGGCGCGAAATTCCCGCGGTGGGCGGTGTGATCCGGCCGGAGCTGGTGCACCGGTTGCGGACGGAGGCTGCGCTATGACGATCCGGCTGGGCGTGCCGTCCAAGGGGCGGCTGATGGACAAGACCTTTTCGTGGTTCGCCGAGCGCGGCCTCGAGATGCGGCGTACCGGGTCCGACCGCGAATATGCCGCCGCCGTCGATGGCGCCGATGTGGAGCTGATGCTGCTGTCCGCCGGGGAGATCCCCCGCGAGCTGGCCGCCGGGCGCATCCACCTGGGCGTGACCGGCTAAGATCTTGTGCAAGAACGTATCCCGGCCTGGGACCAGGCGGTGGAGATCGTGGCGCCGATGGGCTTTGGCCATGCCGATCTGGTGGTCGCCGTGCCGCGCTGCTGGATCGACGTCTCGACGCTCGACGACCTCGATGCGGTCGCCGCCGCCTTTCGTGCCCGGCATGGGTTCCGGCTTCGGATTGCGACAAAGTATCACCGGCTGGTGCGGGAGTTCCTGCGCGGCGCGGGCGTCGCGGACTATCAGCTGGTGGACAGTCAAGGTGCGACCGAGGGCACCGTGGCCCATGGCACCGCCGAGGCCATCGCCGATATCACCTCGACTGGCGAGACGCTGCGCGCCAACCACCTGAAAATGCTGGACGACGGCCTGATCCACCGCTCCGAGGCGACGCTTTTCCGCGCCCGCGGTGCGAGTTGGTCGGAGAATGAGCGGCAAGCCATGGCGGACCTGTCGCGCAGGTTGGACAGCCAGACGGTGTGAGACTGTTGCTTTTTGATGACGCTGGGGCCGGACGGTCGCGGTCCCTCGTCGACTGTGGTGAGTCATATAGATTATTATGTGCGCGCAAGCTGGGGCGTTGGAACCACTGGTGGATTTCCTGACTGGCTGGTGCCTCTCACTGCTGAGATGCTCGCCCCATGCCGCAGCGTGCCATTCCGGCACTTTCAAACGGAGTCTGCCATGACCTCTATTTTCAAACTTCGAAACCTGATGGCCTCGGCCGCCGCACTTGTCGCGCTGCCGCTCGCCGCTCAAGCCCAGACGGGTCCCGGTTTTTCGGGTGCGATGACGCTTGGGTACAGCTCTTCCAACATCGACATCGGACCGGGTGATGCCGATGTGACCGGCATGTCGCTGGATATCGAAACCGACGTGGCGTTCAGCAGCGCGTTCTCGGTTGGGCTCGACTTCGGCGTGAGCACCAGCAGCATCGACCTCGGTGTCGGCGATCTTGAGTTCGATCTCATCGGCCTGGCCATCGAGCCTGTCTACCAGTTCGGAAATGGCGCCTATGCCGGCGTCTATTACCGAATGGGGGATTTCGATTTGTCCATTCCTCCGTTGTTGGGATCGGCCACTTTTGGCATCGATACGCAAAGCTACGGCGTTTTCGGTGGCTACGAACACGGGCCTCTTTGGGTTGAAGCGTTCGTCGGTACGTCCGACACTGATCTTGGACTTTTCGGTGAAATCGACATCCTCGACTACGGCATCGCTGCGTCCTACCAGATCAACGGGCAACTCGGCGTTTTCGGCAGTGTCCTGCGGACGGACATCGAGGCGTTTACAATCGATGTCGACCTCACCTCGGCCGCGATCGGGGCGGACTATGATTTCGGCAACGGGTTCATGGCGTATGGTTCGGTCGGCTTCCTGAACGTGAACGAGCCGTTTGGCGCCGATATCAGCGGCAACAACCTGACGCTGGGTGGCTCCTACGACCTGAGTGGCATGGGGACGCCCGTCATCCTGAGCGCGGAATACTCGCGGACGACGATCGACATCGGTGCTGCGCCGCCGTTCATTGACCCGGAAGTCGATCGCTTCGCGGTGGGCTTGACCATCCCGCTGGGCGGCGGGTCGTCCACCCCGCTCAACTCCAACACCCGCACGGCCCGCGGCGATTACCGCTCGGTCATCGCGGCGCTTGCCAATTCGATCTGAGCCTACTTCACTTCGACACGACGCGCGGTCCCCCGGGGCCGCGCGTTTTTTTGCGGGCTCAGAGCACCCCTATCTCGGCCAGCGCGGTTTGCAGGGACACCGGCAGGGCGTCCTCGCTCTCGCGTCCCTCGGGCAGGTCGCGCGGGGCATCTTCAGGCGCGAGGTAGCGCCAGCCCTGGAACGGCCGTTTCGGCGTCGCGGCGACGCGGGTGACGGCGGGGTCGAGAACGATGCCGCAGCGGGCGATGCCGTCGCCGCGGTCGATCTCGTCGAAGCGCAGGATGCGCTGGCGGCAGAGCACAAGGCCCTTGAACACCCAGTAGAGAGAGCCGCCGTTCAACACCTCGTCGGCGCGTTTGGGCCACATGCGCGTGACATGGCACGGCAGCGCGTCTTGCCCCCTTGCGCGCGCTGTCGACTGCCAGTCGAGCAGATCGTCGACCCGTTCGGCGCCAACACAGAGCTTGATCAGATTTGTGTGTTTCATTGAATCCCCGCTCGCCATATATTGTAGGTCTCACGCGCACACCTGCAAGCGGTTGTGGACTTATCCACAGACGCCCTTTGTCTTTTGAAAGCAGCCGATGACCCGATTCGCCGCCCCCATCGCCGAACAGATCTGGGATATGAAGTACCGCCTGAAGGAGGCGGGCGGCGCGCCCGTCGACCAGTCGGTCGAGGATACCTGGCGCCGCATCGCCCGGGCCCTGGCGTCGGTCGAAGACGACAAGGCCGGCTGGGAAGGCCGGTTCTACACCGCGCTGGAGGATTTCAAATACTTGCCCGCGGGCCGCATCGTCGCCGGTGCGGGCACCGGGCGGTCGGTGACCTTGTTCAACTGTTTCGTCATGGGCACCGTCCCCGACAGCATGGGCGGCATCTTCGACAATCTGAAGGAGGCCGCGCTGACCATGCAGCAGGGCGGGGGGATCGGCTATGACTTCTCCACCATCCGCCCCAAGGGGGCGGAGGTGCACGGGGTGGCAGCCGATGCCTCCGGCCCGCTGTCGTTCATGGATGTCTGGGACGCGATGTGCCGCACGATCATGTCGGCGGGGTCGCGCCGGGGCGCGATGATGGCTACGCTGCGCTGCGACCACCCCGATATCGAGGCCTTCGTTTCGGCCAAGTCAGACCCGGCGCGGCTGCGCATGTTCAATGTCTCGGTGCTGGTCACCGACGCCTTCATGGCGGCGGTCGAGGCCGATGGCCCGTGGGACCTGAGCTTTGGTGGCAAGGTCTACCATACCATCGCCGCGCGCGACCTGTGGAACAAGATCATGCGCGCGACCTACGACTACGCCGAGCCGGGCGTGATCTTCATCGACCGCATCAATGCCGAGAACAACCTCAGCTACGCCGAGACCATCGCCGCGACGAACCCCTGCGGCGAGCAGCCGCTTCCGCCCTATGGCGCGTGCCTGCTCGGGTCGATCAACCTTGCCCGGCTGGTCGAGCAACCGTTCACCGATGCCGCCGGCATCGACGAGGGCCGGCTTGCCGAGCTGGTGGCGACCTCGATCCGGATGATGGACAACGTGGTGGACGCCTCGCGCTTTCCCTTGCCGCAGCAGGCGCAGGAGGCGCAGGCGAAGCGGCGGATCGGGCTGGGCGTGACCGGCCTTGCCGATGCGCTGGCGATGATGGGGCTGCGCTACGGTGCACAGGATGCGGTGGCCCAGACCGCGGCCTGGATGCAGGCGATCGCCAATGCCAGTTACCGCGCCTCGGCGCTGATCGCGGCGGAAAAGGGGGCGTTTCCGCTCTACGATGCAGTGGCCTATGCCAAAGCGCCGATGATCAGGCGCCTCGATCCTGAGGTGCAGGCCCTGATCGCGGAGCATGGGTTGCGCAACGCGCTGCTGACCTCGATCGCGCCGACCGGCACCATCTCGCTTTTCGCCGGCAACGTGTCGTCCGGCATCGAGCCGATCTTCGCCAATTCCTATACAAGAAAGGTCCTGCAACCCGACGGCACCCGCACCGAGGAGGAGGTGGTGGATTACGCCGTCGCCATGTGGCGCGACCGCATGGGCGATGCGGCCCTGCCGGGCTATTTCGTGACCGCCCAGACGCTGGCCCCGATGGACCATGTGAGGATGCAGGCCGCGGCCCAGCCCTGGATCGACAGCTCGATCTCAAAGACCATCAACGTGCCGGCCGACATCGATTTCGAGGCGTTCAAGGATGTCTATGCGCAGGCCTATGCCACCGGTTGCAAGGGCTGCACCACCTACCGCCCGAACGACGTGACGGGCTCGGTGCTTACCGTGTCCGAGGCCGCGGACAAGGCAGACGGCCCCGAGGCGGCGGAGGCCGCATCGGGCGAGGTTGTCTACATGTCCGAACCGCTCGACCGGCCCGCGACGCTGGAGGGGCACACCTACAAGGTGAAATGGCCCGACAGCGAACACGCGCTCTACATCACCATCAACGACATCATCCTCGCCGGCCACCGGCGGCCTTTCGAGGTGTTCATCAACTCCAAGAACATGGAGCATTTTGCCTGGACCGTGGCCCTGACCCGGATGATCTCGGCGGTGTTCCGGCGCGGCGGCGACGTGAGTTTCGTGGTCGAGGAGCTGAAGGCCGTCTTCGACCCGCGCGGCGGGGCGTGGATGAACGGCAGGTACATCCCCTCGATTCTCGCGGCCATCGGCGGGGTGATCGAGCGGCACATGGTCTCGATCGGCTTCATCGCCGGTGAAGGGATGGGCCTGAAATCCGACCCTCAGGCGCAGGTGGTGAACCTCGGCCTGAAACCGGGCCCGGCCTGCCCGTCGTGTGGCCAGTACGACATGCGGATGGCCGAGGGCTGCCTGACCTGCAACAGCTGCGGGTATTCGAAGTGTAGTGGTTAGCGGCCTTGGTCCAATATCGTGCACTTCACCCTGTGCGGTTTCCCCGAGAACGGCGCGCGGCTGAGTGGCGTGGAGGCGTATGCGGCAAGGCGTCGTCACGGGCATCGACGTGGGCCGGCACCGCAAACGCCCGAATCCCGCGGTCGCGTGCGGTGTCGAGAACGGCCGGGTTTCCCCGCGCACCGGAACCTCCTGGCACGCCACGCGCATGGGGCTGGTGAAGCGCGCCCGGCCGACATCGGGCCGTTGACCCGCCGCCCGCCCTTGATCCTGCCCGCCGCGCTGTTCAAGATCGCGCTGTTCGAGGCGTAGTGCAGTTCCCGACAAGGTCCACCAATGCACCCGATCACCTACATCAGGATCGATCCCACCGACCCGTCGCTTGCCGCGATCCTCGCCAGCCATGCCGCCCATGGCGACACCCATTACCCTGCCGAGAGCAACCACCACCTCGACGGCGCGGCGCTGGCAAGCGAAGGTGTCGTGCTGTTTGTGGGGCGCGCCGGGGGTGAGATCGTCGCCATGGGGGGGTACAAGATCCTGTCGGCGGGCGCGGGCGAGGTGAAATCCATGCATGTCACCAAAGCCGCGCGCGGCCAGGGCGCCGCCGCCCGGATCCTGTCACTGATCCTCGAGCACGCCCGCGCCGCCGGGCTGCAGCGCCTGTCGCTCGAAACCGGCAGCCTCGACGCCTCCGCCCCCGCGCGACGGCTCTACGAGCGGGCGGGGTTCAGCGACTGCCCGCCGTTCGGAGACTACGCGCCGGACCCGATGAGCGTCTTCATGACCCGTTTGCTTTGAGCGTGGACCATGGCCCCATGCTCCGCTATCCAGTCGTCACCGCGGCCCCTTAGCTCAACAGGATAGAGCAGCTGACTTCTAATCAGCAGGTTGAGGGTTCGAGTCCTTCAGGGGTCGCCATTTTATCTTTTATATCAAGAATTTACCGAAGCATTATCACTTTTCCTACGAATGGCGGCCGCGCCGTGGGAGTACAGTGGAAGCACATGTGCGTGATTTGTTCGCGGCTTTCGCGCAACGTCCAGGCGGTTCTCGCGATCGTACAAACTCGGCGTTCCATGTCAGGTTTTCGTCGCACAAAATAGCCATTTTCGGACCATACCCGTCACAGAGGCCGTGGGATAAGTCCGTCCGGGGAAAGGGGGACACTGGCCGTCAGCCGATTTGTGCAACAGAGCCCCCATTTCCCTGAAGATCTCCCTACGCCTGATGCATGTTGCCATGTATCAGGATCTTGCTGGCATCCATGCCGCCAACCTGTTCCAGTGCCATGCGTTCAGCATCGCTGCTGCGGACGCAGGCTATAGTTTCGTCCACGACCACGTCCCTGTCGCCCAACTGGGTCAGAGCCTCACGCCCCATCACCAGCGCGGATTCATAGGTCTCGCGGATCTGGAATGCGGCACCGTATCGGATCAGTTCCTGCGCGTGCTGGCGCGTGACCGCGCGACTGAGCACGGGCACCATCGGGAATTCGTGGCGGGCCAGTTCCACGATGCGCGAGATGTCGTCTCGGCCATTGGCGGCGACGATGATCAGGGTTGCCTTGTCCGCACCGGCGGCGTGTAAAATATCTAGCCTTGTGCCGTCGCCATAGAACACCCGAAAGCCAAAGTCCCGTGCCTGACGAATTGCATCCGCGTCGCTGTCGATAATCGATACCGTATGGCCCCGCGCCAAAAGGGGCTGACTGACGATCTGCCCGAAGCGCCCGAAGCCGATCAATAGAACCCGTCCAGACAGGTCGTGGGCCTCCTCTACCCCGTCCAAGGACTGCGCTGGCTTCTGTGCGAAACGGGCATGCACCAACATCATCAGCGGTGTCAGCACCATCGAGATGATGATGATCGCCGTCAGGGTCGCGTTCCATTCGCCGGTGAGGATGCCCACCGACGTCGCCGCAGCATAAAGGACGAAGGCAAATTCACCACCCTGCGCCATCAGCACGCTGCGCTCCAGCGCCTCGCCATGAGGAGCCTTGAGCAACCGGCCGACCCCGTAGATCACGCCCATCTTCAGGTTCATGAAGGCCGGAACCGAAATGGCGATGATCGTCCAGTTGGCCGCAATCACCTGAAGGTCCAGCGCCATGCCCACACCGAGGAAGAACAGTCCCAGAAGCAGTCCGCGAAACGGCTCGATATCCGCTTCAAGCTGGTGGCGGAAGCTCGATTCCGACAACAAGACCCCGGCCAGGAAAGCCCCCATCGCCATCGAAAGGCCAGCTTCATCCATCAACACGGCAGCGCCCAGCACTACCAGCAGAGCCGCCGCCGTCATCACTTCGCGCACTCCAAATCGCGCGACGAGGCGAAACATGGGATCGAGCAGGTAGCGGCCGGCCAGGATCAGCACAGCAAGAGCGCCGGCACCCATGCCGATGGCCATGGCCCTGTCCGCCCCCGAAACCTCCGCCCCTGTCGGCGCCAGAAAAGCCACGAGAAGCAGGAGCGGCACAATGGCGAGGTCCTCGAACAGGAGGATCGAGATCATCTTGCGCCCTTCGGGTCGACCCACCTGGCCGCGCTCCTGCAAGATCTGGAACACGATGGCCGTCGAGGTCAGCACGAACCCAGTGCCGGCGACAAAGCTGGCCGCAATCGGGTAGCCGAGCATGATGCCGACCCAGATCAGCGCAAAGATCGCCAAGCCGACTTGGAGCGCACCCAGGCCAAAGATCTCGCCCCGCATCGACCACAGCCGGGATGGCTGCATTTCCAGACCGATCACGAACAGAAAGAGCACGACGCCAAGTTCGGCGAAATGGATGATCGCCTCCGGGTCGGAAAACATGCCCAGCCCGTAGGGACCGATCATGAGCCCGGCGGCAAGATACCCCAGAACGGTGCCTAGCCCGATCCTGCGAAACAGCGGGACCGCGATGACCGCGGCAGCCAGAATGACAACGACCGGGATCAGGTCGAAGCCGTGGTGGGCCGCATCGGCGGCATGAGAGACGTCATCCATAAATCATCCTTCTGACATCTGATGGTGCAGCGCCAGGGTCACTGCCGCTCCCGCTGGGAAGCCAAAGACCGCGGCAAGAATCGGCGGTTCTTGCTTCTCGGTGCATCCTGTCGTGTCGAGACCAAGCCACATGTCGTTCACCGCGATGATCTCTCGGCCGGGTGGAACAAGCGCGTCCCTTTCGCGCCGCTGGGTTTGTCATGCCCCCAAGACCGGCCGAACGTTGCGAGAAGCGACACGAAAGGCCCAGATTCAGCGATAACTGATATCATCGGCTTGTCCCTCATCCTCACGGGCGGCGCTGCCGCGCCTTGCCGATGTTCCGTGGGCGAACCCACGAACCGTCGTCCACCTACCCAACGTCTTGTCGAGTTATTGGCTTTCTTGGTTCTGATAAAGCGACTAATCTCGACAACATATGTCAACAGGGGCGAACAATGGGATGGATCGAACAGTGTCGCGTCTTTTGCCAGGTAGTCGAGTCGGGAAGTTTCACCCGGGCGGCCGAGGCGCTGAGCATGCCGCGCTCGACGGTGTCGGCCGTCATCAAGGGATTGGAAGCGCGCGTGAATGTGCCGCTCCTGAACCGCACTACGCGCCGGGTAAGCCTGACCCGAGAAGGCGAGGTTTTCTTGGGTCGATGCCTGAAACTGTTGCAAGAGAAAGCCGACATGGAAACCATGTTCCGCGCGGACAAGCAGCGGGTTGGCGGGCGGGTGCGCGTGAGTGTGCCCAGCAGGATCGGACGGCAGACCCTGATACCTGCCCTGCCGGGTTTCAGACATCGATGGCCGGCGATCCGGGTAGAGGTCAACCTGGCGGACCGAGCCGTCGATGTCCCTGCCGAGGGGGTCGATTGCGTCCTGCGCGTGGGCGCAATTCCTGATGACGGGCTGGCGTCACGCGCAATCGGCGATCTCGAGCAAATAAACGTTGCAAGCCCTGCCTACCTTCGGGCTTATGGTTCCCCCCGCATGCCCTCGGATCTCTCGAAGCATAGGCAAGTCGGGTATGTCTCGCCCATGACCGGTCGGATCATGGATTGGGAATGGCTGGCCGACGGGACGCTTCAGTTTTGTCAGATGGCATGGGACGTCAGCACAGACACGGGCGAAGGCTATATTGCTGCCGCGCTAGCAGGATTAGGCCTTATCCAGATCCCAAAATACGATGTTGCCAAGCACATCGGGCGTGGCGACCTGGTCGAGGTGATGCACGATTGGCGTGCGCCGCCTTTGCCGATCAGCATTGGATTGCGCCGCGCACAACACGCCCCCCAAGCAATCGGTATCTTCGTCAATTGGATGGAAGTCTTGATGAAGAAACACGCAAGGTCCCTGTAGTGAGCCGCTTAGTTGGTGAGTGGTTGGAAATCAAAAACGATTTGGCTTCTCCCGCTCCGCTTAATGACTCGAAGAACGTCCGGTATCGGGCGGCGCGCGACGAGCCCAGGGACACTCGCGCAAGGGGCTGAAAGCCGGCATGCGCCGCATTCGAGGTCGACTGTGCGGACGGACGGTTCGTGCGCTCTTGCCCGTCAGGATCACTTGTCGTTGGAATCGAAAACATGTGATGGTCCATCCATGATACCAGATCTCCGTACACCCGACGGCCATCCGATTTCCCCGTTCTGCTTCGGCACCATGCAATGGGGCGGCAAGGCCGATCCGGCTAACAGCCGCGCCATGTATGACGCGGCCCGAGCCGCAGGCATAAACTTCTTCGACACGGCCCATGGCTACACCGGTGGCGTGTCAGAGACTTTGCTGGGCGAATTTGCGGCGTCTGATCGCGACGCGCTTTTCATCGCCACGAAATGCGCCTCCACCGGCGATTGTAGCCCTGACGCGATCACGAAGGAGATCGAAGAAAGCTTGCAGCGTCTCAACATGGACTTCGTCGACATGCTTTACATGCATCGCTGGTCCGACGAGGTGCCACTTGAGGCAACCTACGAGGCACTCGCCAGAATGGTGGAAGCCGGCCAGGTACGCCATGTCGGAGTGTCGAACTATGCTTCCTGGCAGGTGATGAAAGCCGCCGGCGTGGCCGCATCCTTTGGCCTCAAGATCGACATGCTGCAGCCGATGTACAACCTGGTCAAACGTCAGGCCGAGGTGGAAATCCTGCCGATGTGCAGATCGGAGAACATCGCCGTCGTGCCGTATTCTCCGCTTGGTGGCGGTCTCTTGACGGGCAAGTATACTGCAGGAGAAGGCGGGCGCCTGACCCACGACCCGATGTACAAGTCCCGCTACGGCCAAGACTGGATGCACGACGCCGCGACTGCCCTGCGTGGGCTTGCCGCCGAACTTGGCGTTTCAGCCATCACACTCGCGATCGCGTGGGTCGCTCGAAACCCGGCCGTCACGGCCCCGATCCTGAGCGCCAGCACGGCTGACCAGTTGCAACCGTCCCTTGATGCCATTGTTTTCGACCTCGATGACGACACCTACGCGCGCCTGAGCGTTCTGACCCCGACCCCGCCACCAGCCACCGATCGTTCCGAGTATCTCTGACGGTGCGGGATGAGACGCCGGCGCGTCTTGGCGTTCATTCGGTGTGACGACTGCCACACCATCGGGCGCTGCCGAATGCGCGATCCCTGAAACTCTGGGCTGCCGGGCCGCTGTGGTTCCCCAGTGCTGCCGTTAGAGTGCAAGCATGATTTCGTGGCGAACGACAACGAGGGGCGGGTGGGTACATGGCTGAATTGCACGCATAAGCGGGGTTGTGATGCCCCGCCGCAAGCAGCTTCGTCCAAGGCGCAATAAGTGAAGACTCACGTACGCGTGCCTTCGCAGTCCAAAGACCTGAGCCAAGGGCCAACGGCAACCTCAGAGAAAGCGACTTCCGGCCAACGGGCATTTCCGTCGAGCTGCTAGAGGAACCGGAGCCTGTGCTTTTGCAGAAGATCCACCAGGATCATCTTGGCATGTTGCCTGTGTCGCCGATGGATCTGGCGCGCAGTTTCGGGATGGCTTTGGCGGATCGCCTCGAAGACCGCCCGATGATCCTCGTTTGACCGCGTCGGCACAGGGCGGATGAACAGTGTCGTCATTCGCGCGCGTCGGACCTGATCGCTCATCATCTCAACGATCGCGCTGATCCGGCTGTTGCCGCCCAGCCGCACAAGTTCCCGGTGAAAGCGGTCGTCGGCTTCGGCCCAGGCATCGAGGTCGTCCCGCGCAATGGCAGCGTCCATGTCGTCGATGGCGCAAGCAAGATCCGCCAGATCGCTGTCGTCATAACCCGCCTGCGCCGCGCGTTCGGCGGCATGGCTCTCGAGTTCGGTCAGAACGTCGTAGACGTCGCTCATATCCTCGGGCGACAGCGGCAGGATGCGTACTCCCTTGCGCGGCCGAAGTTCCAGCAAACCCTGGCCCTCGAGCGTCAGGAGCGCCTCGCGCACAGGCGTCCGCGACATCTCGAGAAGGTCGGCAAGCTCGGATTCGAGGTGGTCGGAGCCGGCCGACAACTCGCCGGAAAATATCTTGTCGCGCAACTCCTTCAGCGCGCGTTGCGAGGTGGAAAGGGGTTTGTCCGTCATGCTCTCAATCAGTTCCCAACACGATCCTGCGCCCCTGTTCGGCCGAGGCGTAGATTGCGCGCTCGAGCCCGATGACCACAAGGTAATCCTTTGCCCGGTTTTCCAGCCCAGTTCCAACCAGCGCGCCCGATACCACATGACGCTGCAAGGCGTGGACGCAATCGCCGCCAAACCCGTCCCACGTATCGGGCGGCAACAGCGGCATGGTCTTTGATTGCCCGAACCGACGCAGGCGGACGGACCCGTCGCCGTGCAGGGTAATCGTGCCTGTCGTTCCCTCAACCAGCGCCTCACCCATCGTGCGGCGCAGGTTGTCGGCCGCGTGGTCGAGATGCCGATTGCCATCGAAGAGCGCGCGCACGCCGCCTGGATGTTCGAACAGGATATGGCCCGCGTCCTCGCCGGCGATGACCGGGTTGATGCGGCGCAGATCTGCGTAGACCGCGACGGGATCGCCCAGAAGGTAGCGGAAGGTGTCGACCCAATGGACGGCGGTCTCACGCACCAGAAAGCGATCCATCTTCTGGAAATATGGCTGGCGGGCGAGGTAAGCGTCGGCCCCTTGCCCGTCGCCAGGGCGCAGGCGAAAGGTCATCTGCTGGACCTGCCCGACGTCGCCGCGATCGAGCGACGCCTTGATCGCGCGATACCATGGCTGAAAGCGGAAATTCTCATGCACGACGATGGTGGCCCCCGCGGCCTCGGCCTCCTGCGTGATCCGGCGAGCCTCCTCCAGGTCGGAGCAGAAGGGCTTTTGGCAGACGATCCACTTGATCCCGGCGGTCAGCGCCATCCGGATCGCCTCGGCATGGGCCACCGGGGGCAAGATGATGTCGAGCAGGTCGGGGGATGTCTCGGCCAGCATCGCGCCCAGATCGGCAAAGGCGGGCAGGCCGGTGGCACGGGCCTTTTCAAGGTCGGTGTCGCAGGCCCCGACCAGTTCGACCCGCTCCATCCGGGCCCAGCTGCCGTAGTGGAACTGGCTGAAATACCCCGCGCCCACACAGGCGACCCGCAGCGGACTTTCTCTGGTCATGCCACGAAGAGCGCGTCGAGTACCGCGCGCGCTGCATCCTCGGTGCCCACACTGCCGCCAAGATCGCGGGTCAGGGCGCGCTTGTGCGCCACCACCTCTTCGACCGCTTCCCTGAGTCGTGTACCGTCTGCCCGCATGCCGGCATTGTCATGCGTCAATCCCAGCCAGTCCAGCATCATCGCGGCCGACAGGATCATCGCAAGGGGGTTCGCCACCCCCTGCCCCGCGATGTCGGGGGCCGAGCCGTGACAGGGCTGGAACACCGCATGCTCCAGCCCGATATCGGCCGAGGGTGCCAGACCAAGCCCTCCCATCAGCCCGGCGCCGAGGTCGGACAGGATGTCGCCGAACATGTTCTCGGTCACCAGAACGTCGAATTCCCACGGTTTCTGGATCATCCACAGCGCGGTCGCGTCGACATAGGCGTGGTCGGCCACAAGGTCTGTGTGGTGCGCGGCCTCGGCATCGAAGATCTCGCGGAAAAAGGCGAAGGCGCGGAAGACATTGGCCTTGTCGACGCAGGTGATACGCCCCGGACCGCGCCCCGCGGCCTTGCGTGAGCGGGCGAGGTCGAAGGCGAAGCGAAACAGCTTTTCCGATACCGCGCGGGTGATCAGCAGGGTCTCGCGCGCCTCGTCCTTCGTCACCTCGCCACGACCTTGGGTGAAGAAAAGCCCCTCGGTGCTTTCCCGGATCAGCACGAAGTCGATGCCGCGCCCGGGCGGCAGGCGCAGCGGCGTGTCCTGCCCGGGCAGGACGGTCACGGGGCGCACGCCGGCAAAGAGCGACAGCGCCTTGCGGAGGTCGATCTGGGGCGAGATTTCCGTTCCGTCGGCATAGCGGATATCGGGCAGACCCATTGCGGAGAGCAGGATTGCATCCGCCGACCGGGCAACCGCCATCGACGCCTCAGGCAGGCTTTCGCCCGTCCTTGCGTAATGGGCGGCCCCGGCAGGCGCGTCGTGAAAGGCCAGCGTGTAATCCGGCGACGCCTCCGCCATCTGCCGCAGGATTTCCAGAGTCGGTGCCATGATCTCGGGCCCGATCCCGTCCCCGTGGAATACGGCAATGTCGAAAGTCTTGGTCATCGCGGGCCTCTCTGTTCAACCGACGTGGGCGGGATTTGTGACGCCCGTTATCGGAACGTTGACAACTAATGCATTAACGCATACGCAAATAAATGCAACACTGAACACGTACGAAAAGGGAGGACGACCAATGAAGTTCCAACTGGGCAAACTGGCGGCAGCGGCCGCGCTGTTCGCGGGGCTGGGCGGGCCTACGCTGGCGCAGGAGTACCCGTTCCGCGACATCACCACCGCGGTGGTCTGGGGCGCCGGCGGCGGCACCGACGCGATCAACCGCATGATCATGGCCGAAATGGAGCAGCACCTGCCGGTCTCGATCAACGTGATCAACCAGACCGGCGGCGTCGCAGGGTCGAACGGAATGGTCTATGTCATGAATCAGCCCGATGACGGCTACACTCTCGCGGGCCTGTCGGAATCGAACGTCACGGCGGCGGTCCAGGGCGGTTGGGACCAGCGGTTCGATTTCTGGTATCCCTTCATCATCGGCGGCTCACCGCTGCTGATCTCGGTTCCGGAGGCCAGCGACTACACCACGCTGACCGAAGTGATCGAGGCCGCGCGCGCGGCGCCGGGCGCGATCCCCGCCGCCGCTTCGGGCGCAGGGTCGATCCATCACCTGAACCTCCTCGCGCTGGAGAACGGCGCGGATGTCTCGTTCAACTTCATCCCCTACGGCGGGTCCGCCCCGGCGCAGGAGGCCGCGATGGCAGGCGAAGTGGCCGTGGTCGTCACCTCACTGGCCGAACAGGCCCCCCTTATCGAGGGCGGGCAGTTGCGCCCGCTGGCGATGCTGACGCCCGAGAGCGCCGAGATCGCCGGCATGACCGTGCCCTCGGCCTTCGACACGATCGAAGGGCTTGATGCCTACCTTCCGCTCAGCCAAGCCATCGGCTTTGCGGTCCACAACAGCGCCTCCGACGACGTGAAGGCGGCGCTCGGGGCGGCCTTCGAGGCGGCAATGGCGTCGGACGTGGTGGCGGAATGGGCCGCGACCAACAACTACGCGATCAGCGGCGCCTATGGCGCGGAAGCGCAGGAGATCTTTGCCAACCTCGAGGCAAATTTCGCCTATACACTGCAGGAACTGGGCGCGACCACGGTCGATCCCGCCACCCTCGGGATCGAGCGGCCCTGAGCGGTATCGCGACACGATAGCGGGCCATGGCGGCGCGGGTCATCCCCCGCGCCGCCGTCACGACCAGAAAAGACAAAAAGGGGGCGGGCGATGACGGATGACGAGAAAGAGGTTCTGCGCGCGCGCGACTTCTGGGCAGGGCTCACCCTCATGGCGCTGTCGGTATTCTTCCTCTGGCGAACCTTCGACATCCCCCTGTTCGGCGGCAACAGGGCGGGGGTAAGTGGGGCCGCTTGGTACAATTCGGCCGCCATCGTTCCGCTTGGCATCTTCTCAGGTCTGCTGATTCTGTCCTGCATCCTTCTGGCCATCTCGATCAGGGCAGGCGGTGCGCACCGGGCGCTCAGCGCAGCCGGCATCGGCTGGAACCGGGCCGAGGTGCTTCGCATCGCGATGATCGGGGTGATCGTGTTCTTCTACGTGGCGGCACTGGTGCCGAGGGTCGATTTCATCGTCGCCAGTGGGCTCGTGATCGTCGCGCTGACCTTCGGCTTTCACCTCGCGCGACCAGGGAGGATGATCGTATCGGCGGCGATCGTCGCGGCTTGCGGCCTCTACGCCCTGATCGCACGCCTGCCGCAAGCGGAATGGGTCCGACACGATGATGACGTGCTCGCGCTGGTGGCCTGGATCGGGCTGAGCCTCTGGACCCTGTGGATCGCGCGGGGCGACCGGGTGTTGCGCGCGGCACCGGTCATCGCGCTGATCGCCCCTGCCACTCTTGTCTGCACGATGGCGTTTGGGTTCCGGCAGAACGTGCCGAACCGGGGCGGCCTGATCTTCAGCCAGATCGAATACCACTATTACGTCACCCTGCGCCCGCTCTGGAGGGGGTAGGATGGATTTCGTCCTCGCGCAACTTTCGGGCTTCGGCGGTGCCTTCCTGGCCCTCGTCATCGACCCGGTGACCTATGTCTACCTGATCATCTCGGTCTTTTTGGGCATCACCTTCGGCGCCCTTCCCGGGCTGACCGCGACGCTGGCGGTGACGATCCTGACCGGGTTCTTCGGGAACAAGATCCCGCTCGACTATTCGCTGATCGCGCTCTTGGGCGCCTATGTTGGCGCGATCTACGGCGGGTCCTATCCATCGATCCTGCTCAACATCCCCGGCACCGCGGCCAGTGCGGCCACCGCGATGGACGGCTACCCGCTGGCCAAGGCCGGACGGGGAGCCGAGGCGCTTGGCTTGACCACGACGGCCAGCTTCATCGGCACGTTGATCGGAACGGTCGCGCTGCTGATCTTCGTCTGGCTGCTGCTTTTGCTGTCGCAAAACATCGCCAGCCCCGAAAAGGCGTTGCTTGCGCTCTTCGGCATCCTGTTGTCGGGCACCTTGATGTCCGAGGACCTTGTCATCAAGGGCTGGATCGCGGGCCTTGTCGGGCTGGCCATGGCGATGGTGGGTCTCGACCCGCTGCTGAGCGAGCCGCGCTACACCTTCGGCTGGTCCTACATGTTGTCGGGGTTCCAGGTGGTGCCGGTGCTCATGGGCGCCTTTGCCATTCCGCAGATCATCGACGGGATGCGCCACATGGAACTGGGCAGCATGGCGCAACTCAAGGGCCGCATCCTGCCCAATTTCGCCACCGTTCGCCGCTATCTGCCGACCATCGCCCGCTCGGGCGTCATCGGCACCGGCGTGGGCGCCCTTCCCGGCGTGGGCGAGGATGTGGCGGGCTGGGTCAGCTACGGCGTCGGCAAGACGGTCAGCAAGGAAGGTCACCTTTTCGGAAAGGGCTCCGTCGACGGGCTGCTGAGTTCCGAGACAGCGAACAATGCCTGCATCGCCGGTGCGCTGATCCCTCTTCTCGTGCTGGGCATCCCCGGCTCGCCGCCCGCGGCTGCCCTGATGGGCGCCTTCAAGATCAACAACGTCATCCCCGGCCCCACGATCGACCCCGAGATCATCTTGCGGGTCGTGGCGATCATGGTGCTCGCCTCGCTGACCATGTTCATCATGGGGCTGTTCACCGCGCGCATCTTCATCAAGATCTTGCGCATCCCGCAGGTGGTGTTCCTGCCCATCGTGCTGGTGCTGACCACGATCGGGTCCTTCAGCGTGGGCGGCGGCATAAACGACCTCTACCTCATGCTCGGCGTGGGCGGTGTCGCCTATTTCATGAACCTGCTGAAATTCCCCATCGCGCCGCTGGTCATCGGCGTGATCCTCGGCGGCTTGTTCGACGAGACCTTCCGCCGGTCACTGCTGATCTCGGGCGGCGATCTGTCGGTCTTTGCCTCGCGCCCCGTTGCCGGCGTCCTGCTGATGCTCAACACCGGCCTGATCCTGAGCCAGTTGCCCATCGCGCGACGGGCCTATGCCCATCTGAAAGGAAGGTTTGTCTGATGTTCGCAGTCATCGTCACATTCGAGGTGGACCCCGGGCGACTGGCCGAGTTCCTGCCGCTGATGAACAGCAACGCGCAGGCCTCGCTGGACGGGGAAACCGGTTGCCACCGCTTCGATGTCTGCACCGACGCCGCACGGCCGGGCGAGGTGTTTCTCTATGAACTCTATGCCGACGACGAGGCGTTCGACGCCCACCGCGAGACCGCACATTTCAAGGCCTTCGACACAGCCGTCGGGGGCATGGTGTTGCGCAAGGACGTTCGCACCTACGCGGAGGTCAGGACATGAGCGGCTGGGAAGTCTACAGCCTCAAGTATGCCGACCGGAATGCCCGGACGCGCGCCGACAGCTTCATCTTCGATGACAATCACGATGCGCCGCATGCGATGGATTACTTCATCTGGTTGTTGCGACGCGGCCCTGAGGTGATCCTTGTCGACACCGGCTATGACGAGGCCGAAGGTACCGCGCGCGCGCGGCCGATCCGGATGGACCCGGGCGCCGCCTTGGCGCCGTTCGGCCTGCGCCCCGAGGATGTGGACCGCGTGATCGTGACCCACCTGCACTATGACCATGCCGGGGGTCTGCACCTGTTCCCGAACGCGGCCTTGCACCTGCAGGCGGCGGAAATGGCCTATGCCACCGGTCCGTGCATGTGCCATGACACGTTGCGGATGCCCTTCACCGCCGGCCATGTCTGCGAGGCGATCCGCAGGCTCTATGCCGGCAAGGTGATCTTTCATGATGGCGACGCCGAGGTCGCCGAAGGTGTCACCGTCCATCGCATCGGTGGGCACAGCCGGGGCCTGCAATGCGTGCGGGTCAGGACGGCGGCGGGATGGCTGGTCCTGGCTTCGGACGCGGCGCATTTCTACGAGAACCTATTTGCCCGCAAACCCTTTCCCATCGTCGTGGACCTGCAGGACATGTTGGACGGGTTCGGCACGCTGGAGCGGCTGGCCTCAGGCCCGGGCCTGATCATTCCTGGCCATGATCCGCTAGTGCGCGCCCATTTCCCGCCGGCGATGGCCGACCATGTTCACCGCCTCGACCACGGACCGGAGCGGGAGATCCCACGATGAAGATCGGGGTGATCGCCGATGATTTCACCGGCGCCTCCGACATAGCCCTGACGCTGGCCGAGGCGGGCATGCCGGTGGCGCAGTTCATCGGTGTCCCGGGCAGCCCCGCGGACCCCATGCTGGGCGCGGGCGTCGTTGCGCTCAAGTCCCGAACCGCCCCCGTGGCCGAGGCGATGGCGGCCTCGCTCGCGGCTTGCGAGTGGTTGGTGGCGCAGGGCGCCGCGCAGATCGTCCTCAAGGTCTGCTCGACCTTCGACAGCACCTCCGAGGGCAATATAGGTCCCGTCCTTGACGCTCTGGCCCACCGGCTGGATGCGGGTCCGGTCATCGTCTGCCCGGCTTTTCCGGAGAACGGGCGGAGCGTCTATCAGGGCCATCTGTTCGTCGCCGACCGCCTGCTGAACGAAAGCGGGATGGAGGATCATCCCCTCACCCCGATGCGCGACGCAGATCTGCGCCGGGTGTTGGCCGCGCAATCGCGGCGCGACATCGGCCATGTTCCGGAAACGGTAGTGCTTGCGGGTGCGCGGGCCATCGCGGCCCGGCTGGAGGGCCACGCGCATCTGATCGTCGATGCCATCACAGACGCCGACCTGATGGAGATCGGCAAGGCGGCCGATGGCCTGCCTCTGCTTTGCGGCGGGTCCGGCATTGCGATGGGACTGCCCACGAATTTCGGGTACAGCCCGCGAACACCGGAGTGGACAGAGATCCGCGGGCCCGGCGCGGTCTTGTCCGGGTCATGCAGCCGCGCGACGCGCGCGCAGGTGGCCGAATACCTTCCCCTTGCCCCCGCCCTTTGCATTGAGGCCGAAAAGGCGGTCGCAGGCGCCTGCGACATCGCCGGGATCGCTGATTGGGTACTGGCGCAGAACCGACCGCCGCTGATCTATTCCTCGGCCGATCCAGACGTCGTCCGCGCCGCGCAGGACCGGTTCGGCGGCGCCGTGGTGGCCGAGGCGATCGAGACCGTCTTCGCCGAGCTCGCGGGTGCCTTGCGCGACCGGGGCCTGCGGCGCCTCGTCGTGGCGGGCGGCGAAACCTCGGGCGCTGTGGTCAAGGGGATCAGCGCCCGCGCCCTGACGATCGGCCCCCGAGTTGCTCCTGGCGTGCCGCTGGTCCGGTCAGACGACATGGCGCTGGCCCTCAAGTCGGGCAATTTTGGCGGCCCCGGGTTCTTCGCCGAGGCACTGGCGCGGATGGAGATCGGATCGTGAGCGAAGAGACGAGATTGCGCGAGGAGATCTGCCTGCTGGCAAAGTCGATGTTCGACCGGGGCCTGACCTGCGGGTCTTCGGGCAACATCTCGGCGCGGCTGTCGGATGGCAGCATCCTCGTCACACCCACTGGCCAAGCTATGGGCTTTCTCGATCCGGCGCGGATCAGCCTCCTAGATTCCGCGTTTCATCTGATTTCGGGCGACCCGCCGACGAAGGAAACGCCCCTCCACGCCGCATTCTACGAAACCCGAACGGGGACGGGCGCCGTCGTCCATCTGCACTCGACCCATGCCGTCGCGCTGTCGATGCTGCCTGACACTGACCCTGACAACGCCCTTCCCCCGTTGACGCCCTATGCGATCATGCGTCTGGGGAAGGTTAAGTTGCTGCCCTTCTTCCTTCCGGGCGATCCCGCCATGGGAGCTGCCGTGCGCGGTCTTGCCGGCAAGCGATCGGCGGTGCTTCTGGCCAATCATGGCCCGGTTATCGCAGGGAAGGACATTCGGGCCGCAGTCTTCGCCATGGAAGAACTGGAGGAGGCCGCCAAACTTGCCGTGCTCACGCGGAGCCACCATCCGCGTATGCTCTCTGCACGGCAGGTCGCGGATGTCGTGAGCCGTTTCGAAGTCGATTGGGACTGACGTTCGGTTGCCCCCCAAGCTGTGAGCTACCTCGCCCTCTCGACACAGAGACGGGCGGCTTCTAGCAACTGTGTCTAGGTGTTTGATCCCATTGTTTGATGATGTGAACCTCGATCGTGTCATCGTCCGTCTCCTTGTTGGCGCGGCTTCTACCTCGACCTGCGGGAAAACGCGGGCTTCAGGTCAGCCGGTGTGACGGATAGCAACGCGATCATCTTGAGAAATTACTCGCGCTTGGTCGGAGGATCGACCTCCCGCACCATGTCATCGGAAAACTTCCTTCATGCCAAAAGAGGCGTGATGTCAGCGCGTCCCACGCAACCGGCCACAATGAAAACACTGGCAATCTGACTTTATTTGGACGTGCCTGACAGACCGGCGCGATGTCCCGCACCACGAACGGAACACGACCCTCACCACAGTTGAAACGGGCGCCAGCGCCGCGCTGGCCGTTCGGGATCGAGCAGGTCATTCTCGCCCAGCACCTCCCTTTCGACCATGTCGAGGTCGGGCGGCGAAAACGGGATCAGTGTCTTTCCGGACCCGCGCAGCGCCTCGATCGCGCCGATCAGGCTGCCGTTCGCCCGGTCGACCGCGGTCTCGACATCCTCCGGTTCCACGTCAAGGTGCTCGGCGACGAGGTCGTGACGCAGCTTCGCGATCCGTCGTCGCCGATCGAGATCCTGGGGGCCGTCCGCCTGCGCCTCCACGGCGACGTCGCATTCTGTGTCCATCCCCAGAGAGCGGTTGTTCAGGTTCGACGACCCGACTCGCAAGAGCCGGTCGTCCATGACCACGATCTTCGCATGGACGTAGATGGGCGTGCCTTTTCTTGCGACGGGCGTGTAGAGCCGGAAGCGGTCGGCGTGGTCCGCCTCGCGGATCAGCGCAAGGAGGCGGGCCCGGGACGAGCCCATGGTCTCCTCCTCCAGCCAGCCGTTGGCCGTCTCGGGGTTCACGATGATGACTTCCGGGCCGTCGGGCTCACGCAGCCGTGCGGCGATCGCTTCGGCGATCTTGCGGGATGCGAAATACTGGCTCTCGATGTAGAGGCTGCGACGCGCGGCGGCGATGATCGACAAATAGAGCGCCTCGATCTCGTGCACGGCGCCGTGCCCCTCGTAGGCCGGCGCCGTCCGCGAGATCGCGACGTCGATATCCTCGAATGTCGGAAGAAGGGCCTGAGGCCAGATGGGCGCCACCGCAGGAGGCGGGTCCAGTCGGTCCCCCGTCGCGCGTTCCCAGCGGTCGCGCGCAAGGTCTCCCAGCGCCCGGGCGGCATCGCCATCGACCGCCACCGCGGCGTCATGCCAGGGGCCGTATCGGCGGCCCGTGGTCGGTCGCTTGCGCAACGGGTGGTCATCAAGGTGCTCGTGCGTGTCCCACCTGTCGGTCGTCGCGTCGATCCCGCCGCAAAAGGCGAGGGCATCGTCGATCACCACGATCTTCTGGTGGTGCGCGGCAGCCGTCGGATGGGCGTGGTCGAGCTTCAGGTGGATCTGCCGATCAAAGAGCCAGTTGGCGATCCGCAAGGGGGTGGAGCCGCGCCCCAGCACCTGGACCATGCCGATATCCCATTCGAGGAGATGGATGTTCAGATCGGGGTTCTCACGCACCACCCAGTTGAGGAACTTGCCGAGCTTGGTTGGGGTGCCGCCATCTTCGTCCTGCGGGACAAGCGAGATGCGCGTGTCGAACTCCCACCCGATCATGATGACGTTGTGCCGGGCCTGCTGGAGCGCCGCATGCAAGGTCGCGAAATAAGGCGCTGCATCGACGATGACCGACATGCGATCGGCGTGCGCGATGCGCCAGCACGTCTCACCCGGGCGCAAGATACCGAGCGCCGACTGGGATGGGGATGGCGCGGTTCGTTCCATCAGCGCGCCTTGACCGACGCGTTCGCGTGGCGCCGCCGGACGGCCGGAACCGCCGAGCCTCTCAAAATTCGATATCTCAAGTCGCGTCTCCGCTGCGCATGCTACAAGAGGGCAACGGCGGCGGGCCCGGTGGGTTCCGCCATGCGCGCAACAGGCGCGATTTGCCCTCCCGTCGCCTTCGAGCGACTGGTACCGGCCGGGCGCCAAGCGCGCCCCCGAAACGTCGGGCAAGTCCGGTACCGAAGCTTGGCCGCATTCCTGACAGGGTTCTTTCGGGTGTGCGGCGCGACCTAGCCGTCCAGATCCCGCACCGGGATGATCGGAAAGAACGCGCCGCCGGACCACACGCCGAACCAGTCCTCGCCGTTCACAGCGTGCGCCTCGCCAAGGTCGACGAGGCGGTAAAAGCTCTTGCGGTCGATCAGCGCCTCGAGGCCGGCGCGAACGTGCACATAGGGGCTCGGCTCGCCGCTGGCGTCGCGGACCACGCGGATCGGGTCGTCGGGGCCCGCCGCAACCTTGTCGCCCACGTTGGTGGTGAAGGTCACGACCTGGCCGGGGCCCGAACCCTCCCCCGTCACCTCGAAATCCTGCGCGACAAAGGGCGCATCCTCGACCCGGATGCCGACCTTCTCGATCGGGGTCACAAGGAAATGCCGACCGTCCTCCTTCTTCAGGATGGTCGAGAACAGACGCACCAGCGCGGGCCGTCCGATCGGCGTGCCTTCGTAGAACCAGGTGCCGTCGCGGCGGATCTCCATGTCGATGTCGCCGCAGAAGGGCGGGTTCCACAGGTGCACCGGCGGAAGCCCGCCGCCCCTGGTGGCCGCCTTGGTCGCGCTCAGCAACGTGTCGATGCCCGAGGCTTGGGCGCCCGTCACGATCTTTTGTGGTGTGTCTCGCTTTGCCATTTGTGGTCCGCGGAATAGGTCTGTTACGACTGGACTACATAACCATCATGCGGAGCATTGCCATGTCTGACCCCGATGCCCTCGTCGCCGAGATCGAAGATCTGGGCGGCAAGCTGGGTGAGGCAAAGGCCTCGATCGCAACAAGGATCATTGGACAGGAGGAGGTCGTGAACCTTGCCCTGGCGGCGATGCTGTCGGGCGGGCACGCGCTGTTGATGGGCCTGCCGGGCCTTGGCAAGACGCTGCTGGTCGACACCCTGTCGACGGTCATGGGGCTTTCGGCCAACCGCATCCAGTTCACGCCGGACCTGATGCCTGCCGACATCCTGGGGTCCGAGGTGCTGGAAACCGGGCAGGATGGCAGCCGCCGGTTCCGCTTCATCGAGGGGCCGATCTTTTGCCAGCTCCTGATGGCCGACGAGATCAACCGCGCCTCGCCGCGGACGCAATCGGCGCTGCTGCAGGCGATGCAGGAGCGCGAGGTGACGATCGCGGGCGAGCACAAGACGCTGCCGCGCCCGTTCCATGTGCTGGCAACCCAGAACCCGATCGAGCAGGAAGGCACCTATCCCTTGCCCGAGGCGCAGCTTGACCGGTTTCTCGTCAAGATCGACGTGCAATACCCAGACCGTGATACCGAGCGCGGCATCTTGATGGCGACCACCGGCACGAGCGAGGCACAGGCCCACGCCGTCTTCACCCCCGAGGCCCTGGTCAAGGCGCAGGCCGTCGTGCGGCAAATGCCGGTGGGCGAAACGGTGGTCGAACTGATCCTCGATCTGGTCCGCGCGTGCCGCCCCGACAGTGCCGAGGCGCCCGAGATCGTGAAACGCACCGTCGCCTGGGGTCCCG
>Ga0008833_1000725_pt1 | contig 24234 bp, 25 predicted proteins | sample HotLakConsoUCCLE_FD_62216 | JGI IMG/M metagenome (GOLD analysis project Ga0008833, IMG submission 62216) | Hypersaline microbial mat communities from Hot Lake, Washington, USA - Hot Lake Consortium UCC-LE | ecosystem: Environmental > Aquatic > Non-marine Saline and Alkaline > Hypersaline >... | reverse complement strand
CGGGCGCGTGTCTCATCCTGCGGACGGTGCCGGCGCGGCGCGTCGGCCAGCGTGGTGAACCAGTGCGCGGGCGGGCTGCGGCCCAGCCGGTGCGACCAGTCCAGCCCGCGCAGCACCGCCTCTGCCCCGGGCGGCAGCCGCTCGGGCAGATCCATGCCCGACAGCGTGGCCCAGACCCGCGCCCAGGCCCGACCCACCGACCAGGGATTGTAGCCCCCGCCCCCCAGCACCAGCAGGCGCGGCGCCATCGGAATCAGCGCGGCGACAATCCGGGCATGGCTGTCATTGCTCCAATCCAGCCGCGAGAGCGGATCCTCCCGCACCGCGTCGGCCCCGCATTGCAGCACGATCGCCTCCGGCCGGTGCGCTTGCAGCGCGGGCAGGATCAGCTCGTCCAGCGCCAGCGCCGCGTCGCCGTCATGCGCGCCGCGCGGCAGCGGCAGGTTGAGCGCCACCCCGCCCGCGCGATCCTCCAGCGCGCCGGTGAAGGGCCAGCGCGCTTCCTCGTGGGTCGAGATCAGCAGCATCCCCTCCGCACCGGCAAAGGCGGCCTCCACCCCGTCGCCGTGATGCGCGTCGATATCCACATAGGCCAGCCGGTGCAGCCCCATCGCGCGCAGCCGCAGCAGCGCCAGCACGGGATCGTTGAGATAGCAGAACCCGCCCGCCCGGTCTGCCATGCCGTGATGCGTGCCGCCCCCGGGATTATAGACCGCGCCCCCCTGCGCCAGCAGTTCCGCCGCCAGGATCGAGCCGCCCGCCGCTGTGGCCGGCCGGCGAAACATTTCGGGAAAGACCGGGTTCGACAGCGTGCCCAGCCCGTGCCGCGCGCGCACGTCCTCGGTGACCTGCTGGCTGCGCTCGGCCTCGTGCAGCGCGGCCAGGTAGCGCTGCGTGTGAAAGGCCGCGAGCGCCGCGGGCTTGGCGCGCGGGCTGGTGCGGTAGCGCGCGGCCGGCAGCCAGCCCAGGGCGCGCGACAGGTCGACCACCGTGGGCACGCGGGGCACGCGCAAGGGGTGCCCCGGCCCGTAGCTCGACCCGCGATAGATCTCCGACCCGATGAAAAGCGGCGCCTCCATCGACCCCATCCTAGCGCCGCGCGCCGCACGGGCCAGCCCCTGCGCGCATTTGCAGTCCGGCCCGGGCGGGGCTATGCAGGCCCGGACCCGAAGGCATTCCCGCAATGAAGATCGCTTTATCCCCGCTCACCCCCGCCCTGATCGCCCTTGGCGCGCTGGGGGGCTGGGCCGCCTCGCACACGCCCCTGCCCCTGCCCTGGCTGCTGGGCAGCCTGATCGCCGTGGGCGCGGCGGCCGCTCTGGCGCGCGCCCGCCTGCCTGCGGACTACCGTTTCCCCATGAAGCTGCGCACTGTCTTCATCGCGGTGATCGGGCTGATGATCGGCGGGCAGGTCGATGCGGCGCTGCTGGGCAAGGCGCCCTTCCTGCTGCTCAGCCTCGGCCTGCTGACGCTGTTCACCATCGGGGCGCTGGGGCTGAACTACCTGATCTTCCGCCGGATCGGCGGCTACGACAAGCCCACCGCCTTCTTCTGCGCCGCCCCCGGCGGGTTGATGGAAAGCCTGGCGCTGGGCGAGGCGGCCGGCGCGGATATTCCCCGCCTCACGATCCAGCAATTCCTGCGCATCATCCTGGTGGTGAGCCTTCTGCCGCTGGGTATCTCGGTGATCGAGGGAATCCCTGTGGGCAGCGCGGCGGGCCTCGGCCTCGGCCCCCCCGATGGCCCGGGCATCAACCCGCTGCGGTTGGCCTTCTATGCCGCGCTGGGTGGGGCGGGCTACCTGGCGGGCCGCATGCTGCGCCTGCCCGCGGCACAGCTGACCGGGCCGCTGGTGGCCGCGGCGCTGGCCAACCTGGCGGGCTACGGCCCCGTCACCCTGCCCGGCTGGCTGGTGATCGCCGCCCAGGTGGTGGTGGGCAGCAGCCTCGGCGCGCGGTTCCTGGGCGTCACGGGCCGGGTCCTGGCGGAAGCGTTCCGGCTGGGCCTGCTGTCGGTCGGCGCGATGCTGGCACTCGCCGCGCTGTGCGCGGCGCTCCTGCGGCAGGCCACCGGCGTTCCCTTCGACGTGTTGCTCATCAGCTTCGCGCCCGGCGGGGTGACGGAAATGTCGCTGGTTGCGCTGAGCCTCCAGGCCAGCCCCGCCTATGTCACCCTGCACCACCTCTACCGAATCCTGCTTACGGTGCTTCTGCTCGGGATGATCGGAAGAAACTGGCGGAAAGCGCCTTGATCCTGCCGGGCGCGGGGCGCTCCAGCATCTCGGCCAGGCGGGTCTCCAGCCAGTCGTGGGGCAGCGGCGTGTGGCCGGGTGTGCCGAAATCCTCCATGAGCTCCGCCGTCACCTTGCCGGCGACATCCCGCGCCGCCAGCAGCGGTTCGAGATGGGCCTGCACGTGGTGCAGGTCGCTGCGCTTGACGGCGATCGTGGCATCAAGCGCCACCCCGTGGCGTCGCCAGAGCCGCGCGATCGACAACCGGTGATCGAACTCCGCCGGGATCTCGTCCACCGAGGCGACCCCGTAGCAGGCCAGCGCCATGGCGTCCGTATCCTTGCGGACCTCGTAATCGCGCAGCTCGGTCTGCGGTGCTTCGGCCAGGATCCGCAGATGCGGCAGGAAGGCGCCCAGCCCCAGCGCCGCAAACCCACCCATGGAAGAGCCATAGCCGACCACCCGGGTCTCGTCGAAACGGAATTCCTCGCAGATCGCCTGGATGTCGCGCGCCACGGCGGGCAACGCGAAATGCTGCCGGGTTCCCTGGAACCAGCTTCCGCGCGGATAACTCTGCCGGGTCAGCACGGGATCCGCGATGTAGAGGCGCGAGCAGGGCAGGTCATCGAACAAGGTCAACCTGTTGTAATACTGGACATTGTTTTGGCCCAATGCTCGCAGGGCCGGGAAAAGAACGAGGAGCGCGCGGCACTCACGCCGGAAAAGACGGTAATGTTGCGTCGACCCGTGGCGGTCGAACCGAAAATTCCAGATGCGCTGCATGATGCCTGAACGATATCAAATGAATCGAAAGTAGCATCCCGGTTCCGCAGCACAACCGCCCAGTCAGATCGTTTCGGCCTTCTCGGCCAGTTCCAGCCATTCCTCCTCGGCCCGGGCGAGCGCTTCGCGGCGCATCGCCAGCGCCTCGGTGGCCTTGGCGTACTTGACCGGCTCGCGGGTGTAGAGCCCGGGATCGGACAGCAATTCCTCCAGCTTGCCGATCTCCGCCTCCAGCCGCTCGATCTCTGCGGGCAGTGTCTCCAACCGGTGCTTTTCCTTGAAGCTGAGCTTGCGCGCCTCACCGCTGGCACCGCCGCCGGCGGGCATCTGCGCGGGGGCCGGGCCGGGCTTCGCCGCCTTGCGCGCCTCGTCCCCGAAAGGGTCGCTGCCGCGCTGCGCGAGATAGTCGCTCCACCCCCCGGCGTAAAGCGTGGCGCGCCCGTCGCCCTCCATGGCGATGGTGGCGGTGGCGACGCGGTCGAGAAAGTCGCGGTCATGGCTCACCAGCAGCACAGTCCCGTCATAGGCGTCGAGCACCTCCTGCAACAGGTCCAGCGTCTCGATGTCCAGATCGTTGGTGGGCTCGTCCAGCACCAGCAGGTTCGATTCGCGCGCCATCAGCCGCGCCAGCAGGAGCCGCGCCTTCTCGCCCCCCGACAGCGCCCGCACCGGGGCCCGCGCCTGGCGCTCGTCGAACAGGAAATCCTTGAGATAGCCCACCACATGGCGCGGCTGTCCGCGCACCAGGATCTGGTCCGACTGCCCCGAGACCCGCATCTCCGGATCGTCGGTCAGGCTTTCCCAGAGCGTCGCGTCCGGATCGAGCCGCGCGCGCGCCTGGTCGAACACCGCCGGCACCAGGTTGGTGCCATGCCGCACCGTGCCGCTGTCGGGCTCGACCTCCTTCATCAGGATCTTCAGCAGGGTGGTCTTGCCCACGCCATTCGGCCCGACAAAGGCCAGGCGATCGCCGCGCACGATCCGGAACGAGCTGTCACGCAGGATCACCTTTTCATCGTAACGCTTTGAAATACCCTGCGCCTCGATCACGAGACGCCCGGATTTCGGCCCCGACTCCAGCGCCAGCGCCGCAGTTCCCGGGCGGCGGATCATCTCGGCCCGCTCGGTGCGCAGCGCCTGCAACGCGCGCAACCGGCCCTGGTTGCGCTTGCGCCGCGCGCTGATGCCCTCCACAGCCCAGCGCCCCTCGGCGCGGATCTTGCGATCCATCTTGTGACGGGCGCTGTCCTCTTCTTCCCAGGCCTTGTCGCGCCAGGCCTCGAACCCTTTGAAACCCACCTCGGCGCGGCGCACCCGGCCCCGGTCGATCCAGAAGGTCGCGCGGGTCAGCCGGTCGAGAAAGGCGCGGTCGTGGCTGATCAGCACGAAGGCCCGCCGCGTCGCGGCCAATTGCTCCTCCAGCCAGCGAATCGCGGCGATGTCGAGATGGTTGGTCGGCTCGTCGAGCAGCATCAGCTCCGGCTCGCCCGCCATCAGCCGCGCCAGCGCCGCGCGCCGCCGCTCGCCGCCCGATGCCGCCGAGACCGGCCGGTCGGGATCGAAGGCCAGCCCCTCGGCAGCCAGCTCCACCCGGTATTCCTCGCCGGGCGCCAGCCCCGCCGCGGCGAAATCGCCCAGGGTGGCGAAGCCGCCCATCTCGGGATCCTGCTCCATGTAGCCCACGCCCGCACCGGGCGGCACGACCCGCGTTCCGGCGTCAGCCTCCACCAGCCCGGCCATCACCTTCATCAGGGTGGACTTGCCCGATCCGTTGCGCCCCACCAGCGCCATCCGGTCGCCCGGCTGGACCACGAGGTCGACCCCGTCGAACAGCGGCTCTCCCCCGAAGGTGAGGGTAATGCCGGAAAGCTGGAGGAGCGGTGCGCGTGCCATGGCCCGCAGCTAAGCCCTGGAAGCGCGAAACGCAATCCGCCCCTTGATCCCGGGGCCGACTCTCCGGCGGGCCGCGGACCGCGGGCCGCAGCACCGAGAGGTTCGCGCCACCGGGTCGATCGGCGCCGTCCAGGGGGGCGCAGCCCCCCGGCCCGCGCGCAGCGCGGGCGCGCCGCGCGGGCGCGCCGCGCGCGCGGCGCGCCGTCGCCCTACCCCGCCACCGCGCGCAACAGCCGCTTGCGCGCCGGCGGGATCGCGCCGATCTCGACGCCGGTGAAGACATGCAGGGTGTTCATGTGGTCATCCACCACCGCATGATCGCTGACCCAGCCGCCCATCAGCAGGTAGGTGCGCAGGAGCGGCGGCATGCGCAGCATGGCAAGACGGTCATCGGGCTTGCGCCGCAGCCGCTGGGCGAAGCGGAACACGTTGGGCGCCTTTACCCGCGGCAGCCAGCGCGAGGGCGCCAGGTGGCGCTCCTTGAGCATGGCGAAGGCGTCGAGATACTGGCCCGCATCGGTGCCCTTGAACGAGGCGCAGCCGAACAGCAGGTCCACCCCCTCGTCGTCCACGTAGCGCGTGAGTGCCCCCCACGCCACGCGCAACACGTCGGGATCCTGCACTTCGGGATGGATGCAGAAGCGCCCCATCTCGACCATGCGCCCCTCGAAAGCCTCCAGCGCGGACAATTCGTAATATTGCGCCGAGTAGCTGCGCGAGATCTCCGCGCCCCCCTCCAGCGGCAGGATCCGGAAACAGCAGACCAGCCGGCCGCTGCGGATCTCCTCGACCATGACATGGGTGCAGAGCCCGTCGAAATCGTCGGTATCCAGCCCCTCGGGATCGACGCCCTCGCGCGATGCAGCGAAGGCAAGGTAGCGCAGGCGCTGGGCCGCGCGCAGATCCTGGTCCGTCTCGGCGATCCGGGCGCGGTAGCGCCCTCTGGTCAGTGCGATCATGGCCTGCCCCGCCTCTGCATGCGCGCGATGATATTGGCGCAGGCCCTGACAGACAAGTGTGACGCAGGGGTGACGCCAGCGCGAAAGAGATATCCGGCCCGGCGGGACCCGGCACCCGGAGGGTGACCGTGTCAGATGGGCACGGTGTCAGTCGGGCACGGTGTCAGATGGCCACGGTGTCAGTTGAGGAAGTCTGCGGCCGAGAAGCTTCCGAGCCGGGCCAGCAACTGCCGGATGAAGCTGACATTGCCACCCGTCTGCGTGACCCGCCGGGTCAGCGGCACCGCCTGCCCGTCTTCCAGCCCGTAGCGCTCGATATTGGTGACGGTGCCGTTCGTGTCGAAGCTGATCGCCAGCACCTGGCGGTCCACCACCTCGGGGGCGCGCCAGGCAAAGTGGCGCACCCGGCTTTCGACATAGTAGAAGCCGCTGTCGTTCACGACGCCCGACATGGTCGGGGCGCCGATCGTCTCGGCCACGCTGTCGCGGGTGTCCACGCCCAGGACGATCTCGTCGAGATCCTCCTGAGGAGGGGTGTATCCGTGATCGCGATACTGGGCGGAGCAGGCGCCAAGCGCGGCCAGCGCGACAGCCGCCACCGCCGCCTTCAGACCGATTCCCGCTGCTCTCATGGACGCCCTCTTGCCTAGATACGAGCCGCCTTCTATCCCGATTACGCAAGAATGGCCACCCGATCAAGAAAGGAAGCACAGCCCCATGGCCGATGCGCCCGATCCGACACGACCGATCCGCCTGGCCGACCTGTCCGGCCGCGACGCGCTCCGCTTCGCGCTCCGGCCCGAGGCCGAGACCCGCGAGGCGCTGGCACGCGAGCTCGACCTCGAAGCGCTGCGCAAGCTTGCCTTTTCCGGCGAGCTGCGCCCGGAGGGGCGCGAGGACTGGACGCTGGAGGCACGGCTCGGGGCGACGGTGGTGCAGCCCTGCGTGGTCACGCTGCGACCTGTCACGACACGCCTCGACGTGCCGGTCACGCGTCGCTACCTCGCCCGGATGCCGGAACCCGAGCCCGGCACCGAGACCGAGATGCCCGAAGACGACACCGCCGAGCCCCTGCCCGCCCGGCTGGACCTGATGGCGGTGATGGCCGAGGCGCTGGCACTGGCGCTGCCCGACTACCCGCGCGCCGACGATGCCGATCAGGGCGATGCACAGGCCGCACCGCCGGGCGCCGCCCCGATTTCCGAGCAGGAGGCCAAACCCTTCGCAGGTCTGGCCAGCCTGCGCGACAAGCTGAAACGCGACGACGGGTAGCCGCCGCCGATTCGCGCTTGCGAAGATCACGATTCGCTGTATTTTCGCGCCTTCATCCGAATTTGGGGTTGTCCCGGTGGGCTAATGCGCACTATCAGCCGCTAGACCCTGAACCCCGGGCGGCCCGCCGCCCTGAATCATCAAACGAGCCGAGGTCGAGACATGGCCGTCCAACAGAACAAAGTTTCCAAGTCGCGTCGCAACAACCGCCGCGCGCATGACGCCCTCGTGGCGGCAAATCCCAACGAGTGCCCGAATTGCGGCGAACTCAAGCGGCCGCACCACGTCTGTGCGTCCTGCGGCCATTACGCCGACCGCGAAGTCGTGGCGATGGTCGAAGAGATCGATCTCGACGAGGACGCCGCCTGAACCGCATCTGACGGGCCCCCGCATGAGCTCCAGACCGGATCCAGTGAAGGCGGGTGCCCCCAGCACCGTGATCAGCGTCGACGCCATGGGCGGCGACCTGGGTCCGGCGGCCATTGTGGCCGGAATGGATCGGTCCGCGCGCAAGAACCCCGATATCCGCTTCCTGCTCCACGGCCCCGTCGAGGAACTGGAGCGGCTGGTCTCGAAGCGCCGCGCCCTTGCGGGTCGCTGCGATCTTCGGGACGCGCGGGGAATCGTGCGGATGGAGGACAAGCCCAGCCAGGTGATGCGCCAGGGCAAGGGCACGTCCATGTGGTCCGCGCTCGAGTCGGTCCGCAAGGGCGAGGCCACGGTCTGCGTGAGCTGCGGCAATACCGGCGCGCTGATGGCCCTTTCGATGGTGCGCCTGCGCAAGCTGGAGGGCGTGAACCGCCCCGCCATCGCGGTGTTGTGGCCCTCGCGCAACGTGCAGGGCTTCAACGTGATGCTGGACGTGGGCGCCGACATTCGCGCAGACGCGCATGACCTGCTGCAATACGCGCTCATGGGCGCCTCCTACGCCCGAAACGGGCTGGGGCTGGACCGTCCGCGTATCGGGCTGCTGAACGTCGGCACCGAAGAGCACAAGGGCCGGGCGGAGCTGCGCGAGGCGCACGAGATGATCGCAGCGCAGGCCGGACGGGCGCAATTCGATTTCGTGGGCTTCGTCGAAGGTGGCGACATCCCCGGCGATCGGGCCGACGTGATCGTGACCGACGGCTTCACCGGGAACGTGGCGCTCAAGACCGGCGAAGGCACCGCCCGGCTGGTCGGGGACCTGCTGCGCGAGGCATTCGCCTACACGCCGCTGTCGCGGCTGGCGTCGCTGCTGGCGCTTACCTCGCTCAAACGCCTGCAAAAACGCATCGACCCGCGCCGCGTGAATGGCGGTGTGTTCCTCGGGCTGAACGGCACAGTGGTGAAATCGCATGGCGCGGCGGACGCCACCGGCGTGTCCGCCGCGATGAAACTGGCCTTCCAGCTGGCGCAGTCCGGCTTCAACGACAGGCTGGCGGCAAGGGTTGCGGCCGCTCCCGCGCTGGGGCAAGACCCCCTGACGGGAGAGAGGGACGGATCGCAGAGATGACACGACGCGCCATCGTCAGAGGAGTCGGCCATTACCTGCCCGAGCGGGTGGTGCCGAATTCGCATTTCGAGAGTTTCCTCGACACCTCGGATGAATGGATCCGCGCGCGCTCCGGGATCGAGCGGCGGCATTTCGCGGCGGAGGGCGAAACCACCTCCTCCATGGCGACGCGCGCGGCGCAGGCGGCGCTGAAGGATGCGGGGCTGGAGCCCGGCGATATCGACGCGATCATCCTTGCCACCTCCACCGCCGACCTGACCTTTCCCTCGGCCGCCACGATGGTGCAGGCCGAACTGGGGATGACGGACGGTTTCGCCTTCGACATCCAGGCGGTCTGCGCCGGATTCGTCTTTGCGCTGGCCAACGCCAACGCGCTGATCCTCTCGGGCCAGGCCGAGCGCATCCTCGTGATCGGGGCCGAGACCTTCTCGCGGATCATGGACTGGACCGACCGATCCACCTGCGTGCTGTTCGGCGACGGCGCCGGCGCGCTGGTGCTGGAAGCCGGCGAAGGCGAAGGCGCCAAGGCCGATCGCGGGATCCTCTCGGCCGATCTGCATTCCGACGGGCGGCACCGCGACATTCTTTACGTGGATGGAGGGGTGTCCACCCAGAGCACCGGCCAGTTGCGGATGCAGGGCAAGGAAGTCTTCCGCCACGCGATCGAGAAACTGGCGGATACCGCCAACCGGGCGATGGAAAAGGCGGGCATCACCAGCGGCGAGGTGGACTGGATCGTGCCGCACCAAGCCAATATCCGGATCATCCAGGGCACCGCGAAAAAGATGCAGTTGCCGATGGACAACGTGGTGGTCACCGTTCAGGATCACGGCAACACCTCGGCCGCCTCGATCCCGCTGGCCTTGTCCGTCGGCCGCGATCGCGGACAGATCAAGCCGGGCGATCTGCTGGTCACCGAGGCCATCGGCGGGGGCCTCGCCTGGGGCGCGGTCGTGCTTCGCTGGTAGCCGCGAAAACCGCGCATCAATCCCCCGGCACAAGCCGTTGTTATTGACTCGGAATTTCTTCTGGCTCTAGAGTTGCCCAGCTACAGGGGGACATGATGGGACAGAAGACGCTGACACGGATGGATCTCAGCGAAGCTGTTTTCCGCGAGGTGGGCTTGTCACGAAATGAATCCGCCGAACTGGTGGAAAGCGTCCTGCAACACATGGCGGACGCGCTCGTGCGCGGCGAGCAGGTCAAGATCTCGTCGTTCGGAACGTTCAGCGTCCGGGACAAGGCGGCCCGCGTGGGCCGGAATCCCAAGACCGGCGAGGAAGTACCGATCCAGCCCCGCCGGGTGCTGACCTTCCGGCCCTCGCACCTGATGAAAGAACGTGTGGCCGAGGGAAACCGGACCTGACGCGGGGCGGAGAGGGCCGATGAACAGCAAGTCGCCAGACGCGTTCCGGACCATCAGCGAGGTGGCCGAGTGGCTCGACACGCCGGCCCATGTGCTGCGGTTCTGGGAAAGCAAGTTCACCCAGGTCAAGCCGGTCAAGCGCGCGGGCGGACGGCGCTATTACCGCCCCGCCGACATGGAGTTGATCGGCGGGATCAAGAAATTGCTGCATGATGAGGGCATGACCATCAAGGGCGTGCAGAAGATCCTGCGCGAACAGGGCGTGCGCTACGTGGCGGGCCTGTCGGCGCCGATCGACGGCACCGTGCTCGACGCCGAACCGGAGCGGCAGCCGGAGGCCACGGTCCTGCCCTTCGGGCGCCCGGAAGCCGTGCAGCCGGATACCGCCCAGACGCCGCCCGCTGCGGACGCGGACGACTTGCCCTCCTTCCTGCGCGGTGCACCTCCGCGCCCCGTGCCCGAACCGGCCGAGGTGGTCTGGAAAGAGCCAGACCCCGCTGCCGCCGAGGCTTCGCAGGGCGACGCGGCCGACCACGTCGCGACGGATCCCGCCACGGACGCGGACGACGCGCCTTCGGGGAATGACGCGCCGGGTGCAACCGAGCCCCCGCCCTCTGTCGAAGAGCCCGGGCCCGCGCCCCCGCACGATGCATCCCCTGCCCCGGAACCTCCCGCGGCGGACACTCCCGCACCGGTGCTGGAACAGGACACGGGCGCGCCGGAGCACCCTGGACCGGGGCAACATGACCACGCGCTCCCCGACACCGCGCTCACCGTCGCCAAGCTGCCGCGGGTGCTCGATCTGCCGCCGGACCCTGCGGATGACGACCCCTCCATCACCGCGCCGGCCGGGCTGCTCTCGCGTCTTGCGGATCTCGATCGGCTGCCGCCCTCGGCCACCGCCGCGCTGGCTGCCGAACTCGACGCGCTGCGCGCCCACGCGACCCGTCTGGCCACCTCGCCACGGAAATGAACGGCAGGCCCGACGCCTTGCGGAAAACCGGAATTCGCTCTTGCCCTCGCGGTCAAAACGGGTATGAACGCCGCATCGTCGGGCTATGGCGCAGCCTGGTAGCGCGTCCGTCTGGGGGACGGAAGGTCGCAGGTTCGAGTCCTGCTAGCCCGACCATCGATAACCGCCCGCTGGCCGCGAGGCCCGGGCGGTTTCGCGTTTCGGAGGTGGCGAGATGATCGGCGTTCTGCCCTGCCAGACCTTGCGGGCGATGATCGAGGCGGGCGAGATCGCCGCCGAGACCCCGATCCTGCCCGAACAGGTGCAACCCGCGAGCCTTGACCTGCGGCTGGGCCGCCGCGCCTGGCGGGTGCGCGCCTCGTTTCTTGCCGGACAGGGCCGCAGCGTGGCCGACCGGCTGGCCGGGCTGACCATGCATGAAATCGACCTCTCGCCCGGCGCAGTGCTGGAAAAGGGCTGCGTTTACGTGGTGGAACTGGCCGAGCGGCTGGACCTGCCGGCAGATGTGCAGGCGGTGGCCAATGCCAAGAGCTCGACCGGGCGGCTGGATCTTCTGACCCGAACGATCACCGATGGTGGAACGGAATTCGACAGGATTCCGGCCGGTTACAGCGGGAAGCTTTATGCCGAAATCTGTCCCCGCTCGTTCTCGGTGCTGGTGCGGCCGGGAATGCGGCTGAACCAGGTGCGATTCCGCCGGGGCCATGCGGTGCTGGACGATGCCGCGCTCGGCGCGCTGCACGCGGCCGAACCGCTGGTCTCCACACCCCCGGTGATCTCGGAGGGGCTGGGCTTCTCGGTGGACCTGCGCCCCGAAACGGGCACGCTGGCGGGCTGGCGCGCCAAGCCGCATACCGGGCTGATCGACCTCGACCTGGTCGATCATTACCCCGCCGCCGATTACTGGGAGGAGTTGCATGCCGAGGATGGCCAGATCATCCTCGATCCGGGCGCCTTCTATATCCTGGTGAGCCGCGAAGCGGTGACGATCCCGCCGGACCACGCGGCCGAAATGGCGCCCTATCTCGCCATGGTGGGCGAATTCCGGGTGCATTACGCGGGATTCTTCGATCCGGGCTTCGGCCATGCGGAGGCGGGCGGCGCGGGGTCTCGCGGGGTGCTGGAGGTGCGGTGCCACGAGGCGCCCTTCGTGCTGGAGCACGGGCAGATCGTGGGACGGCTGGTCTACGAGCGGATGGCCGAACGGCCGGACAGACTTTACGGCGCGGGGATCGCGTCGAACTACCAGGGCCAGGGTTTGAAGCTGTCCAAGCATTTCCGGGCGGCGTAGCCTGGGGCAGGCGCCGCGCGGGCGTATTTTCGGAACGATGAAGCGGATGCGGCGCTAGAAGCGTCCCATGCGGCGCGCCATGTTGCTTACGCTGCGGGCCTTGCGGGCCGCATCGCGCCCGGCGACCTTGGAAATCCCGGCATCCACACCCTTGTTGACCAGCCGCCGCATCACGCGGCGAAGGATCATCTGGATCATGCGTTCGGCGTTCATTGCGCCCTCCCTGCTGCTCTCCGGACAGGATATAGCACTCGATCATGCCGTTTTCAGGGCATCAATCCTCGAAAAGCTCGCTCTGGCCCGGTGCCTCGCCTTCCGCGGCATCCTGATCGTCGGCCTCGCCGCCGGTGCCGAGCGGGCCGGGCCGACTGTCCAGAAGACCGGCGGAGCGCAGTTCCGCGAGCCCCGGCAGGTCGCGGGCGGATTCGAGCCCGAAGTGATCCAGGAAGGACTGGGTGACCACGAAGGTCACCGGGCGGCCCGGGGTCATTTTGCGGCGGCCGAAGCGGATCCACTCCATCTCCAGCAGCTGGTCGACCGTCCCGCGCGAGACCGAGACGCCGCGGATCTCCTCGATCTCGGCGCGCGTGACGGGCTGGTGGTAGGCAATGATGGCGAGCGTCTCGATCGCCGCGCGCGACAGCTTGCGGGTCTCCTCCACCTCGTTCTGCATCAGGAAGGCGAGATCGGGCGCCGTGCGGATCGCCCAGGCATCGCCCACCTTCACCACGCGCACGCCGCGCCCCTCGTAGCGGCGGCGCAGATGGATCAGCGCCTCGGCCGGATCGCAGCCATGTGGCATCCGGGCCTCCAGTTCGTGCACCGTGATCGGTGCGCAGGAGGCGAAGAGCACCGCCTCGACCATGCGCTCCTGCTCGGCCATGGGCGGTGCCTGGAAGAGGGGCGGCGCCCCCTCGGGCGCGTGGCCTGCCCCGGCGGCAGGGTTGTCGTCATCCATCGGCGTCGGGCCTCCGGCGCAGTTCGATCGGCGCGAATGTCTCGGCCTGGCGCAGCTCCACCCGCCCCTCCTTGGCCAGTTCCAGCGCGGCGGCAAAGGTGGAGGCGGTGGCCGAGCGTCGCCGCGCGGGATCGTCGCGCCAGCCATCGGGCAGGTAGCTGGTCAGCTCCGTCCAGACGCCGGCGAAGCCGATCAGCGGGCGAAGCCGTTCCAGCGCCTGCTCCATGGTGAAGATCGCATGGCGATCCAGCGCGTAGGGGCGGAATTCGTCCCGTGTCCGGATCCGGGAATAGGCCTGCATCAGGTCGAGCAGCGTGGCGGTGTAGCGCACGCGCTTCACCCGCTCCATCGCTTCGGGCAGGCCGCGGGCGAACACGTCGCGCCCCAGCCGGTCACGGGCCATCAGCTGCGCCGCCGCCTGCCGCATGGCCTGCAGCCGCTCCAGCTGGAAGGCCAGGTGGGCGGCCAGTTCCTCGCCCGAGGGGCCTTCCTCGGTCGGGTCGGGCGGTAGCAGCAGGCGCGACTTGAGGAAAGCCAGCCAGGCGGCCATCACCAGGTAGTCGGCGGCGAGCTCGATCCGCAATTCGCGGGCGCGCTCGACGAAGGCGAGGTATTGCCGGGCCAGTTCCAGCACCGAGATCTTGCGCAGGTCCACCTTCTGGGTGCGCGAGAGCGTCAGCAGCACGTCGAGCGGGCCCTCGTAGCCCTCGACATCGACGATCAGCGCCTCTGCCGCGAGCCGGGCCGCGACGACGCTGCCTTCGTCTTGCTCGAACTCGTCCTCACGCATCCGCACCGTCCCCGACAAGCGCCAAGAATTGGGCGTGCAGGGCGGCGATGTCAACCGGATCGGGGGTGGCTCGGCTGGCCAGCGCCGCCGTGGCGCGGCGGGTGCCCGCCTCGGACAGGGCGCCCGCGGCGGCGGCGACGGCGGCCATCTCGGCCAGGTCGCCATTGCAGTGCAGCACCACGTCGCAGCCCGCGGCGATCGCGGCCGTGGCCCGCTGCGCCACGTCGCCGGACAGCGCCTGCATCGAGATGTCGTCGGTCATCAAGAGCCCGTCGAAGCCCAGTTCCCGGCGGATCAGCGTGATCGCGGGGGCGGAGGTGGTGGCGGGCGCCTGGTCGAGCGCGCTGTAGGTGACATGCGCGGTCATGCCCAGGGGCAGGTCCGACAGCCCCGCGAAAGCCGCGAAATCGGTGGCGCGCAACTCCTCCAGCGGCGCGTCGATCCGGGGCAGTTCCTTGTGGCTGTCCGCCGCGCCGCGCCCGTGGCCGGGAATGTGCTTGAGCACCGGCAGCACGCCGCCCTCCATCAGCCCCCCCGCCACGGCGCGAGCGCGGGCCACCACATCGGCGAGGTTCTCGCCATAGCAGCGGTTGCGCAGGAAGGGATGGGTCGCGGGCCCGGCGATATCGGCCAGCGGTGCGCAATTGGCGTCGATGCCCAGCGCCAGAAGTTCGGCGGCGATGATGCGGTAACGCAGGAACAGCGCGCGCGCCGCATTCGCACCGGCGCGGGCCGCATCCTCGCGTGGCGGGCGCCACTCGGTGGCCAGCGGCGGGCGGAGGCGCTGCACGCGCCCGCCTTCCTGGTCGATCAGGATCGGCGCATCGCGGCTCACCGCGTCGCGCAGACTGTCGCAGAGCGCCCGAATCTGCGCCGCGTTCTCGCAATTTCGGGCGAAGAGGATGAAGCCCACCGGATCCGCATCGGCGAAGAACGCGGCCTCGTCGCGCGAGAGTTCCGTCCCGGCGCAGCCCAAGATCGTCGCGCCGCGCCCTGGCGGAGGCACGTTCACTTGACGACGACCGGGATGCACTCGGCGTTGTCGGCCATCAGCGCGGCACAGAAGCGTCTGGCATCCGAGATGTCCTCGAAACCCATGGCGCGAAGACGGTAGAACACGCGCCCTCCGCTGGTGGCACGTTGCACCACGCGGGACTTGCCGTCCATGTAGGCGTCGAAGCGTCTGGACAGGCGTTCCCATTCGCTGCGGGCGACCTCGGCGCTTTCATAGGCACCCAGCTGGACCAGCCGCGTGCCGGCGGCGAGGCTGTCGGGATCCACCTCCGGCACATCGTCCATGGCGGCCGCCTCGGGGGAAGGGGCGGCATCGCTGGCCACCGGCAGCGACACGGTGCGCAGCCCGGCCGGGCGCATCCTCGGCCTCAGCGAGACCGGCTCGCCGGTGGCCTCCGCGAGGGCCTGTGCGACCTCCTCCGCGTCGGGGGGCGCCGTCTCCGCTTCATCGGCGGGAGCGGTCGCCTCCGTCCGGGGATCCGGTGCGTCCGGCATGGCCTCGGGCGCGTCCGATGCGAGTTCTTCGAGGAGAGGCGTCTGCGTCGTCTCGCGCAAGGGGCCGAGCGGGGATGCGTCGCGCGCGATCTGGTCGGCCAGCGCCACAAGCGCGGCCTCGCGGCTCGGGCTGTCTTCCGTCGGTTCGAGCCCGTAGCTGGCGCCGGAGCGGGCGGCATCCGACGCTCGGGCCGAGGCCAGGGTCAATTGGCCCAGAGGTGCGTCCTCGTCGCGCAGCGAGACCGGGCGCGGCGCCAGTGTCAGCCGATCGGGCGGGGGCGTGGCCGTGCCCAGCCCGGCCACCTCGTTCACCGCCAGGCCCTGGTGCGCGGCGGGCCTGCCGCCGGGGCTTTCCGGTTGCACCCGCATCGGACCCTCCACCGAGCGCACCACCGGCACGCCGCTCACGTCCCGCACGATCAGCTTGTATCCCCAGATGCCGATGCCCGCGATCAGCGCCAGGGACACCGCCGCGCCGGTCAGGTTCAGCGCTTTCGCGACAAGCCGCGCCTGTGGGGAGGACTCGATGTCGTCGGGCGCCCCGGCGCCCTGCCCTGCCTGTACGTCCGCCATTTCTGCCTCGCTGCCCGGCGATGCGATGCCGCCGGTTTCTTGCTGCTCTGCGATCCGACGGGCGCGCGCTTGTCAGCGCATCTCTTCCGCCGGTGTCACGCCAAGAATACCAAGACCGGCGGAAATGACAACGGCGGCGGCGCGCGCAAGGGCGATTTTTGACTGGCTCGTGGCCGGATCGCCCTCCTGGAGAAAGCGCAGAGACGGCTCGTCATGACCACGATTCCACAGCGTGTGCAGTTCGGAGGCCAAGTCGTAGAGATAGAAGGCCACCCGGTGCGGCTCGTGCGTGCGGGCCGCGATCTCGACGAGGCGGGGCCATTCCGCGATCTTGCGGGCCAAGGCCAGTTCCGCCTCGTGGTCGAGCCGGGAAAGATCGGCGGCGGCCAGCGTGGCGTCGTCCTGCGCGATCCCCGCCTCGGCGGCCTTGCGCAGCACCGAACAGACCCGCGCATGGGCGTATTGCACATAGAAGACCGGGTTCTCGCGCGACTGCTCCAGCACCTTGGCGAAGTCGAAATCCAGCGGCGCGTCGTTCTTGCGCGTCAGCATGACGAAGCGGGTCACGTCCTGGCCCACCTCGTCCACCACGTCGCGCAGCGTCACGAAGGTGCCCGCGCGCTTGGACATCTTGAACGGCTCGCCGTTCTTGTAGAGCTTGACGAGCTGCGTCAGCTTGATGTCCAGCGGCACGCGCCCGTCCGACAGCGCCGAGACCGCCGCCTTCATCCGCTTGACATAGCCGCCGTGATCGGCGCCGAACACGTCGATCAGCTGATCGAAGCCGCGTTCCACCTTGTCGTAGTGATAGGCGATGTCGGGGGCGAAATAGGTCCAGCTGCCATCCGATTTCATGATCGGGCGGTCCACGTCGTCGCCATGCTCGGTGGACTTGAACAGCGTCTGCTCGCGCGGCTCCCAGTCCTCGGGGGCCTTGCCCTTGGGCGGCTCCAGCGTGCCGCGATAGATCAGCCCCTTGTCGCGCAAAGCCTCGATCGCCGCCTCGATCAGCCCTGTGCCGTAAAGCGACTTCTCCGAGAAGAAGACATCCATCTTCACGCCCAGCGCCGCCAGATCCTCGCGGATCAGCGCCATCATCGCGTCGGTGGCGAAATCTCGGATCGGCACCAGCCATTCGGCTTCCGGCCGGCCCACCCAGCGGTCGCCCTCCTGCTCCTTGAGGGCCTGGCCCACCTCGATCAGGTAGTCGCCCGGATAGGTGCCGTCCTCGAAGGCCACCTCCTGGCCATGCGCCTCCAGGTAGCGCAGGTAGACCGAGCGGGCCAGCACGTCGACCTGCGCGCCGCCATCGTTGATGTAGTATTCGCGCGTGACCTCGTGGCCCGCGTAAGCGAGCAGGCTGGCCAGCGCATCGCCGAAGACCGCGCCCCGGGTATGGCCCACATGCAGCGGGCCGGTCGGGTTGGCCGAGACATATTCCACGTTCACGCGCTGTCCGGCCCCCATCTGCGAGCGGCCGAAGCCCGCGCCCTGCTCCAGCGCGGCGCGCACGATCCCCTGCCATGCCGAGGGCGCCAGCCGCAGGTTGATGAAGCCGGGCCCGGCGACCTGCGCCTCATGGATGCGGGGCTCTGCCGCGAGCCGCGCGACGAGGTCGGTGGCGATGTCGCGCGGCTTCAGCCCGGCGGGCTTGGCCAGCACCATCGCGGCATTGGTCGCCATGTCGCCATGCGCGGGATCGCGCGGCGGCTCCACCGCCACATTGGCGAAATCCAGCCCCCCCGGCAGCGCGCCCGCCGCTTGCATCGCCTCGAGCGCCGCGATCACGGCGCCACGGATCTCGGAAAACAGGTTCATCGCTGGCCCTTTCATGGATTGGGCGGGGTTTACCACGCGCAGAAGGCGCGTCAATGCTGCGTGGCGGCGCGCGCCAACGCCGCCGCAGAGGCCGGCCCGCCCACGAGCCGCGCATGTTGCTGCAACGCGAAACGGTCGGTCATGCCGGCGATGTAATCGGCCACGATGCGCGCCAGCGCTGTCTCGTCGGCGGCCGCCGACACATCCGCCTGCCAGCGCGCCGGCAGCAGCGCCGGATCGCCCAGGTAGAGCGGGAACAGCTCCTCCACCACCGCCGTGACCTGCGCGCGCATCTCGACAACGCGGGGGGCGCGATACATCCGGGTGAAGAGGAACTCGCGGATCACCCGCAGGTCGCGCCACAGCGCCGGCGAGAACCGGACCATCATCCGCCCCGCCCGGCGCAGCTCGACCACGCTTTCGGCCCCGAGCGCCTCCAGGTTGGCCCGGCTCACGGCGATCACGTCTTCCACCAGCACCCCGAAGAAGCGGCGCAGCGCCTCGTGACGGCGGCGGTAATCGTCCAGCCCGGGCCAGGCGCGATCCACCTCGGCGAAACAGGCGTCAAGCACCGGCAGGGCGGCGATCTCCTCCAGCGTGAACAACCCCGCGCGCAGCCCGTCATGCAGATCGTGGTTGTTGTAGGCGATGTCGTCCGACAGCGCCGCCACCTGCGCCTCCGCCCCGGCATGGGTGGCAAGCTCCAGGTCGTGCAGCGCGTTGTATTCGGCCAGCGCGTAGGGCACGGGCGCAAGCACCGGGCCGTTGTGCTTGGCGATCCCCTCCAGCGTCTCCCAGGTCAGGTTGAGCCCGTCGAAGGCCGCGTAATGCCGTTCCAGCCGGGTGACGATGCGGATCGCCTGTGCGTTGTGGTCGAACCCGCCATAGGGCCGCATCAGCGCATCCAGCGCGTCCTCGCCGGTATGGCCGAAAGGCGTGTGGCCCAGGTCATGCGCGAGCGCCACCGCCTCGGTGAGTTCCGGGTTCAGCCCCAGAACCCCCGCGATGGTGCGCGCCACCTGCGCCACCTCGATCGAATGGGTCAGCCGGGTGCGATAGTAATCGCCCTCGTGCTCCACGAAGACCTGGGTCTTGTGCTTGAGCCGGCGGAAGGCCGAGGCATGGATGATCCTGTCCCGGTCCCGCTGGAAGCAGGAGCGGAAGGCACTCTCGTCCTCGGCGAAGCGCCGGCCCCGGCTCTGCCCCGGATCGCAGGCATATCTGGCGCGCATCGGTTCCCATCCTTGTCGGCTGTCCCTGCGGATCATATATTCCAGCCAGACACGGGAAGAAACCGCCGGGATCGCCATGCACCTGCCTCCGAAAGTCACTGAACGCGCCTTCGACCGGCTTGCCGAGATCGGCGCGGCCCGGAAGGGCCAGGCGCTGCGCGTGGCCGTCGAGGGCGGCGGCTGCTCGGGCTTCCAGTACGACATCCGTCTGGATGCGCCCGCCGAGGACGACCTCGTGCTCGAGGGCAAGGGCGAGAAGGTGGTGGTGGATTCGGTCTCGCTGCCCTTTCTGGAAAACGCGGTGATCGACTTCTCCGAGGAATTGATCGGCGCGCGTTTCGTCATCGAGAACCCCAATGCCAGCAGTTCGTGCGGCTGCGGCACATCGTTTTCGATGTGACCGCCCGGCTTCGGCCGCGAATTGCGTATTTTCGGAACAATGAAGGCCGGGCGGGTCAGCGCGCAGCCCTGATCTCGAACCTGGCCTTGCGAGATGCGATGCGCCAGCGGCGCGCCGCGATCCGCGTGCCTTTCGCGGTCATGCGCGGTGCCGTTTCCGGAACATCGCCGGACAAGCCCCCGAACCCCGAGGTGCCATGCGCACAGGCCAGTTCCGCGGTGCCGTCGCGCAACGCGCGCCCGGCCCGCCCCCGCGCGCCCTGACACGGGTGGCTGCGCGGGACGACCAGGCGCAGCGCCGTGCCCGGCATCTTCCAACTCCCGCTTGCACCCGCCCCGCCCCTGCGGCTAGCTGGAGCGAAGCCCACGGGGAGTTTGCAGCATGAAGATCGCCACCTTCAACATCAACGGCATCAAGGCGCGCCACGCCGCCCTCTGCGACTGGCTGGACGAGGCGCAGCCCGACGTGGCGCTGCTGCAGGAGATCAAGTCGGTGGACGAGAATTTCCCCTCCGAGCTTTTCGAGGAGCGCGGCTACAACGTGCAAACCCACGGCCAGAAGGGGTTCAATGGCGTGGCGATCCTGTCCAGGCATCCGCTGGAGGATGTCCGCCGCGGCTTGCCCGGCGACGAGGACGACGCGCAGGCCCGCTGGATCGAGGCCACCGTGGTGTCCGAGGGCATCGCGGTCCGGCTCGCCGGGCTCTACCTGCCCAACGGCAACCCCGCACCGGGGCCGAAATACGACTACAAGCTGGCCTGGATGGAGCGGATGCGGCTGCACGCGGCCGGGTTGCTGGCGCTGGAGGAGCCGGTGGTGCTGGCGGGCGATTACAACATCATCCCGCAGGACGAAGACGCCGCGCGCCCGGAAGCCTGGCAGACGGATGCGCTGGCCCTGCCCGACAGCCGCGCCGCCTATCGCCGGATCCTGAATCTTGGCTATACCGAAGCCTTCCGCGCGCGCCATCACGGCGGCGGGCACTATTCCTTCTGGGACTACCAGGCCGGCGCCTGGGAGCGCAACAACGGCATCCGCATCGACCACCTGCTTCTGAGCCCCGAAGCCGCCGACCTGATGACGGGCTGCGGGATCGACCGGCATGTGCGCGGGCGCGAAAAGCCCTCGGACCACGTTCCGGTCTGGGTCGAACTGGCGGCCTGACGCGGTTCCACCCTTCATTGTTCCTCAAATACGCCAGTGCGCTGCGAGGAAAGGGCGTCGCCGTCAGCCCGTTACATCATGGCCGTAGATCCAGTCGAAACGACCCAGCATCGCGCCGGGGGCCAGCCGGCCGGCCATGCGCAGCGCCAAGTGCGCGCCCTGTGCGAATGGCGGGTGCAGGTGATAGTGGCGGGCGTTGCGCGAGGCGGCGGCGACGATCCGCGCCGTGCGTTCGCGGCGCAGGCGCTGGTAGGTGGCCAGCCCCTCCGGCAGACCCGGCGCCTCGGCCAATGCGCGGGCCAGCACCCAGGCATCCTCCAGCGCCATGTTGGCGCCCTGCGCCAGGAATGGCAACGTGGGATGCGCGGCATCGCCCAGCAGCGCCATGGCCTGGCCATGCCAGCGCGGCGCGACCGGGTGGCGGAACAGACCCCACAGATGCACCTCTGTCACCGCGGCCAGCAGCAACGGCACGTCGCCCCCCATGCCCTCGAAGGCGCGGCGCGGCGCCTCGGGGTCGTCGCGGTGGTGCCAGCCCTCGGCCACCCAGTCGCGGCGCTCTTCCACCGCCACCAGGTTCACGATCTGCCCGCCGCGCAGCGGATAGCTGACCAGATGCCGGCCGGGGCCCATATGCACCCGCGCCTCGGGCGGGTGCTCGACCAGGTTGGGCACGATCGCCCGCCAGGCCGCCTGCCCGGTGAAGAACGGCGCCGCCGTGCCGTTCAGCGCGCGTCGCACGACCGAATGAAGCCCGTCCGCACCCAGCACCAGGTCCGCCGAAAGCTCTTCGCCGCCCTCCAGCACCGCCACGGGACGCGCGCCGTCGGTCACCTCCGTCACGCGCGCGGCCAGACGGATCGTCACGCCGCGCGCGCGGGCCGCCTGTTCCAGCAGGGCGATCAGGTCGGCGCGATGGGCGAGGTAGAAGCCGCGCCCCGCCTTGCCGGCCGCCAGATCGAGCCGCAGCACCTCGGCGCCGCGCGGGTCACGCAGGCTGACGGCCCGGGCGCGCGGGGCCTGCGCGGCAAGCCCCTCTTCCAGCCCCAGCGCGCGCAGCACCGCAACGCCGTTGGGGCTGATCTGCAAACCCGCGCCGACCTCCGAGATGGCGCCGGCCCGTTCCAGGACGCGGACATCGGCACCGCGGGCGCGCAGCGCGAGCGCGGCGGCCAGCCCGCCGATGCCGCCACCGGCCACGAGAACGGAAAGCCCAGTCAGGTCCATGCCTCCAGATGCCACGAAAAAACGCCGGAGCGACAGCCCCGGCGTTTCCGTTTTCCCTGGCGCGCGCTGCGGTCAGTCGTCGCGATGCACCTTCTCGCGGCGCTCGTGGCGCTCCTGCGCCTCGAGACTGAGCGTGGTGGTGGGCCGCGCCACCAGCCGCTTGAGCGAGATCGGTTCGCCGGTCTCCTGGCAATAGCCGAACTCGCCCTCGTCGATCCGGCGCAGCGCCGCGTCGATCTTGGACACCAGCTTGCGCTGCCGGTCGCGGATGCGCAGCTCGATCGCGCGATCCGTCTCCTCGCTGGCGCGGTCCGCTATGTCGGGAATGTTGCGTGTCCCGTCCTGCAGGCCGGCGATCGTGCTGCGGCTTTCGTTGAGAAGCTCGTTCTTCTGTTCCAGGAGTTTGCGACGGAACCATTCGAGCTGGCGCTCGTTCATGAAAGGTTCATCTTCGGCCGGCGCATAGTCCTCGGGCAGGAAAGTTTCGGCTTTCATTTCCGCTCCCTTTGCAAGGCCAACATCAGTCATGGATATTTTCTCTGACATATGGCACCCCTCGCGGGGCACTTACCCCAAGGGCCTGCGAATGTCACTACACAAGTGAGCGCCGGCGCGGCGAAACGGGCCATGTGCCAACCGAAGAGACAAGAGGCTGTAGCTAAGATGAAATTCGCGGGAACCGAGGATTATGTCGCCACCGAGGATCTGACCGTGGCGGTGAACGCCGCGGTGGCGCTGGAGCGGCCGCTGCTGGTGAAGGGCGAGCCCGGCACCGGCAAGACGGAACTCGCCCGCCAGGTGGCCCGGGCGCTCGATCTTCCGATGATCGAATGGAACATCAAGTCCACCACCAAGGCGCAGCAGGGGCTATACGAGTATGACGCGGTCAGCCGGCTGCGCGACAGCCAGCTGGGCGACGCCCGCGTGCACGATGTGAAGAACTACATCCGCAAGGGCAAGCTTTGGGAGGCGTTCGAGGCCCCCGGCAAGGTGGTTCTGCTGATCGACGAGATCGACAAGGCCGATATCGAGTTTCCCAACGACCTGTTGCAGGAACTCGACCGGATGGAGTTCTACGTCTACGAGACCGGCGAGACGATCCGGGCGCTGCACCGCCCGGTGGTCATCATCACCTCCAACAATGAAAAGGAGCTGCCCGACGCCTTCCTGCGGCGCTGCTTCTTCCACTACATCCGCTTCCCCGACCCGGACACGATGCGCCGGATCGTCGAGGTGCATCACCCCGGCCTCAAGGGCGAGTTGCTGACAACCGCACTCACGCAGTTCTACGAGCTGCGCGAACAGCCCGGCCTCAAGAAGAAGCCCTCCACCTCGGAGGTGCTGGACTGGCTGAAACTGCTGCTGGCCGAGGACCTGACCCCGGAGGATCTGAAGCGCGACGGCGCCAATGCCCTGCCCCGCCTGCACGGTGCGCTGCTGAAGAACGAACAGGACGTGCACCTGTTCGAGCGTCTGGCTTTCATGGCACGCCGGCAGAGGTAAATCCGCGATACGGGAAAACCGGGGTGGCAAACGCCGGGTTTTGACGTAAGGTTACCCAAAAAACGAGAGCAGACCGGCCCAAGGCCGGCGAGGCAGGATACGTGATGACGGCATTGGGTTCGGGGCGTCTTGACTGCGCCCCCTTGACGGAGTCGGAAGGGCTGCGCGCCGGATGTCCGGCGTGATGCGCCGCCTTGTCCTGTGCGCAGCGCTGCTGCTGTCGTCCTGCGCGCCGCCCGACGGTGACATCGCCACGCGCGCCGCCATCGGCGAAGCGGCCCTGCCCCCTGCGCGCAGCTTCGCTCAGGCCCATCCGGAGCCGCCCGCGCGCGCCAATGCCGATATCGCGCGCGATTTCATGGATCTCGCCTTCCGCCTCGAGAGCGGGCGGAGATTGCCCGTCTTCACCCGCTTCGAGGGCCCGGTCACCGTGCGCCTGACCGGGCGGTCCTCGGCCGGGCTACGGGGCGATCTGCGCCGCCTGCTCGACCGGCTGCGCGCGGAGGCCGGCATCGACATCAAACTGGTGCGCGAGGGCCAGGCCGACATCACCGTGGAAAGCGTGCCGGGGGCCCGGATCCGGCGCGAGTTGCCGCAGGCGGCGTGTTTCGTGGTGCCCAACGTCTCCAGCCTGGACGAATACCGCCGGATGCGCCGCAGCTCGCTCACCAGCTGGTCGGACCTGCGCAGCCGCGAGCGGCTGGCCGTGTTCATCCCCGCCGATGTCAGCCCGCAGGAGGCCCGCGACTGCCTGCACGAGGAAATCGCCCAGGCGCTCGGCCCGCTGAACGACCTCT
>Ga0008833_1000720_pt1 | contig 24394 bp, 19 predicted proteins | sample HotLakConsoUCCLE_FD_62216 | JGI IMG/M metagenome (GOLD analysis project Ga0008833, IMG submission 62216) | Hypersaline microbial mat communities from Hot Lake, Washington, USA - Hot Lake Consortium UCC-LE | ecosystem: Environmental > Aquatic > Non-marine Saline and Alkaline > Hypersaline >... | reverse complement strand
ATGAAGCTCAACAATCATCAACTTGAAAGATTTATCAAATGTACGTCTGGTTCTATTTTTCATAGTGTATTAAAGATAGTGGGGCTTAACCTACTGTCCAATCAAATGTAGCAGTTCCAGTCCGCCGAATAGAGGGATTCGTTGGGGTTGAGAGTTGATTTGAGGCGGTATTACGTGAATCTTATTTCAAACGTTTTCTAGCGTATTTTTTGTCTTGATCCGTCGGGGGCCGGACAGGTTACAAAACGAACCAAAAAGGTCAAGCCTCCCTGCGCTGAAGCTTCGGAAGGCAGGGCTGTGAGAAATCAATGGCGATCACAGCCATGAGACGGAAAAACTCAAGGCCTGTAAATTTGGTAATCCTATGTATGATTATGAATGAGGCTGGTGAGTTTTTCTTTTCGTCTCCTGTCTGTTCTCTTTCTCCATTGATTTCTCAAGGCCTGAATTTTGTACTCACCTCCCAGCTGGCGGAGCGCAGAGAAGGAGATATTTTAAAATTGTCTTTAATAGACATAACCGAAGATTTCGGAGTTTTAATTGGTATTCAATTCAGACAATGTAAACCGAAAACCGTACGTCGTAATCCGCATCTCGCTCATTACCCGACGCTGTCAGGATCCCGACACGAACTTTCGTGATCGGGAACGCTTACAGGTCTCACTTTTGCCGTAAACCGTACTCCGTAAACCGTGTAACATAAGCTGCCCAAAATCTCGACGCAGATAGGTTCAGCTTTTACTGAATGCTCTCAGGTCTGTTTGACACCTCACAATCCGAATTTCATTATTCCGGCACACGGTAAACCACCGAATTGATATTCATCCCGGCGCCGACAGAGGCAAATACAATGGTGTCTCCTGGATTGATTGTGTGTCCGTGCATTTGATTGCGGAGGATGAGATCCAAAAGGGTGGGGACGGTGGCCACACTGGTGTTGCCGAGTTTGTTGATGGTCATCGGCATGATGCTGTCCGGCACTACATTCTCATCATAGAGTTTAAAGAGCCGCTGGAGAATCGCCTCGTCCATCTTCTCATTGGCCTGGTGGATCAGTACTTTTTTGATCTCCTCCAACTCTACACCGGCTTTCTCCAAACTGTTTTTGACCAAACCGGGAACATTGGAGAGAGCGTATTGATAGAGCTTGCGTCCGTCCATTTTCATGTAGAGTGTATCGTCGCTGCCGGGTTTAAACGACTCTTTCATTTCCAGGTAGTAGGCCTGGGTTTCCGTATCGGTGCGGGCGGCGTGTGAGAGGATTCCCTCGGTGCGATCACTTTCTTTTGCTTCCAGTAGCGTTGCCCCGGCGCCGTCGGCGTAGATCATGCTGTCTCGGTCGTGCGGATCACAAACACGCGACAACGTCTCCGTGCCAATCACTAGTGCCGATTTGGCATCCCCGCTGCGAATAAAATAGTCGGCCTGAATCACACCCTGCAGCCAGCCGGGACAACCGAACGGAAGGTCGTACGCCACGCAGTACGGGTTTTTGATTCCCAGGTGATGCTTTACTTTTGATCCAAGACTTGGAACCATATCCACTCTGGGGTTGTCGGTACGCACATCTCCGAAGTTGTGGGCCACAATAATATAGTCAAGTTTTTCGCGGTCGAAGCCGGATATGTTCAGCGCCTGCTCGGCGGCTTTTGCACCCATGTCTGAGGCCAGCATTTGATCATCCGCATAGCGGCGTTCCTCAATTCCGGTGATCTCCCTGAACTTTTCAATGGTATCCTCATTACTTTTTTCAAACGGAGTTCCGTCTTTTTCTAAAAAGGAATTCTTTAAAAAATCGCTGTTGGGTACAACTCTGTCCGGAATGAAAGATCCTGTTCCGGTGATAACCGTTCGGATTTGGTGAGCCATAGAAGATGACGTTTTGAGCTTTGATTGAACCTAATAGTAGATATACAAAAATTGTTGTTGAATTTCGAGTGTTGGTTTTTGGAACTCACCCCCTTACTTCTCCCGAAAGCTTTCGGGATTCAAAAGGCAGGCCGGCTCCTTTCTCCTCTCCGCCAGCCGGCGGATCGCAAAGATGGGAGGCGTTTTAAATATACTTGGCTCTGCGTATTTCGAAGACCTTACTTCGTATCTCGATTGACGAATCACCGATGGACGATTTAAATTTTTGAGTGAAGAGTATGGAGTAACCGCAATCCGCACCCTGTAGTGGTGCAATATGAGTAGCCCCAGGTGAAGTGAAACGAAACCTGGGGGATTAAAGACACATTAATTTTTCCGCCGAAGAGAGGATTAGGTTTGAGGTTGGGAGTGGATTTGAGGCGGTATTGTCGAGATCTCATTTCATATGTTTTCTAGCGTACTTTTTGTCTTAATCCGTCGGAGGCCGGACAGGCTACAAAATGTACCAATCCCGAATTCTCGGGACTGTGAGAAATCAACAGCGTTCACAGCCATGAGACGGAAAAACTCAAGGTCTGATGATTTGGGATTCTTATGAGTGATTTTTTGGAGACGGGTGAGTTTTTCTTTTCGCCTCCTGTCTGTTCTCTTTTCCCGTTGATTTCTCAAGGCCGGGTTTTGGAACTCACCCCCTTACTTCTCCCGAAAGCTTTCGGGATTCAGAAGGCAGGCTTATTCCCCTCTCTCCCTTCCGCCAGCCGGCGGATCGCAGAGAGGGGAGACGTTTTAAATTAGATTTCGCACTTTATAAATTGTATACCGTACTTCGTTTCTCGATTGACGAATCACCGATGGACCGAATGGCGATGGGCGATTTGAATTTTGAATGATGAGTATGGAGTAGCTGCAATGCACGCCCTGTAGGGGTGCAATGTTAGTAGCCCCCAGGTGAAGTGAAACGAAACCTGGGGTAAGAGCGAGTCTAAAATGAGTCCGCCGAACAGGGGGATGGGTTTGGAGTGCATAATGAATAGAGGCGGTAGGGTGTGGATTGTATTTCAAGAGTTTTTCCGTTCATTTTGTCTTGATCTGTAGAGGTTAGAGAAAAGAACACACCTCTGTATGCTTCGTTGAACACTCCGCATTCTGTCTCCTCTCGAGAGGAGATGTGTAGCAGTCCATTCTTTAACTCATGTAATGATGCTTGATTTTATATTCCGTTGATTCCTCCAGGCCGGTTTGGAACTCACCCCCGGCCCCTCTCTCCTCTCCGCCAGCCGGCGGATCGCAGAGAGGGGAGTTTTTTTAAATTAGATTTCGCACTTTATAAATTGTATACCGTACTTCGTATCTCGATTGACGAATCACCGATGGACCGAACTGCGATGGGCGATTTGAATTTTGAATGATGAGTATGGAGTAGTTGCAATCCGCACCCTATAGGGGTGCAATGTTAGTAGCCCCCAGGTGAAGTGAAACGAAACCTGGGGGTAAGAGTGAGTCTAACATAAGTCCGCCGAACAGGGGGATGGGTTTGGAGAGCATAATGAATAGAGGTGGTAGGGCGTGGATCGTATTTCAAGCGTTTTTCCGTTCATTTTGTCTTGATCTGTCGAGGGCCGGATTTTTCAGTTATCAGTGGGTCAGGTTACAGTGTGTCATTAATGATGAAACAGGTCGTACGCCGTATTCCGTAAACCGTACTCCGTAAGAAATCAGACGCTGTCAAGATTCGTCTGCCGACGGAAACGCTGACAGGTCTAATAATCATACACCGTATCCCGTAACCCATAAACCGTACTCAGCCTTAAACCAGGATAAACTTTTTATACAGATCTGTAATCCGTACTAGATCGGGGGAATCATCAAAGGTGTCTGCAGGTGATGAGGATGTGGATCTTGATTCGATCAGTGCAAATCGCTCAAGGGCAGCAAACAGGTCGGCATAGAGCAGATCCAGTTCAAGCGTGAAGCCGTCAGCCTCTGCGAAATTGAGCTCAATTTTTACAGAAAAAAGCAATATTTCGTGAACCAGCTCCTTTATGGGCACCCACTCCTTTGCAGCATCCCGCATTTTGTACAGGATAAATGGGACACTGTACTGCAGATGAGGAAATTCGAACGTGCTGCCCAGGTAGCCCAGATTCATATCTTTAAAATAGGTAGAAAAGAGAAGTTGGTAGAGCTCTCCGGCGTTCTCTTCCTCCAGCAAGTTCACGCGCTCTTCATTCATCCGGATCTCGCTATTTTTCTCATCAATCACAACCAGTTCTGATAGTTCCAGCAATACCCGGATACCGTGCAGCAGCCAGACATCGGTTTCATCAAACTTTCCACGTTTATATTTGCGGATATTCTCCAGGTAGTTATCGGGCCATCGCATCTCTTCCAAAAGCTGCCCGACCACTTTTCGCTTCAGATTTCCCGCCCTTGTCAGTTTGAAAGCTCCTTCACGGTTCAGGAGATCCAGGAACAGCCGGGCATTGTGGAAAATGAAACTCTGGTCCACTTCCTCCAGCGGTAAATCCCTGCTCAGGTAGATGGGAGCATCGGGGTTACGCCAGTCGCATTCAAGCAACTCCTTGATTCTCTCGGGTGATGGCTTTTCGTCCGGATCATACGGGTTCAGGTAGTATTCGAAATCATCAAACGGTCCGATCACCTCATCGTCATACTCGTCGAAATCATCCTCCCAAACATCCTCCCCCTCGATGTCGCTAAAAAAACGCTCCAGGAATTTTTCCTTATCCTCATCGTTTAGATGGCTGTTGTCCCACATGGTGCCCTCATAATTTACCAGGGCACCCATATCGCCGCATCGCCGGCATTTCCATCGCACCTGTTTCGGCATGTCGATCTGTGTAACCTCAATGGTGCCGTCGCACAGTTCTCCATCCTCCATCTCCTGCCTGCAGTAGAAGCCGGATTCCAGCTTGGTTCCGGTGGGTGACGATGTGCTTAACCGGATATACTCACAGTAGATATCCATCTGCAGCTCCTCTTCCTCAGGCATAATAAGAAAAGCATCCGACACCGGGTCGGGAAATTCCGAAACGTCGATAATGGTCATGTTCTCTTTTTCCATGACATATGGGCTTAGTTGAGGGGAATACTTTTATTAATGTACTATTTGAAGGGTAGAATATCGAGTGGGCCCGTGTTAATTTTTGTGATTTTCGGGATGCAGGCTCCCTGTCTATTCTCTCTGTTCATAGTGAGGGGGACGTTATAAACTAAGTTTTGCACTTCGTACACCGTATACCGTACTTCGTATCTCGATTGACGAATCACCGATGGACAAACTGTTTACTACGATTCGAATGATGTTTTGAATATCCGAAGATATACCAACTCCGTAGGAGTGACCAACTTATTAGCCCTCCCGACTAGAAACGTCGGGACAGGCTGGGTTTTTAATCCGGAGAATGAGAGAAGTCAATTATGAGTCCGCCGAATAGGGGGAGTGGTTTGGAGGATATAATAAATTTGAGGCGGCGTTGCGCTGGACTCAATTCAAACGTTTTTCTGTAAACTCAATCTGTCCAAATGCCGGTTTACGTGGTTAGTCATTCGTTTACCGTATATCGTAAGCCGTAAAACATCCACGACTAACATTAGATAAAAATAATCATTTTTGAGCCTGTTTGATCAATTCGTAAAGTATATCCAATAGTTACATCATGCTTATTGCTCACAGAGAAATTAGAGAGAATCAGCCTCGGGAGTAAGCATTGGGTAATCACGGAAAATGAGAGCGAGAGAAGACATGAGAAGATTATACCGTACTATAATTTTAGTATTGCTCATTCTAGTCAGTGGCTGTGATCCCCAGCAGGGAGCGCTCGAAGATGCATTGCCCGTTTTTTACACGCTGTCAACCCAGGCTGCACCGCAGGAGGGGGGCACCATTGAACCATCAGATGGAGAATTCTTAGAAGGTGTGGGTGTACAGATCATCGCCCGGCCGGCTGAAGGGTATGTTTTTGACCATTGGGAAGGGGATCTGGAGGGGGAATCTAATCCGGATTATATCCAGTTCAATTCAAACCGGACGGTTCAAGCGCATTTTTCTCTCAGGGATTATGATCTGAATATTGAGGTTATAGGCAGCGGAGTTGTGAATGAAACCGTTACGGACCGCTCTTCAACCGTTACCGTCCGATTGGACGCCGAAGCTGAAGAGGGCTGGTATTTTGACCATTGGGAGGGTGACCTGTCCGGAAGCAGTAATCCCGAGACCCTCGTAATAGAAGAAAATAAGGAGAAGAGTGTTCGGGCGATATTTTTTGAGGAAGCTGCTCCCGAATATTCCCTGAACATTACGATTGAAGGGGGCGGAACGGTTCAACGTGACCCGGATCAATCATCCTATACTGAGGGAGAAGTGGTGACATTGACAGCAACCGGAAATTCCGAATGGCATTTTAAGGAGTGGGGCGGTGATCTTTCCGGCAGCAGGAATCCGGTGAAGATAACCATGGATGAAGACAAGCGGGTAACCACAATCTTCGACCGGGATGAAGAGCCGGAAGAACCGGATGAATATACTCTGACCGTGAATACGAGTGGTGAGGGATCTGTCGATAAGGATCCGGATAAATCGACATACACAGACGGGGAAGATGTTACGTTGCAGGCGAAGCCTGATGACGGCTGGAGTTTTAAAGAGTGGCAGGGTGATGAGTCAGGCAGTGAAAACCCTGTGACGGTTGTTGCGGATAGAGACAAACAAATCACTGCCGTCTTTGAAGAGGATGCTGTGTTAGGAATAACCATTGGTGAGGTAAAACTTTTTATCAATGAGATGGAGCTTGAGGGAGCCAGGAGAACCGATGATTTTAAAACGAAAGACTTTATCCTGAATATGCCGACGGACGGATCGCCATTCCACATCACACACGAGCAGATACCGCCAGGATTTTATGAAGAGTTGGAATTTGAAATTGAAAAACCCGGCAAAAGTGAAGATCTTGATGATTCCGATTTCACGGATGGATCCGACCGGTTCTCACTTGTGGTAAGTGGTTTGTATAATGGGAGCGATTTTACGTTTCAGTCTGACGAAGATTTTGAAATAGAGATAGAAATGAGCCCACATCTGGAAGTTAAAGAGGGCCAGACGTCCGTGATTGGAATACCCGTTGATTTTGAGAGCTGGTTCAGGGGTGATGACGGTGAAATCCTGGACCCTAGTGATTCCCGAAATGCAAAGCAGATCAATAAGAATATTGAAGATTCTTTTGATGATTTTGAGGATTGAATTTAGGAACTCACCATCCTTCGCCAAGGCTATGGATGGCAAGCCCTCCCTTTTTTCTCCCGAAAGAATTCGGGATTCTTAACTCACCCCCTTCTTTCGCCAAGGCTTCAGAAGGCAGGCCTGTCCCCCTCTCTATTCTCTCCGTTTATAGAGAGGGGGGACGTTTAAATTTTAATTTTTGATGATGATCAAACTCCGTAGGAGTGGCCAACATAATAGCCCTGGGTTTTAACCCGGGGTGTAGGATATGACAAATATGAGTCCGCCGAATAGAGGGTTAGGTTTGGAGTTGGGAATGGATTTGAGGCGGTGTTGCGGGGATCTCATTTCAAACGTTTTCTAGCGTACTTTTTGTCTTAATCCGTCGGAGGCCGGACAGGCTACAAAAAGTACCAATCCCGAATTCTCGGGACCGGCAAGCCGGACCAAGCTGTGAGAAATTGACAGCGTGTTCTGTTCAAATGAGTCACAAATTCAAGGTCTGAATGTCATCCTGATCCCGACAGCGGTCGGGAGAAGGATCTCAATTCGTTGCTAAATTTTAGGAGACCCTTCGACAGGCTCCCCGAAAAGGATCGGGACACGGCAGGGTGACATTGGAGACTGGTGAATTTGTGATCTTCTCATTCTCACATTCACACTTGTTTCTGTCAATTTCTCAAGGCCGGGTTTTGGAACTCACCCCCTTACTTCTCCCGAAAGCTTTCGGGATTCAAAAGGCAGGCTTGTTCCCCTCTCTTCCGCCAGCCGGTGGATCGCAGAGAGGGGAGGCGTTTTAAATTAAAATTTGATCTTTGTAAATCGTATACCGTTCTCCGTACCTCGATTGACGAATCACCGATGGACCGAACTGCGATGGACGATTTGTTTTTTAGAATGATGAGTATGAAATAGCTGGGATCGTATTTCAAACGATGTTCTTTGTTCAATTTGTCTTGCCCCGACGGATTCTTTGGTTCTATATGTACTCCCCAGAGCGATCTCGTTGACTATATTTTTTATTTACTCAATAAATTGAGTAAATTTACTCAACGTAATGAGTAAATATGGAAACATTTGAGAGATTTCACTTACAGATTCTGAAAAAACGCATTGAAAATGAATCGATAAGGTTTATCCAGGTTATCTATGGGCCGCGTCAGGTTGGAAAAACAACGATGGTCCGTCAGTTACTACATCAAACGGAATTGCCGTGGCACTATAGTTCGGCAGACGGGGTGATTGCTTCTGATGCAGTTTGGATATCACAGCAGTGGGAAGCTGCGCGCATTAAGTACAGAAGTAACAATCAACATAGAACAATTCTGGTCATTGATGAAGTGCAAAAGGTTGAAAACTGGAGCGAACAGGTGAAAAAAGAGTGGGATCGTGATCGCGCCGGTGAGGTCGACCTTCAGGTGATATTGTTGGGATCATCACGGCTGCTGTTACAGCGTGGGCTCACAGAGTCGCTTGCGGGGCGGTATGAATCAACCTATATGGGCCATTGGTCTTATCCAGAAATGAACTCAGCGTTTGGGTTAAGAGCAGACGAATTTGTTTGGTTTGGCGGTTATCCGGGCTCAGCCGCTCTGATTGACGACGAATCCAGGTGGAATCAGTATGTGCGTGACTCACTGATCGAAACCACCTTATCAAAGGACATTTTAATGATGACCCGTGTGGATAAACCGGCACTCATGAAACAATTGTTTGAGCTTGGCTGCGAGTTTTCCGGTCAAATATTGTCATACAACAAAATGCTGGGGCAGCTCCATGATGCCGGAAATACTACAACATTATCGCACTACCTTCACCTGCTGGATACAGCGGGACTTTTAGCCGGGCTGGATAAGTTTTCACCCAACAAAATCCGGAAGCGTGCATCGAGCCCCAAATTACAGGTGCACAATACTACACTGATATCTGCTCAGCATCTGAAATCCTTTAAAGAGATAAGAACCCTGCCGGTCGAATGGGGACGATGGGTTGAATCGGCCGTTGGGGCTCATTTACTGAACACTGCGTTAAACAGTGATCTCGAGCTGATGTATTGGCGTCACAGCAATGATGAAGTGGATTTTGTATTGCAAAAAGGGGATCAGGTCATTGGAATTGAGGTTAAAAGCGGACGGGGACAACGAACAGGTGGGATGCAGGCCTTTTCAAATAAATATAATCCCGTAAAAGTACTACTCGTCGGAGATGAGGGATTGGCCTGGCAAGAATTTTTGGAACTGAATCCAAAAGAGCTTTTTTGAATGCGAGCTGCATGATTTTTTAAGCAGGAATGAAGACCTGACTGCGTCCTCAGGTACTGTCAGCGTCTGGGGAAAGGAATAGTTTGCAGATTGCAGTTGGCAAAGCTTCTGTGAATAAATTCCAAATGGCACACCACAAATTCCAAACATCCTTCATCTAAACATTGAACTTCCCCCTCTCTATTCTCTCCGTTTATAGAGAGGGGGGACGATATAAATTTAATTTTTTGGTTTTGAACTAACTCCGTAGGAGTGGCTAAATCATAGCCCTCCCGAGGAAAAAACATCGGGACAGGCTGGGTTTTAACCCGGGGTATAGAATGATAAACACGTTAGTCCGCCGAATAGAGGGATTGGTTTGGAATGGTGATTTGAATTGAGGCGGTATTGTCGAGATCTCATTTCAAACCACGGTCTTAGTTCATTTTGTCTTGATCCGTCGACAGCCGGACAGGTTACAAAACGAACCAATCCCGAATTCTCGGGACCGGCAAACCGGATCAGGCTGAGAAAAAAATGGGGCGTGTTGTTCCATCGCATGCCATGAATCCAAGGCCTGTTAATCTTGTATATAATGTTCATGGTTCGGGTGGAGGCTAGAGGATTCATGGATTTCATGCTTACTCACTTCCACAAATACTTCCCATTTTTCTCAAGGCCGAATTTTCTCAGTTATCAGTGTGTCAATAATGATAAAACAGGGCGTATATCGTTCACTGTATTTCTATTGACGAATCATCGATGGACGATTTGGATCTTGAATGATAATTATGAGGTTGCTGCAATGGCACCCTTTAGGGGTGCAATGTGATTAGCCTTCCCGACAAAATACATCGGGACAGGCTGTACAAGCGCAGCGCAGTGCGGGGTATTAAAGTCACATCAATTTTCCGCCGAATAGAGGGATTGTTTTGGAGTGACTATTAGAGTTGAGGCGGTGTTGAGGAGTTCGTATTTCAAACGTTATTCTCCGTTACTTTTGGCCTGTCCCAAAAGTAACCAAAAAGACCAGGCTGAGAAAAATCAACGGCGTTCACAGCCATGAGACGGAAAAACTCAAGGTCTGATGATTTGGGATTTCAATGGGTGACTTTTTTGGAGACGGGTGAGTTTTTCTTTTCGCCTCCTGTCTGTTCTCTTTTCCCGTTGATTTCTCAAGGCCGGTTATTCTCAGTTATCAGTTGGTCAGGTTACAGTGTGTCAATAATGATGAAACAGATCGTAAACCGTATTTCTATTGACGAATCATCGATGGACAAACTGTGAACTACGATGCGAATGATATTTTGAATATCCGAAGATATACCAACTCCGTAGGAGTGGAACATGAATAGCCTCGGGTGGAGCAAAGCGGAACCCGGGGATAAAGGTGAGGCTAACGTGAGTCCGCCGAATAGGGGGATTGGTTTGGAGTGGTGATTTTAATTGAGGCGGTGTTTCGTGGATCGTATTTCAAAACAAGTTCTTTGTTCATTTTGTCCGGCCCCCGACGGATTCTTCGGTTCGATGTTCCCTGTCTTTACAGAAGGTAAAAGAGCTCAAAAAGATAAGAAGAAGGCATCCTAAAGCATGAATTGTAAATGATTTTCTATATATTAATTCAACCAACCATTCATGCTTCAAATTAAACCGACACTATATATGCCAATTTCAAAATCAATAGAAAAAAGTGTTTTTGAGCTTGATGAGAAAGATCGGCTTCTTCTACTGATTAAGCTTCTCGAAAGTCTTGAACCGGATACAAAGGATGGAAGTCAAATCGATAAATGGGTGAATGAAGCAGAAACACGATACCAATCATGGAAAGCTGGTGAGATGAATACTATTTCTCAAGACAAGGTTTTCCGTGAGCTTCCAATATGATAAACATACGATGCTCCCAAAAACTACTGAAACGAATGAAAGGGCCGGACTCTGAGGGTGAACCTGCCTCCGGCGGACGGCTGGGCGAGTGGTACGCCAACGTGAAATCACTACCGTTCCGTGGAAAATCTGTCGTGATTTTTTTTAATGTGAATACCTATATCACGATTTTGGTTCCGGGAAACGGAACGCGGAAGATGCTGCCTGAATTTGTTGAGCGAACCGGCCGTCTGCTGCAGAGGCTCGATGTTCCTCAACACCTCATTGACCGGGAGATGGACGCGATGCAGGAGATGCGCCTGTTAAAAACCGACAGCCGCAGCATCCTGGGGAGCATGAAAGATATCGGCCACCATCTTGACGCATATATTTACTACGACAGAATAGCATCAGCAGACGTAATAGACTGGGACCGACAGGAGAGGATTTTGACCAAAAATATCTACGGCGCGATTAACAAGCGCATGTCGGAAGGGGTGACCTATCCAAGAGACCTTGTGAAGAAGTTATTTGAGGGGTAGATAAATGTCGAATAATGAATGATGAACACCGAATGTCGAACGACTCTCACTGAGATATTCTGCAGTTCGAATTTCCCATCCTTCGACACCTGTCCGGCCCCCGACGGATTCTTCATTCGATACCTGTCCGGCCTCCGACGGATTCTTCGGTTCGATATTTTCCACCCTTCAACACCTGTCCGGCCCCCGACGGATTCAACGGTTCATAGTTAAAAATCCCGTACGCCGTATGCCTGCACCAACCCCGCACCCTCTCTCCACTCTGTTGGAGTTGGTACGGACTTGGTATGGAGTTGGTAGGGAGTAAAGCCGGATGTTTTTTTTGAGATTGGATTCGGAAAAATGGATGGTTCTTTTATATTCGGAGGGAGAGTTTTGGAAAAACAGACGGATGGAATACGAGGTACTTAAAAATATAAATCAGATCATCGAGCGGGATAGCAAAGACACGACCTATAAGTTTGCTTTGCTTCGGGCTACCATTGAGGTCATTCAGGAAAAATCTCCTTATCAGGAATTCAAAGATAATCGTGTAATTCTTCCAACCGGGCTATTAATTCTAAAATGGCTTGAATACTACTACCCAATCATTGAAAAAGAACTGCCGCAGAGAAACGGTGATAACCTCGACTCATTTACTCTTTCATTCCGGTCATTATTCAAAGAAGTAACCAACTTCTATAAACTAAGAGGTGGGCTTTCGGTCTTTTATTCTGATCTAGTCAGGGGAAATTTGCCTGATGATATTGAGGATACCGTATTTCAGCTTTGCAAAAAACTCAGGGATACCATCAAAGACCAACCTATGAGATATATCGGTAAATCGGTAAATAATACTGAATACAGCATCTATAAACGGGAAAAAACTACTATCCAGCTGCGGCAGCCTGATAAAATGGATGTGAATTTTTTGATTGAGAATTTTACTCGATTCTCTATTCCTCGTGATTATTTCAACGTGATGGAACTCATGGGGAGTTTTATCACAGGGATGCATTCTATTCTTATTAACTGGGCTGAATTCACCGTTGACAAAGATAGAAGCCTGAGTATGAATAAAGTTTTAGAGACGATGCTCAAATCTCCACAGGAAGCCCGGAATGTGCTTTTGTCTGAAAAGATCTTTAAGAAACTGAAAATGGAAAATGGAACTTTGGAATGTGTTTGGACAGGTAGTCAAATCACGAACGATCTGAATATTGATCATGTACTCCCATTTTCGGTTTGGCGAAATAATGATTTGTGGAATTTGTTGCCGGCCAAAGAAAACGTGAATAACAGCAAGCGCGACAAAATTCCTTCACTTGAACTACTGGATAAGCGAAAAGATCGAATCATTTCCTACTGGCAAGTTATACAGGAGATTGAGCAAGCCGGATTTGTGAAAGAGATGAATGTCAATCTCATCACACGGCAAGATTTCAATCAACACAACTGGGAAAACCTTGCCTTTGATTCATTAAAGGAAAAAAGCCAGTATCTAATAGAAACCCGTGGTTTTGAAGCGTTCAACTTGTGATGAAAGGAAACCCTAATTCACATCTCACTGCCAAAGAACGGGATAAAGTTTCTTATCCCACCCGCAAGCTCTACAACAAGGGAGTGATTAGGGGTGAAGTGCTGGATTTCGGTTCAGGTTATGGGAAGGATGCTGAGTTTTTGAACGCAAAAGGAATCAAGTGCACCGCTTATGATCCATATCATGCACCCGATTATCCCGATCAACAATTTGATACCATTATTTGTCAGTATGTGTTGAATGTATTACTCCCGGAAGAACAGGCGGAGGTTTTAATGTCGGTCAGTGAATTGTTGAAGCCGAGCGGAAAAGCCTACTTCACTGTCCGCCGGGATTTGAAAAGATTCGGTTATCGAACCCACTACGTTCACAAAGTGCCGACCTACCAATGTAATGTGAAGTTGCCCTACAAATCCTTTTTCAAGAATGATTTTTGTGAGATCTATGAGTACCGACATTTCAACCAGATTGATAATGGCAAGGAGGGTATTTTTGAAAACCCTTCTCCTGATACTGAAGTTATATCTGAACTTGCCACGGTGTACAGCATTTATGATAAATATCCGGTAAGCAAGGGCCACGCTTTAGTTATTCCCAAAAAGAAATCAGCCAACTACTTTGAAATGTCGGACAAAGAAAAAACCGCCTGCCAAATTATGGTAGAACGGGTCAAAGACATACTAATAAAAAAGTACAATCCCGACGGGTTCAACATTGGCTTCAACATGAATGAAGCCGCCGGACAAACTGTCTTTCACACGCATATGCACATTATTCCGAGATATAAAGGGGATGTTGAAAACCCCCGTGGTGGGATTCGGAATGTGATTCCTGAATTGGGGGATTATTAAAAAGCGTTACGGGTTAAAAAAACATTTCTTTAATCTTATCTTCCAAATTAGGCCTATAAACAGTTGTGATATTAGACACGCCTTCAATTAATGAATCTAAATCTGTAGAATTATCTTGGCTATAGAAGATGATTGGAATATGTTCAAGATGTTCATGCCTCCTAATTTCAGCTATATATTTATCCCCATTTTTAGGCTCCATATGATAATCCATGAATATGCAATCAAAATCAAACTGCATAGCTTTTTGTTCTATGTCCATATCTTCGCCATTTATAGCTGTGACTATCCTCAATTCCACCTCATATTTTGGTGCAATTAATTCTAAATTTTTCTGAGCTGATTTAGCCCACGCTTCCATATCATCGATCCATAAAAATTTTAGTAGCGCCATTCGTTTTTATTTAAAGGTTAGAGTAAATGTAGCCCCATCATCTGGGTTATTTGTAGCCGAAATTTTTCCTTTCATGTCATTAACAATCTGCTTGACATGATATAGACCAATTCCTGACCCATCAGTTGTAGTAAAACCTTGATTGTAAATTTTATCAATTATTGATTCATCAATTCCTGTTCCATCATCAATAAATTTAACAATTAAATTTTCATTCTTTTTTTCAATTGAGACAGTTAGGTTATTAGCATTAGCTTTCTTGGCATTACTAACAATATTATCGATTACAATGTTAAGCTCAATGGGCTTTAGTTTCTTCTTAAACTCATCTTCAGTTTCTGAGACAATTTTTATTTTTAGAGTCTTATCTGTAACTGTTGGAATTATGTTACTTATATATTCCCGAATATAATTATTCAAATCTACTTCAATAGTTTCTGTTTTTAACTTGAAATTCGCTTTTGTAGCAAATGCTACAACATTTAGAATTTTTTTTGTCTCAAAACTTATTAACCTGATAATATCTTTTAGCTCTGAATTTGATAACTCAATATCATTTTGAATTCTTAGAGAAATACCTTTCAAATTATTATCAATTGTTCCTGCATAAATGCCAACGTGGTGAAGTAGACTTATAACCTCTTCATACTCTGAAGTATTGATAGATTTGAGGAAAAGGTTTTCAGAGATTTGATCTCTAAGTTTTTTTGTGGCCTCTTCAGCTTTTTTCTTTTCCTCCTCTGCCTGCTTTTCAGCCTCTCTTCTTGCTTTTTGGATTTCTTCAAGTTTATCCGAAGCTTTATCTGCTTGCTCAATTAAAGAATCATCTCCCGACTCAAATGCGATCTTATTCAAATTCTTAACAACAGATTCGGCACTATCCTCCTGACTAACTTCTAAAATTTCAAGAAAATTATCTGGTAAATGGAAGTCTATTATATCATTACTATCACTTATGTTTGCTATCAGTTCAGTAACTCTAGATTTGAACTCGATGTCTTCTAAGTCTTCATCTTCTATGCTTAGCCCCCACTTCTGAACTTCAACAACGTACCTTTCAAGCTTTCTTAAAGTAGTCCAAAAGAATTCCTCAATTTCTTCATATGTATTTGTCTTTTTTAAACCGTCCCCCCTGCTCGTAGTTTCTTTGATTTCTTCATTTTCTGAGAAAATTTCAATACTACCCAAAAGATCTCTAGTACCAAGAAATCTGCTATAACCCTGTGCTTTCCTTGCATCAATCCTCAAAGGATCTTCCCCTGGTTCTCCATAGGGGTATACTCGAAATCCATTTTTGTACAGAAAGATATGTCCATACCTACGACTCGACACCCCCATCTTTCTAGTAAAAGTATATTTTGCAGAGCGATTCAAGTAGTACAAATTAATACTTATACTATCCAATTTTTTTAAGTTGTTTCTTTCAACAACGCGATATATTAATGTACCTCCATCGAATAATTCTGTTTTTATTGTATTCCCATCATCCGAAACTACAGATTCAATTTTTGTAGTTTTTAATTCTAGTGTATCAAATATGAAGTTTTTTATTTCACCATTGACAATTTCATAATAATTATCAAAATCTTTATCTGTTTCTTTCTCTTCAGGAACTTCAAGTATGATTTTAAAATCTTGATCGCCTCTAGCTTGCTTAGGGTTTATTAACTTGGCTAAAGAGTCTTTTAATTTAAGATATTTATCTCGCCCCCAATCACTTCTAAGGTCTTCAATTACCAATGCAGTACCATGATCTAAGCCAAAACTGTTATGATCTTTTGTTTCATGTAGAACACTTACATTAATGAATTCTTCTTGACTATTTTCTTCGAATTTCTCCCAATTGGTTAGTAAAACTTCAGTTTTAGGATTTTTTTCCTGCTTAGTAGTCTCAAGTGTTAATTCCGAACCGAGCTTGTCACACGAAAAACGACCTATACCTTTGGCTCCAGCAAAAAAATTATTATCACTTATTTTATCTCTATAGTCATAGTTTTCATCTTCCGTGCCCTCTTTTTTTGCAGAATAAGCAACAAATAGCCATTTATTTAAGATGTCGTCATAATTCATCCCCTTACCATTATCAATAATGGTAATTTTCCCATTCCCATCCTCGATGTTTTCGAATCGAACGGTAACTTCAGTTGCATAGGCATCGAATGAATTTTTCACAAGCTCAAAGACAGCTATGTAATCATCTGTAATTAAGTCTTTACCGATTATATCTTTTAAGCCAGAGCTTATCCTAAATTCTAGTTCTTCCATTTATACTAAATTAATTTGGCTAAAGAATTAGCGGCTTGTTCAGCAAAGAGTGGCGGTATTGCATTACCAATTTGAGAATATCTTGGCACCTCTTTAGTTCTTCTCTTCCCCCCAGTAGTATATTTCCCTTTTATTTCATACCAGTCATCAAATGATTGAATTCTTGCATATTCTCTAACTGTAAGAACTCTAGGTTCTGAATAATGAATATAATCATCTGGTAAAGTGGTTAAAGTAGGGCTAACATCATCGTTATCTAAAGGAATGATAGTATGTTTTTTTATTGAATATTGCTTTCGTATATCTTCTCCCAAATCTTTTCCTTTCTCTGCTTTACTCAATATAACTTTGAATCTCTCCACCGTACTTAACCGATGATTAACAAAACGATGACTATCCGCAATCGTGCCCTTGAGTTTTTTCCCTCTCCGTAATAAACTTTGATAATTAGAATTTGACTTATCATAAATACCAGCTTCAAAGCTTTTAGTATCTGGAGATTGTTTTTTACCGTGCTCCATCAAAAGATCGCTAATAGCATCCTCTAGTTTTACTGGAATAGATAAATTCTTAGAAGCTAAAAAACTATCCACATTAGCTTCAATCTGGCTAAAAAATTTCTCAGATTTCTCATTAAGCACTTTTTTATCGACTCCAACAAGTATAAATCGTGTTCTTTTTTGAGGTACACCAAATTTAGAGAAATCTATCATCTTGCCATTCACATCATACCCTAAAGAGTCAAGCCTATTTAAAACATAATTAGAGTATTTTTTCCCCTTTGACTTATTTTTATGAAACTCTTGGGTAAAACCTTTTACGTTTTCAAAGAAGATTACTTTTGGCCTTACTATCTTAACAAACTTTATATAATCTTTTATAAGGTTATTTCGCTTGTCGTCTTCTTTTCTTCTTCCAGCATTAGAAAAGCCTTGGCATGGTGGACCTCCAACAACTAAGTCAACCTGTCCTCTTAATCCTTCCAGTTCATTTCTATAATTATTTAGAATAGTTGCAATACTGTAGTGCCTTTGCTTCAACCATTTAGGCCACCTAAAATGATCAACTTTATCAATAAGATTATGCTTTAGAGTTTCAAAGGCCATTTTATCTTTTTCAATGGCAAACAACCCTTCCCAGTGCCCCGAATTATAAAGTCCAAGCGACATTCCTCCACATCCAGCAAATAAATCTATATAAACTTTTTTAGATGACATTTCTTGGAATTTTTTCTTTGAATATAAAGAAAGTAGCTATTACCTAAACCTACTATAATAAGTATTATAAAGGCTTTCTTATTATAAACTGTTGAATTTTGTGCGTACTAAATTAACACCTATCAGTGTCAAAACCTGTCATCTTGTTAACGTGTTTTAGATATTTCTTTAAAGTAAGTGCAATGCTTAGAAAGCATACATTTTTCACAAAGAGGTGTTTTTGCTTTACAGACCAAACTCGCAAAATCTAAAATACCCCAATTTATCTCTTTTGAATTGTCGTGTGAAACTATTTTCTGAGCAAGTTTTTGTAAATAAGGATCATGCCTAATATCAGCCAATTTTCTTTCACCGAAAAATCGCTCTAAAACTCTGGCCATATTAACATCTAAGAGAGGAGAAGGCTTGTTTAATATGAAAAGTTCGTAAGCATTTGTAATATACTTTCCCATCATTGGCAATTCTTCAACCCGATCCTTTTTTTCGGGAAATCGTCCTTTCTTTTTTTTCATTTCCTGTGCCAATTTGTAAAGTCGAGAGCCCCGTTGTATGTATAAGCCAATCGGTTCCAAAACTTCTTGTAATTCGATCTCACTTGCTTCTCCGAGCTTTTTCCATGAGGGGTATTTCTTTACAAATTTAGGGAAAAAATTAGCGATAGTTTCTGCACGAGTTCTTTGTAGTAACACTTCTGCAATGATAAGTTCATAATTTGATGCAGAACTATTCCTCCACGGAAAATGACGGCCATGCTCTTCATACCATAGCAAAATTTGGTGCTGGAAAAACTTAATTTTTTGGTTATCTATATCCATACATTTAAACCAAAGGTTTATATAAATTTTTATAAAAAAGATGTAAAACTCGATTTAAACATTTTTAATTAATAAAAAAACTTTGCGCAACCCCAAATGGCATAGAGATGAAATCATTTTAGCACTTGATCTATATTTCAGGATAGATTCAAGTAAAATGACTAGTTCACATCCAGAAATTATTGAATTGTCAAAACTACTAAACAGATTGCCTATTCATGATTTGAGACCAGATCAGGTAAAGTTTCGTAATCCCAATGGCGTAAATTTAAAATTGAACAATTTCAAAGCTTTCGATCCAAGCTATACTGGTAAAGGAATGCAGAATTTTGGTAAGCTTGACAAAAAAGTATTTGAGGAATTTGAATCCGATACAGATCGCCTTCATAAAATTGCCAATCGAATACGAGAAGTAAGCAAAGACCTTGAACTAGCAAATCAATTATATTTAATAAGTGAAGATGAAGAAGATGAGCAACTTGAAGTAAAAGAAGGAGCCGTGCTTTATAAACTTCACAAATATCGAGAGAGGGATACATCCATCATCAAGAAGAAAAAAGAAAAGGAATTTCTAAAATTAGGCCAACTCCCTTGTGAAGCCTGTACCTTCGATTTTTATCAAAAGTATGGAGAACTTGGGCACAAGTATATTGAGTGTCACCATAGAACACCACTTTCTGAAATTTCAGCCTCTTCAAAGACAACTCTTAGGGATTTAGCATTGGTTTGTTCAAATTGTCATCGAATGCTTCACCGCAGGGTAGAAACCCTAAGTATCGAAGGGCTTAGAAATTTACTATCACTCTAAACCAACCCCACAACTCTCTTCACTTTCTCCTTATCGGCAAAGCCTATTTTTGGGTCGCACCGGATGAAGCGGTCGCCAAAGGGAGTCAGCCCGTCGTCCACATCATCCAGGATAATGGTTCGCAGAGACCGGATCTGTTTCTGCTCCAGGTTCTCATCGATCCACGCACGGATCTCATCGCCGCGGGTCACCGGCCCGGAGGTGTTGTGAATCAGGGACGGGGTTACATCCACCACGTAGTGCGGTGGGAGGCCGTTTTCCTCAAACAGCGCCTTTAGCTGCTCCAGGCTTTTGTCATACCGCCAGGTGGAACTCACCACAATCTGGCCGTTATAGTACTCTACCACCAGTTTCAGATGCGCCATCGCCAGCGGACACCAGTTCCGGTTAGTGGACTCGCCGGTCTCCCGGGTCTGCCGCCTCAGGTGAGCCTCGGTGTTCAGCACGCCGTCAATATCCACAAAAACCGTCAGTTTTCGCTGCTCCGAAGATCTGATGCTATGTGCCTTCTCGTTCATGACTCTGATTCTACTAAGATTGGGGGAGAGGGGCAAATTTGGAATATCGAATATCGAATGTTGAATTAGGGTCCTGAGTCTTGAGTCTTGAGACCGGAGGCACTGAACTGCGAATGACCGATGGACGAACGACCGAAAAACCGATTTTTTTTGAGAATGGTGAATGGTAGAAAGTAGATGGTAGATGGTGAACATCGAATATCGTAAGTCGCATATCTCATATCGCATTTCCTGCTGTTTGAAGCTTGAAAATCACGCCGGAATTCGACGGACGAGGGTCATCAACATATTTTCGAAACGTGTCGAAATCATCGACATAAGTGGCAATGTTGAATGATGAATGTCAAATTTTGAATTGGGGGAGTTTGGAATTTGATACTTGGTAATTGGTATTTAGAACTTGTGGCTTGAGACCTGAGACTTGCATCCTGCGGCTTGATGGCAGCGGAGCTGCTGGTTGTCGTCTCGGAGCGGAGCTCCGGACGAGGTATCCCCTCTTTGCGAATCCCGAAAGCTTTCGGGAAGGAGAGAGGGGAATGAGCCTGCCTTTCGAAGCCTTGGCGAAGTGAGGGGGTGAGTTCAACTCGTCAGGCAAACCGGCGCAAAGGCACGCCGGGATTCGACAGACGAGGAGGGTTTGAATGTCGAATAACGAATGTCGAACGGCGAATCACGATCGGTTGCCTACAGCTTGTGACCTGAAGCTTGCCGCTTGATAACGGAATAGACATCTCTTATCTTAAAGTCAGCATCAAGAAATCCGCTCGTTATTTATCTTAGCGGATTGCCAACCGACCTGCTCGGGCACGGTGGTTCAAACGATGTGGGATCACGGATCCAAAACAGCGAGTCCCGTCTTTTCCGCATCTGATCTTGATGTAACGAACACGAGTATAATCTCAATTCAAATCACGTTACATCTTATGAATACTTCAGGATCAGGGTGTTCTGTACAAAACATCACGCTAACAGAAAGCGAATTGGAAGCTCTAAATCACTCCTTTGTGGATGCCGGCATCAAATGGATCGCTATGTTCAAAGGCATTTGGGCGGAAGTTGCGGAAGTTAAAAATGGTCAGGTGACAATTTTAGCCACCTTTCCAACCAACAATCCAATAACGCCCGATCCTGACTTCATCCGGAATATATTCCTGAACTGCAAAAAGTGTGATTTCATAGATCAGATACATAAGATTTTCATCATTATGTATAAAGATGAGGGAGCTGCGGGAGGGGTCTTAGGACAATCACCAACGCAAGAAGAAATTGAATTACTTCGAAAGGCATCTGATCGCTTTGGCCGGAATAAAGTCCACATCGGAGAACGGCTATACTTGAGCGAAGAATTAAATCCCAATAACCAATAACCTGAACTTTGATTCTGGACTTGGGAATGTAGCAACATCCCGTAAATCCCGGTTCAAAAAACTGAAAAGCCCATGGCACCCCCGAGCCTCCCAGTGATCCACGGCCAGCCGGCGGAAGGCCCAACAAAACCTTTTTATTGTACCTTTATAAATTCATTCAAATCTGATTTTAGGATATGTTCAATTTCCTTAAAATTAGATCTATCCGTTTTGCAAAAGAGAAAACCAAACATATGAACATCCGCAACATTCATTTTTCTTAACTCAAGCGGATGTTCAAAGTTTTGAAGCAGCTTATCGTAGTCAAATGATCTTATTTCGTCCGGTTCATATCCGGTTGTATTGTCTAATACAATGATGCTGTAAAGTTTGTCTTCTCTACCGCTTAAAATGGTTTTCCAATCCGGCTTTTGTTGGTTGAAAAAATATTCAATGGGGTTAAAACCGTATGAAAAATAAGTTGAGTCTGAGGTAGTACACCAGCCACCGAATCGCATTGGATTAATTTCTATAGGGAAGAGTTTTCCGTCTTTTGTAATTCTTACTTCAACGTGAAGAGGGAAGTTTTTTAAATCGGCAGAATTACCAAGCTGTTCAAGGAATTCCGTGAAGGGTTTTAATTTTTCATTTATTATTTCACCCGAAGACAGATAAACCCTATCGCCAACATCATCCTCATGTGAAAAAAAATGTTTGAAAATATTCAATATCACCGGTTCGCCATTGCTGTCGAAATACGCGTCAAATGCATATTCATCACCTTCAATGTGTTTTTCGGCAATAAAAGATCCGGCATTTAAAACAGAAGCGGGATATAAATTAGTTACTTTTTCAATTTCGCTCTCAACCTTCCTTACTTTTTCATTCCACTCTTCAACCGAATTGATCTTATGAACACCTACACTTAAGAATCCGACCTTAGGTTTTAATACTACAGGAAATGGATAATCGGATGTATCAACTGTGAGGAGATCATCTATTTTAACTTCTTCAAAAAAGTAGTCTGGATAAAATTCCTTCAAAAAGCGGCGGAAGCGTACTTTGTCTTTAAATAGATTAATGATGTCGGGGAGTCTCGTCTTCTGGAGATTTCTTTGGATCCAATCAATTGAGTTTTCCGAATTTGTGTACAACAACGGATACCCCTTCCCCTTAACAATGTTGTTTGCTTCTTCACTGTTAATGAGATTTATACTGTCGTCCAGGTTCAATTCTTCTTTCGATGAAAGTGCTAACGTTGGGTAGCCGTTTTCCAGGATTGTATTTTTCAAGAAACCGGAAACGTAAGGTTTGTCAAGTAGTATCATTAAAAATAATTTTGAAGCGTAAAAAGTGATCTGTCCATAAGTAGACAAAACTATGAATTATTTATCTCTTGATATGATATGATATGAAATGTATTAAATAAAAGTAGCAGGTACATATGATGCATAAACCCTTTATCCGGACCGGCCATTGGCTAGGACGAAGTATCCCCTCTTTGCGAATCCCGAAAGCTTTCGGGAAGGAGAGAGGAGAGAGGGGACAAAGGGATGAGTTCTACTCGACAGGCGAACCGGCGCAAAAGCACGCCGGGATTCGACAGACGAGGGGTGCCTGCGTCCTGAAACCTGCGTCCTGAAACTTGCAGCTTGAAACCTGCTGCCTGAAACGGCGAACTGACGGATGGCTGTTTTTGTTGAGCCCTCATTGAGAACAGAAACTTTAGCGGAGCCCCCTTGAATACCACCACATCCATCATCGCAGCCGGTCTGCTTATTGTCACTCTGCTTCCCGCGTTTGGGGCAGGGCAGGAGATCCCCAACCCCGGAACAAACGGGGACGATACGGAACAAATCCTCATCGATTTCAGCAACACGTCTGCCGCCGGATGGCAGATTGTAAATGACAGCGTGATGGGAGGAGTCTCCAGAAGCAGGCTCCAGATGCACGAAGACGGATACGCCGTGTTCAGCGGCACGGTGTCCCTGGAGAATAACGGGGGATTTGCGTCGGTCCGGACCCGGGCACAATCGCCGGTGGACCTGTCCGATTTTGACGGTTTGTCCGTACATGTTCTGGGCGATGGAAAAACCTACAGCCTCAGGCTCCGAACCGTAAAGAACGGACGGCTGACGCGCTACTCCCATGAGGCGCGCTTTGCAACCACGGCCGGTGAATGGGAGACCCACAAACTGGCATACAGCGACTTCAGTCCGGTATTCAGGGGAAATGCCGTACGCGGCAACCCGGGGCTGAATCCGGAGGCGATTCTGGAGATCGGCTTTATGATTCAGGACGGACAAGAGGGGCCGTTTGAACTAAGCGTGCAAAGACTGAGCGTGTATCAAGTGGAATGAACCGCGGAGGGGGACCGGGGAATCCGTCGAAGGCCGGACAGGTGTTGAATTGTGATGCTTGCAGCTTGAGACCTGAGTCTTGAGTCTTGAGTCTTGAGACCTGCAGCCTGAGACCTGAACTGCGAATGACCGATGGACGAACGACCGAATCACCGATTTTTCTAACGGCAGCTTGCGACTTGAGTCCTGCTTCCTGAAAAAACTCGTCAGGCGAACCGGCGCAAAAGCAAGCCGGGATTCGACGGACGAGGAGTGCCGTCATCTCTCCCTTTTTGAAATACTATCTCTGCATCATCGCCTCAATTCATTTCTTTACTTCAAGCCAGTCCCTTTATTCGGCGGACTCATTTTAGACTTGCCATTACCCCCGGGTTAAAACCCGGGGCTACTATTTACTCACTCCTACGGAGTTTGATCTAACCTGCACCCTGGAACTGCTACATTTGATTGGACAGTAGGTTAAGCCCCACTATCTTTAATACACTATGAAAAATAGAACCAGACGTACATTTGATAAATCTTTCAAGTTGATGATTGTTGAGCTTCAT
>Ga0008833_1000713_pt1 | contig 24702 bp, 26 predicted proteins | sample HotLakConsoUCCLE_FD_62216 | JGI IMG/M metagenome (GOLD analysis project Ga0008833, IMG submission 62216) | Hypersaline microbial mat communities from Hot Lake, Washington, USA - Hot Lake Consortium UCC-LE | ecosystem: Environmental > Aquatic > Non-marine Saline and Alkaline > Hypersaline >... | reverse complement strand
CGGCACCGGCATGGGCAACCCCCATTGCACCTTCTTCATCCACGACATGGAGGCGACAAACCTCGAGGTCATGGGCGCGCAGATCGAGACCCATCCGCTCTTTCCCGAGCGCACCAACGTCGAACTCGCCGAGGTGATCGACCCCGACATGCTTCGCGTGCGGGTCTGGGAGAGGGGCACCGGTGTCACCCTCGCCTCGGGGTCCTGCGCCTCGGCCGCCGCAGTCGCCGCGATCCGCCGCAAGATGGCGCGCAGTCCGGTCACGGTGGTGCTCGACGGGGGCAGCCTCGAGATCGACTGGCGCGATGACGGGGTCTGGATGACAGGGCCCACGGCCCATGTCTTCTCCGGCGCCCTGACCGCCGCGTTCCTCGGGGGCTGAGCGATGGACCGCAGAGCCCCCGTCTTCGCGAACTTCGGCTGTCGCCTCAACGCCTACGAGACCCACGCAATGACGGAAATGGCCGCCGCCGCCGGGCTCGGCGACGCGGTCGTCGTCAACACATGCGCGGTCACCTCCGAGGCGGTGCGCAAGGCACGTGCCGAGATCCGCCGGCTCGCCCGCGCGCACCCCGGAGCGCGGGTCATCGTCACCGGATGCGCCGCCCAGACCGAGCCCGAGACCTTCGCCGCGATGGACGAGGTCGACCTCGTTCTCGGAAACACCGAGAAGATGGACCCCGCCACCTGGGTCCGCGCCGCCGAGTTCAGGCCCGAGACCGAGCGGGTGCAGGTCGACGACATCATGTCCGTGACCGAGACGGCGGGGCATCTCATCGACGGGTTCGGCACCCGCAGCCGCGCCTACGTGCAGGTCCAGAACGGCTGCGACCACCGATGCACCTTCTGCATCATCCCCTATGGCCGGGGAAACTCCCGCTCGGTTCCCGCCGGCGTCGTCGTCGACCAGATCATGCGGCTGCGCGACCGCGGCTTCAACGAGGTCGTGCTCACCGGCGTCGACCTTACCTCCTGGGGTGCGGACCTGCCGGGCACGCCCCGCCTCGGCGACCTCGTCCGCCGCATCCTGAGGCTCACCGACCTCCCCCGCCTGCGCATCTCGTCGATCGACAGCATCGAGGCCGATGAAGCCCTCATGGAGGCCATCGCCACCGAGCCGCGCCTCATGCCTCACCTGCACCTTTCGCTCCAGTCGGGCGACGACATGATCCTCAAGCGCATGAAGCGCCGGCACCTGCGCGACGATGCCCTCGCCTTCTGCGAGGCGGCCCGGCGCTTGCGTCCCGACATGACCTTCGGCGCCGACATCATCGCGGGCTTTCCGACCGAGACCGAGGCGATGTTCGAGAACTCCCTCGCACTCGTTGAAGACTGCGGCCTCACCTGGCTCCACGTCTTCCCCTATTCGCCCCGGCCCGGAACGCCGGCCGCGCGGATGCCACAGGTCGACGGCCGGGCGATCAGGGCCCGCGCCGCGCGGCTTCGCGAGGCCGGGACGGCAGCCGTCGCGCGCCACCTCGCCGCGCAGATCGGCCAACGCCATCGTGTTCTCATGGAGAGCCCCGGGATGGGCCGGACCGAGCATTTCGCCGAGGTCCGCTTCGCCGCCCTCCGGCCCGAGGGCGAGATCGTCGAAGTGACCGTCGACGGCCACGCGGACGGCCACCTCACCGCCTGACCGAAGGACCACCCCGAAATGCAGCTCTTCCACAACCCCGCCTCCCCGTTCTGCCGCAAGATCGACGTTCTGCTCCACGAAACCGGCCATACCGGCGACGTCGAGGCGCTGCCCGCCTCCGGACACCCCACCGCCACCGACGCGGACATGCCTTTCGCCTACAATCCGCTCGGAAAGATCCCCACGCTCCTGCGCCCCGATGGCCCGGCACTCTACGACAGCCGGGTGATCTGCCGCTATCTCGACGACCTCTACAAGGCCGGCCTCTATCCGGAAAACCGGCTCTGGGAGGTGCTCACCCTCGAGGCGACCGCCGACGGGGTCATGGATGCCGCCGTTCTCATGGTCTACGAAAAGCGCTCGCGGCCGGCCGAGCGACAGGACCCGGTCTGGGTCGAGGCGCAGTGGGCGAAGATCCTCCGCACCCTCGACGCCGTGGAGGCACGCTGGATGAGCCACCTCGCCGGCCGGCTCGACATGGGCCAGATAGCACTTGCCTGCGCCTTGGGCTATCTCGACTTCCGCCATCCCGACCGCGACTGGCGCCCGGGCCGCAGCGCGCTCGCAGCCTGGTTCGGCAAGTTCGAGGAGCGCCCGTCAATGATCGCCACCTCGCCGGAACGACAGTAGGCCGCACCCGTTCGCGCAAGGATGAAGCGGATTTCGGCGCCCGGGGCGCTAGGTTCCGCTTCACAGGAGAAAACTTGAAACCCTGCGCCGGTTTGTCCGCTGGACGGCGCGGGGTCTCCGGACTAACTACCGGGTCGATCCGGGCAGGGGTGAGTCTCTGGCCCTTCCGGGGGTTTGGACCGTCCGTCCGCAGCCAATGGAGAACAACGTGAGCCACGCAGACGATCACGAAGGCACGCGCCGCGACTTTCTTTACTATGCCACCGCCGGCGCAGCCGCCGTCGTGACGGGCGCCGCGGTCTGGCCGATGATCAACCAGATGAACCCGTCCGCCGACGTTCAGGCGCTGTCCTCGATCCGCGTCGATATCTCCGGCGTCGAGCCGGGCACGCAGCTGACCGTCAAATGGCTCGGAAAGCCGGTGTTCATCCGCCGCCGCACCGAAGCGGAAATCATCGAGTCGCAGTCGGTCGACCTCTCCGACCTGCCCGACCCCATCGCGCGGAACGAGAACATCGACGAAGAGGCGCCCGCCACGGACGAGAACCGCTTCCTCAATCCTCCGGGTCAGGAAGCCACCGGCGAATGGCTCGTGATGATCGGCGTCTGCACCCATCTCGGCTGCGTTCCCCTCGGCAACGCGGGCGACTACACCGCCGAAGGCACCGGCGGCTGGTTCTGCCCCTGCCACGGGTCGCACTACGATACCGCCGGGCGCATCCGCCGCGGCCCGGCCCCGACGAACCTGCCGGTGCCGCCGGCGAGCTTCGACGACGAATTCACACTTATTCTCGGATAAGGGAGAGCGACATGTCCGGCATTCCGCACGACCATTACGAGCCGAAGTCAGGCTCCGAGAAATGGCTTCACCGGCGTCTGCCGGTCGTCAGCCTGATGTACGACACGCTGATGCTTCCGACGCCGAAGAACCTCAACTGGATGTGGATCTGGGGCATCGTTCTGACCTTCTGCCTCGTTCTCCAGATCGTCACGGGCATCATCCTTGCGATGCATTACACCCCGCAGGTCGATCTGGCCTTCGCCAGCGTCGAGCACATCATGCGGAACGTGAACGGCGGCCACATGCTGCGCTACCTGCACCAGAACGGCGCATCGCTGTTCTTCGTCGCGGTTTACGCGCACATTTTCCGCGGCCTCTACTACGGCTCCTACAAGGAACCGCGCGAGGTGACCTGGATCATCGGCATCCTGATCTTCGTGCTGATGATGGGAACCGCCTTCATGGGCTACGTGCTGCCCTGGGGCCAGATGTCCTTCTGGGGCGCCACGGTCATCACCGGTCTCTTCGGCGCGATCCCCTTCGTCGGCGAGTCGATCCAGACCTGGCTTCTGGGCGGCCCCGCCGTCGACAATGCGACTCTGAACCGCTTCTTCTCGCTCCACTACCTTCTGCCCTTCGTCATCGCCGGCCTCGTGATCGTCCACATCTGGGCGTTCCACACCACCGGCAACAACAACCCGACGGGCGTGGAAGTGCGGCGGACCTCGAAGGAGGAAGCGGAACGGGACACGGTGCCGTTCTGGCCCTACTTCGTCATGAAGGACCTCTTCGCGCTGGCGGTGATCCTCGCGGTCTTCTTCGCCATCGTCGGGTTCATGCCGAACTACCTCGGCCACCCCGACAACTACATCGAGGCCAACCCGCTCGTGACGCCGGCGCACATCGTGCCCGAATGGTACTTCCTGCCGTATTACGCGATCCTGCGCGCCTTCGACGGCGACGTCTGGGTCGTCATCGCGGCGAGCTGGATCACCGGCGGCATCATCGACGCGAAGTTCTTCGGCGTCTTGGCGATGTTCGGGGCGATCGTGGTCATGGCGCTCGCGCCCTGGCTCGACACCTCGGCGGTCCGCTCGGGCCGCTACCGGCCGATGTTCAAGTGGTGGTTCTGGCTGCTCGTGGTCGACTTCTTCGTGCTGATGTGGGTCGGCGCGATGCCTGCCGAAGGCATCTATCCCTACATCGCGCTCATCGGGTCGGCCTACTGGTTCGCCTACTTCCTCGTCATCCTTCCGCTCCTCGGTGTCATCGAGAAGCCGCTCCGGCAGCCGGGAACGATCGAGGAAGACTACAGGGCGCATTACGCGTCCACGACGGGCGGCACCAAGACGCTCACCGGCGCCGAAACTCCGGCTGAATGAGAGGCAGGACGATGATCAGACATCTCTCCATCGCGCTTACGGCGCTCGGCCTCGCAGCCGGCGCCGCCCAGGCGGCCGGCGAAGCGGGCGAGGTCTACGACTACGACTTCTCTTTCGAGGGCCCGTTCGGAAGCTACGACCAGATGCAGCTCCAGCGCGGCCTGCAGGTCTACACCGAGATCTGCTCGGCCTGCCACGGCCTGCAGTACGTGCCGCTGCGCACCCTTGGCGACCCCGGCGGCCCGGGCCTCCCGGAAGACCAGGTGCGCGCCTATGCCGAGTTCTACGAGGTCTGGGACCCCGAGCTTCTGGACGGCGAGGGCGACTTCCGCCCGGCACGCCCGACCGACAACTTCCCCGCATCGAGCCTCGCCGGCTCACCGGACCTGTCGCTCATGGCAAAGGCGCGCGCAGGCTTCAGCGGCCCCTACGGTCTCGGGCTGAACCAGCTCTTCAAGGGAATGGGCGGCGCCGAATACATCGCCTCGCTTCTCGCCGGATACACCGGAGAGGAAAAGGAGGAAGCCGGCACCATCCTCTACGAGAACACCGCCTTCCCGGGTGGCTGGATCTCCATGGCCCCGCCGCTTTGGGGCGACGACGTGTTCTACGAAGACGGCTCGCCCACCGACATCGAGTCGCTTTCGAAGGACGTCTCGGCGTTCCTGATGTGGACGGCGGAGCCGAAGCTGATGGCGCGCAAGGAAGCGGGCTTCAAGGGCGTGCTCATGCTCTCCGTGCTCGCGGTCCTGCTCTATCTGACCAACAAGCGCATCTGGGCGCCGGTGAAGGCCCGCATGAAGGAAACGCCGGCGGAGTGACCCCGCCAGAGGCTGCCGGAACGAAGAAGGCGCGCTCCGGCGCGCCTTTTTTCTATCCCAGGTAGTCCTTCAGACCCGGCGGCGGGTCATCGAACAGCGCATCGGTGGGAACCGGTTTCGCGGCGTGGCCGCCCTCGACGAACACCGTTTCCGCCGCCACCGCCCGCGCGTCCTCCGGCGAATGGCTGACGATGAGCACCGTCCGCCGCGCGAAGACCTCCGCCACGAGCGCGAGCATTCCTGCCCGCAGCGCCGGGCCGAGGGCCGCGAAGGGCTCGTCGAGAAGAACGACCGGGCGATCCCGCAGAAGCGCGCGCGCCAGGGCGGCGCGGCTTTGCTGGCCGCCCGAAAGCTCGGACGGCCGGCGCCCGCCGAAACCCTCCAGCCCGACGCGCTTCAACGCCCCCTCCACGGCGGCCCGCGTGTCGCGCGTCAGCCGGCCCGAGGGGTGAAGCCCCAGCGCGACGTTCGTTGCGATGTCGAGATGGGGAAAGAGGTTCCCGTCCTGGAACACCACGCTCACCGGGCGGTCGCCCGGCGGCAGGTCGGTGACGTCCTTATCCCCCATGAGAACCCGGCCCGCCGAAAGCGGCAGGAACCCCGCCGCGGCGCCGAGCAGCGTCGATTTCCCCGACCCCGAAGGCCCGACGATTGCGGTGATCATCCCCGGCGCGACGGCGAAATCCGCCCTGAGCACGAAGTCTCCCTGCCGGACCTCCACCCGGTCAAACCGCAGCATCTCCCCGCCCTCCCCGGTCGAAGGCCCAGAAGAGCGCCAGCGTCAGCGCCAGGAGCAGGAGCGCGGCCGCCGCGGCCTCGTCCATCCGGTAGGCCGCCATCAGCCGGTAGACCTGCAAGGGCAGCGTGGCGAAACCGGGGTCCGCGAACAGCGCGATGACCCCGAGGTCGCCCATCGTCAGCGCCGCCGCGAGGCCCGCCGAGAACCCCAGGGGCCGGCGCAGCCGCGGCAGGGTGAGGCGGCGCAGCCGGTCGATGCCGCCCATGCCGAGACTGTCGGCGAGCCGCCCGTAGTCGCGTTCGGCAGCTCGCGCCGCCGGCAGGAGCGCGCGGAAGGTGAAAGGCAGGCTCATCAGCGCGTTGACGAGGGCCGTCACCGGCAGGGCAAGTGCGACCGGGTCGGTCACGGGCAGGAGCAGAAGGTAGAGCCCGGTCCCGAGCACCAGCGGCGAGACCGCCACCGCCACCGTGCCCGCCACCTCGTAGCCGGCCCTTCCGTGCCGTCCGGCGGCAGCCACCGCGAGCGCCAGCGCCAGCGCCACGGCAAGCGCCGCCGACACGAGCGCCACCGCCAGCGACCGCCCCGCCGCCGCCCAGACCGCTCCCGGCAGCGCGCCCAGTTCCATCAGCCCCCGCGCCGCCACCGCCCCGAGCGGCAACAGGAGAAAGAGCGCCCCCGCCCCGATCACCGCTGCATCCTGCGTGCGAAGCCACCCTGCCCCCGCATCCCACCGGGGCACCGACCGGTCGAGTCCCGCGCCGAACGCCCCCGGCAGCGCCACCCGTGCGGCCACCAGCGCCGCTGACCCCGTGAGCACGAGTTGCGCCAGCGAAAGCGCCGCCGCCCGCCCCGGGTCGAAGTCGAACCGGAACGCCTGGTAGATGGCGAGCTCCACCGTCGTCGCCCGAGGCCCGCCGCCGAGCGTGAGGGCCACCGCAAAGGACGTCGTGCAGATGAGAAAGATCACCACGAACAGCCCCGGCACCAGCGCGCTCAGCATCGGCCATTCGAGGTGGCGCTGCACCTCGCCGGGCCCGAAGCCAAGCGCGGCCGCCAGCCGGAACCGCTCGCCGGGAATGGCGAGCCAGCCCTGCAGCAGAAGCCGGACCGCGAGCGGCAGGTTGAAGAACACATGCGCCAGCACCACCCCGTGAAAGCCGTAGATGCGCGGCGCCTCCAGCCCGAAGACCGCCATCGCGCGGCCGAGAAGCCCGCCCTGACCGAACACCGCGAGAAGACCGAGGATCGCCACGATTACCGGCAGGATGAACGGCGCGCCCATCAGCGTCACGAGAAGCCCCCGGCCCGCGAACCGCCGCCGCGCCAGTGCGCGCGCGAGCGGCACGGCAAGGGCCACCGACAGCGCCGCCGACACCAGCGCCTGCGACAGCGTGAACCTGATCGCGGCCCAGTCGGCCGGGCCGTAGCCCGAAAGCCCCCCGGCCCGCCAGATCACCGCCATGAGCGGCAGGAGGATCGCGGCGAGAACGAACCCCGCCGCGACCCGCCCCGCCGTCACTGCGAAAGCGCCGCGCGCCACGTCTCGAGCGCTTCCGACCGCAGCGCCTCGGCCTCGTCCTCGGTGTAGAACAATGCGCGATCGGGCTGCGGCAGGTCGCGGAACGCCTCGGGCCAGTCCGCCAGCGGCAGATTCGCGGGGTAGGACCAGTTCGTCGTCGGGATCATTTCCTGAAACTCGCGGCTCAGCACGTATTCGAGAAACATGTCCGCCAGTTCGGGCTGGTCGGTGCCCGCGAGCTTCGCGGCCAGCTCGACGAAGAGATAATGCCCCTCGTCGAAGATCGCCGCCGCTTTGGTGTCATCCTCCTCGGCGACGATGTGATAGGCCGGCGACGTGGTGAACGACAGCACCATGTCGGCCTCGCCCTCGGTGAAGAGCCCGTAGGCGGTCGACCAGTCCTGCGTCACCGTCAGCACCTTCGGCGCCAGCCGCTCCCAGGCCTCGCCCGACGCCTCGCCATAGAGCGCCTCGACCCAGTAGAGGAGCGCCAGTCCCGAGATCGACGAGCGCGGGTCCTGGAGGATCACCGACAGGTCCTCGGCCTCGAGCAGCGCCTCGAAGCTCGCCGGCGGCTCGTCCACCCGCGTCTTGTCGTACACGAAGGCGACATACGACCAGTTGAACGGCACGAAGGTCTCGTCGGTCCAGTCGACCGGCATCGAAAGCCCCCCGGTGTCCTGCCCGTGCGGCGCGAAGAGCCCCGCCTCCCGCGCCCGCCGCGTGACGTCGGTGTTGAGCCCGATCACGACGTCGGCCCGCGTATTCTCCCCCTCGAGCAGGAGCCGGGGCAGGACGTCGCCGGTGCGGAACTGAAGGTCGCAGTCGCAGATCGCCTCGAAGCCTTGCTCGATGCCGGGGCCCGGCCCCCATTCCGAGCCGAAGTAGTCGGGGGCGTAGACGGTCAGGACAGGCGCGTCTTGCGCCGAGGCGGCGCTCGCCGCCAGAAGTCCTGCCAGAAGAACATATCGTTTCATCTCGATCCTCCATGGCCGGACGGGGGGTCAGGGTCAGAGGATCGCTCTTGCCTTCCCTCCGCCGGTGTTAACCGGTTCAGGTTCAACGGGTTCGCCTTGCGCATCTCAGCCCCTGTTGGGCACCCCGAGGTGTTCCGAGACCTAGTGCGACGCTCCGCCTCCCGCAACCCGAAACAGCTTGAGCGCCTCCGGACGGACGGCTAGACCGGCCAGCGCAGAGGGGAGAGCCGATGAGCTTCAACACCTATGGCCGCGTCTTTCGCGTGACGACCTGGGGCGAAAGCCACGGCCCCGCCCTTGGCGCCACGGTCGACGGCTGCCCGCCCGGCGTGCCGCTCACCGAGGCCGGCCTGCAGGTCTGGCTCGACCGCAGGAAACCCGGCCAGTCGAAGTTCACGACCCAGCGCAGGGAAGCCGACGAGGTGGAAATCCTCTCCGGCGTCTTCGAAGGCGTCACCACCGGCACGCCCGTCCAGCTGATGATCCGCAATACCGACCAGCGCTCGAAGGACTACGGCGACATTGCCGACAAGTTCCGCCCCGGCCATGCCGACATCACCTACTGGCAGAAATACGGGCTTCGCGACTATCGCGGCGGCGGCCGGTCCTCGGCGCGCGAGACCGCCTCGCGCGTCGCCGCGGGCGGCGTGGCCCGCGCGGCGCTGGCCGCCCTCCTGCCCGGCCTCTCCATCACCGGCTACATGGTCGGAATGGGCGAGAACGAGATCGACCGCGCCCGGTTCGACTGGGACGAGATCGGCCGCAACCCGTTCTGGTGCCCCGATGCGACCGCCGCGAAGGACTGGGAGGGCTACCTCGACGGCCTGAGAAAGTCCGGCTCGTCGGTCGGCGCGACCATCGAGGTCACGGTTCGCGGCTGCCCTCCGGGCCTCGGAGCCCCCGTCTACGGCAAGATCGACACCGACCTCGCCGCGGCGATGATGAGCATCAACGCCGTGAAGGGCGTCGAGATCGGCGAGGGCATGGCGGCCGGCCGCCTCACGGGCGAGGCCAATGCCGACGAGATCGCCATGGGCGAGAACGGCCCGGTCTACGCCTCGAACCACGCCGGCGGGATCCTCGGCGGCATCACCACGGGGCAGGACATCACCGTCCGCTTCGCGGTGAAGCCCACCTCTTCGATCCTGACGCCGCGAAAGACCATCACGCTTGCAGGCGAGCCGACCGAGATCGTGACCAAGGGCCGCCACGATCCCTGCGTCGGCATCCGCGCCGTGCCGGTCGCCGAAGCCATGGCCGCGGCGGTCGTGCTCGACCATTTCCTGCTCGACAGGGCGCAGACAGGCGGTATTCGCGGGCAGATCGGCTAGCTTCAGGTTGAAGGTGTCGCAGACACTCATCCGCCGATTGATCTTCCGGGAATATTCGGAGAATTTGCCGCCTGTTACCGATGAGGGTGCCGGAGCGCCATGGGCTTGCTCGAGTTACGCATGGGGTGGGGCTGCCCGCATCCCGCAGGACAGGTCCTGCCATGAAGCCGCCCGACGGCTGCGAAACCGCAGGTCTGCCGCCCTCGCCCCGGATGATGAACCGTATCGCCTGGGCATGCAGATGGCGGAACAGGGTCCGCAGCGTCACCACCGCCGAAGAGGTGGTCCGATGTGCAGCCGGCGACCCGCTTCAGCTCGGCCGCGCCCACCGCACCCTCGCCTGGCACGCGAAATGGCGGGGTGACTTCAAGCTCGCCGGCACGCTGGCGAGCACGGCGCTTCGCCACTTGAAGGGCCTCGCCGCACACGAGAGCGCAGCCGGCGCCCATGCCATCCTCGGTGTCGTTCACTTCAGCCGGGTGCGTTTCGATCTGGCCCGCAAGTCCGTCGCGTCGGGCTACCGCGAACTCGAACATGAAGACGATACGGACGCACGGATCGAGCTTTTGACGACGGAAGCGACGCTCCTGCGCCACCTAGGGCAGATTCCCCGGGCCATCGATTGCCTCGCGCGGGCGGCGACGCTCGCGACCGGCGGCATCCGCGCCCGCGTGTTTCACAATCTCGCCCGCACCCATCTGGACGACGACGAGGTCGAGGCCGCCGAGGCTTACGCCCTGCCGTCGGTGCTCCTGTCGAAGCGGCATGGGAACGAGGTCGTCTACCCCTACGCGCTCGAGGTCCTTGGCGCCACGCACCTCCGCGCGGGCCGGTACGACCGGGCGCGATCCTGTTTCGAGATCGGGGCCCGGGCCGCCCGGAGCGGCGGCGACCGTCGCGCGGAATGCCAGCTTCTGCGGGAGGCGGGCGGACTGGCACTCGCCACCTACGAGGCCGGCGAGGCGATCTCGATCCTCCGCAAGGGCAAGGCCATCGCCGAGGAACTCGGTTACGACCTCTGGCAAACCCATTTCTGCCGCGACCTCGCCCGGGCCTATGAAATGTCCGGCGACCTGCTGGGCGCCCTTCATTCCATGCGGTCGCTCGACCGGCTTCAGGCCCGGGTCCGGGCCTAGAGTATGTCGCTCAAAGGCGGGAACCGGTTTTGAGTTTCCCGAACCTACGACATCAACGGGATGGAGCGGATCACGTGATTGCGGATGAACGCGACACGCTCTGGCGCCGCCGCCGCCCCGCCGCTCGGGCCGACGAGAAGCGCGGCAATGGTTCATTCGGGTTCCCGCAACGATACTTGCGCCCGCCAAGCCGCATTCAACGCCGCGGCATGTGAACGTAGCCTGTGCGGCTGCGGCGGCCGCGGAATGCGCCTGTCTCGGCACACGCCTCCACGACATCGAAACCGCACCGGCAACCCGCGAGAGCCCGCGGCCGTCGTCTGGTGAGGCCGCGGCCTGCGGGTGCCGAACCCGAAGATGCTTGAAGCCGCGCCCCACCCCGCCATATGCCCCTGCATGATTCATCTCACGCGCCGCGCTCTTCTCTCGGCGGGGGCAGCCGCCCTCGCCCTTCCCGCCCGCGCCAACGGGGCGCTGGACGCGGCAATCGACCGCGCGCGCAGGCTCGACCAGCTTCACGCGCTCATCGTCGAGAAGGACGGCGAACGCCTTGTCGCCGAGCGCGTCCGCGGCCCCGCGCTCGACCGGCCGGTCAACGTCAAATCGGTCTCGAAGACCCTCGTCGCCGCGCTTCTTGGCGCAGCGATAGACAAGAGCGTCGTACCTAGCATCGAGGCGACCATCGGCGAGGTCGCCCCGCGCCTCCTGCCCGCCGATGCCGACCCCCGCGCGGCCGGCATCACCCTCGGCCAGCTTGCGAGCCTTCAGGCCGGGCTCGAACGCACCTCGGGGCCGAACTATGGCGAATGGGTCTCGAGCGGCAACTGGGTCGCGAATGCCCTTTCGCGGCCCTTCGTCGCCGAACCGGGCTCGCGGATGCTCTATTCCACCGGGTCCACCCACATCCTCGGCGCGGTGCTGACCGAAGCCAGCGGCGAGAGCCTTCTCGCCCTCGCCCGGGACTGGCTCGGCGGCCCCCTCGGCATCGAGATCCCGGCCTGGACCCGCGACCCGCAGGGCTACTACCTCGGCGGCAACGAGATGGCGCTGTCGCCCGAGGCAATGGTCCGCTTCGGCGAGACGGTCCGGCAAGGCGGAACCTGGGACGGCACCCGCGTCCTCTCGGAAGCATGGGTCGAAACCTCCCTCACGCCGCGCACCCGCTCGCTCTGGTCCGGCCTCTCCTACGGGCTCGGCTGGTTTCTGGGCCGCACCTCGGGCGCTGATGTGGCGCTCGCGCGCGGCTACGGCGGACAGGTCATCGCCGTGGTGCCCGACCGCGCGCTGACGGTCGCAATCACCTCAGACCCCACGCGGCCGGCCCGCTCGGGGGGCTATTTCGGCGATCTTCTGCGCCTCATCGACGACATCGTCGCAGCCACCTGAACGACAAAGGCCGCCCTGAGGCGGCCCCGTCCGAAGCTCTGCCCGGCCGGTCAGCCGTTCACGCTGTCCTTCAGCGCCTTGGCGATGGTCATTTTCACGACCTTGTCGGCCGGCTTCTTGATCTGTTCGCCTGTCGCGGGGTTGCGCACCATGCGCTCGGGGCGCTCACGGCAATAGATCTTGCCGACGCCAGGAAGTGTGACCGCGCCGCCGCCCGAAACCTCTTTGGTGATGATGTCGGTGATGGCGTCGAGCGCCGTGCCCGCCGACTTCTTGTCGGTGCCCATTTCGTCGGCCAGAGCGGCCACGAGCTGTGTCTTCGTCATCGGTTTCGACATGATGATCTCCTCGTTCTGCCCTTGTTTTTATGGGCCTCATCCGAAGCATCTAACTGCATATTGGGGGGGCGCACAACATTTTAGCGCTGATTTAGCGTGGTTTCGGCGCATTTTGTGGGTGATTCAGGCCCGATCCCCACCGATGGACTCAAAGAAACGCGGTTTCCTCGAAGCTCCGGAGTTTCCGGGAGTGGATGCGTTCCAGCGGCATGTCGCGGATCCGCTCCATCGCCCGGACCCCGATGAGAAGGTGCCGCGCCACCTGCGTGCGGTAGAAATCGCTCGCCATGCCGGGCAGTTTCAGCTCGCCATGAAGCGGCTTGTCCGAGACGCAGAGCAGCGCGCCGTAAGGCACCCGGAAGCGAAAGCCGTTCGCCGCGATGGTCGCGCTTTCCATGTCGAGCGCGATGGCGCGCGACTGGCTGAGCCGCTGCACCGGCCCGGACTGGTCGCGCAATTCCCAGTTGCGGTTGTCGATCGTCGCGACCGTTCCCGTGCGCATGATGCGCTTCAACTCGTAGCCCTGAAGCTGGGTCACCTCGGCCACCGCATCCTGCATCGCGACCTGCACCTCCGCGAGCGCGGGGATCGGCACCCAGACCGGCAGGTCGTCGTCGAGCACGTGGTCTTCGCGGACATAGGCGTGGGCCAGAACGAAATCGCCCAGCCGCTGCGAGTTTCTCAGCCCCGCGCAATGGCCCACCATCAGCCAGGCATGGGGGCGCAGCACGGCGATATGGTCGGTCGCGGTCTTCGCGTTCGACGGCCCGACGCCGATGTTCACGAGGGTGATGCCCGAGCCGCCCGCGCGCTTGAGATGGTAGGCCGGCATCTGCGGCATCTTCTTCGGCTCGAAAAGCTCGGCGGCCGTGTGGATGATCTCTTCGCCGCCGGGAAGGACGAGGGACGTGTAGCCGCTCGCCTTGTCGGCGATCGCGGCCCGCCCGTAGGCGATGAACTCGTCGACGTAGAACTGGTAGTTGGTGAACAGGACGTGGTTCTGGAAATGCTCCGCCGCCGTCGCCGTGTAATGGCTGAGCCGCGCCAGCGAATAATCGATCCGTTGCGCGGTGAAGGGTGCCAGCGGCCGCGAGCCGTCCTCGTTGGCGTAGCCGAAGCCGTTGACGATGTCGTCATGGGTGTTGCCGAGATCGGGCACGTCGAAGCTGTCGCGCAGGGTGAAGCCGGCCGCACCCTCCTGCGGCACCGTCAGCCCGGCCTCGCGCGCGACCGCGAAATGCACCGGCATCGGCGTCATCGACGGGCCCACCTGCACCGCGACCCCGTGGTTCTGGATCAGCAGGCCGAGCTGTTGCGAGAGATAATTCTCGAAGAGGTCGGGCCGGGTGATCGTGGAGGCATAGACACCGGGCTCGGCGACATGGCCGAACGACAGCCTGCTGTCGATGGTGGCATGGCTCGAGACCGCCAGCCGCACCTCGGGGTAGAAGGCACGGAACTTCTTTCCGGGGTCGCCCGACTTCAGCGCCTCGACGAAGTGTTCGCAGAGAAACCTGGTCGCCCCGTCGTAAAGCAGCTTCAGCCGCGCCACGGCCTCGCCGGCATCGTGAAAGCTCTCCGGACCCGGCAGGTCGGGGGAGACGATGGGCAGGTTTCTCGCGAAGGTCATCGGGCAGGCCCGTCTGGATGGGGTCCCTTCTCCGCTACCACGTCCCTGCGCGGGTGCGAAAGCCGCAACCGCGGTGCCGTCACATCTCCATGATCTGCGCGACCTCTACCGATCCCGATCCGTCGACCACCATCGGGCAGCCCTTCGCCATCTCGCAGGCCTCGGCGTGGTCGTCGGCCATCACCACGGTGTAGCCGGACGCCGGGTTCGCCCCGCCGTTCTCCACATGTCCGCCCCTCGAGACGGTGTGGGACATCCCGACCGGCGCGCCGCCGTCCACCACCTTCGGACCCATCGCCTCGTACCAGCTTCCCCAGTCAGTCATCGCCTGCTGCTGGGCGGCTTCGGTTTCCGGCATTCCGCCGCCGTGAAAGACGTAGAGAAACTTTGGCATCTCGTGCTCCTCAGGTTGAAACTTTCCGGTCGAGGCGTCGCGCCAGCCGGCCGAGGGTCGAGCCCCAGCCACGTTCGTGCCGCGACGCCCATTCCGCGTCCGGCAGGTCGGCATGGGTCAGCGTCAGAACCGACCCGCCGCCCTCGTCCGGAGCGACGTCGAAAGCAACGTGGCTTTCCCGGCCCCGCCGGTCGGCCTCGTCATGCCAGGCCCAGGTGAAGGCCACGCGCCGGGGCCGGTCGACGCGCGTCACCTGTCCCGACATCTTCATCCGTCGACCGTCGGCGAACTCCATGACCGAGTGCCACGGCCCCGGGGCGCGGAAATCGAGCGCGGCATCGGGTAACGTCGTGCCATCATGCCCCCACCACGAGAGAACAAGTTCAGGCTCCGTCACGAAGTCAAAAACCACCTCGGGCGGGGCGTCGAAGCGCCGGTTCAGCTTCAGTTCAGCCATTTCGCTCCCGCGCCTCCAGCGCCGCCCCCAGCCGGTCGAGTCCGGCGTCCCAGAACCCCCGGTGCGAAAGCGCCCAGCCATCGATCGCGCGAAGCGCCTCGGGCTCCGCGGCATAAATGCGCTTCTGCCCGTCGATCCTCCGCGTCACGAGATTCGCCTCCCGCAGCACGCGGAGATGCCGCGACATCGCCGGCGGCGAAATGTCCGCAAGCTCCTGAAGCTCACCGGCGGACCGCTCGCCCTCGCGCATCAGCGTCTCGAGCACCGCGAACCGCGTGGGGTCGCCGAGCGCGGCGAAGAGGCCGATGACACCATGTTTCTTCGATTCCATCATTTGTTAATTAACCTACCCATTAAATATTATCTGTCAACTTGCGTTCGGCGCCCCGCTGTCGGAACACTTCGCGCATGGGCGGAACTCTTCTCAGCATCGGCCACGGGTATTCGGCCCGAGCCCTCGCACGACGTCTCCTGCCCGAAGGTTGGACGGTCACCGGCACCACCCGCAGCGAGGAAAAGGCCGCCGCCCTCGGAAAATCCGGCGTCCGTCCGCTGATCTGGGGGAAGGACGACATCGCCGCCGCCCTCGCGGAGGCCACCCATCTTCTCAGCTCGGTCGGCCCCGAAGACGGGCGCGACCCGGTGCTCGCCGCCGCGCGCGGCGCCATCGCGGACGCCGCGCCGCATCTGAGGTGGGCGGGCTACCTCTCCACCACCGGTGTCTACGGCGACCACGGCGGCGGCTGGGTCGACGAGGACACGCCGCTCACCCCCTCCACCCGGCGCGGCCGCGACCGCGTGGCGGCCGAGGCCGAATGGCTGACGCTTGGCGCCGAAACCGGCCTGCCGCTCCACATCTTCCGCCTCGCGGGCATCTACGGTCCCGGTCGCGGGCCGTTCGAGAAGGTCCGCTCCGGCACCGCCCGCCGCATCGTCAAGCCGGGCCAGGTCTTCTCGCGCATCCACGTCGACGACATCGCGCTGGCGCTGCACGCCTCCATGGAGCGGCCCGACCCCGGCGCGGTCTACAACGTCTGCGACGACGACCCGGCCCCGCCCGAAGACGTCATCGCCGAAGCCGCGCGACTGCTCGGAGAACCCGTCCCCCCCGCCATCCCCTACGACGAGGCCGACCTCTCGCCGATGGCGCGGAGCTTCTACGCCGAATCGAAGCGGGTGAGGAACGACCGGATGAAGCGCGACCTCGGCATCGAACTCGCCTATCCCGACTACCGGTCCGGGCTCAAGGCGCTCCTCGCCGGCCTCTGAACCCCGCCCGCCGCCGCACCGCCGAGGCGGCGGCGCCGAACAGGCCAAGAAGGAAGCCGTCAGCCGGCCGCGCTCCCATGTCCGGCCTCCAGCGTGGAAACCCCGAGCGCCTCCAGCACCTTCGCCTCGATGTCGGCCGCGCTCAGCCGCGCGACCTCGTACATCGCCGCAGGACTCGCCTGGTCGATGAAGATGTCGGGCAGCACCATCGAGCGGAACCTTAGGCCGGTGTCGAAGACCCCTTCTTCGGCGAGAAACTGCGCGACGTGCGACCCGAAGCCGCCCACCGCGCCCTCCTCGATCGTGACGAGCGCCTCGTGGTTCGCCACGAGTTCGCGGATGAGCGCCTCGTCGAGAGGCTTCGCGAAGCGCGCGTCGGCCACGGTCGGGGAGATCCCCCGCGCGGCGAGCGCCTCGGCCGCCCGCTCGACCTCCTGAAGCCGTGCCCCGAACGACAGGATCGCGGCGCGCGCGCCCTCCAGCACGATCCGGCCCTTGCCGATCTTGAGCGGCGTGCCCCGAGCGGGCATCTCCACGCCGACGCCCTCGCCGCGCGGAAAGCGGAAGGCGATGGGGCCGTCGTCATGGGCCGCCGCCGTCGCCACCATGTGCACGAGTTCCGCCTCGTCGGCGGCCGCCATCACCGTGAAGCCCGGAAGGTTCGCGAGATAGGCGATGTCGAAGGCACCCGCATGGGTCGCCCCGTCCGCACCCACGAGCCCCGCCCGGTCGATCGCGAAGCGCACCGGCAGCCGCTGGATCGCGACGTCATGCACCACCTGGTCGTAGCCCCGCTGCAGGAACGTCGAGTAGATCGCGCAGAACGGCTTCAGCCCGCCCGCCGCCATGCCCGCCGCGAAGGTCACCGCGTGCTGTTCGGCGATGCCGACGTCGAAGCACCGCGCCGTGAACCGCTCGGCGAACTGCTTGAGGCCTGTCCCGTCCGGCATCGCCGCGGTCACGCCGACGATCCGCGCATCCTCCGCCGCCTCGGCGATCAGCGCCTCGGCGAACACCTTCGTGTAGGACGGCGCGTTCGAGGGCGCCTTCTTCTGCTCCCCGGTCACGACGTCGAACTTCGACACGCCATGGCCCTTGTCGCGCGCGACCTCGGCGGGCTCGTAGCCCTTGCCCTTCTTGGTGATCGCGTGGATGAGGATCGGCCCCTTGGCCCGCGCCTTCACGGTGCGCAGCACCGGCAGGAGCTGGTCGAGGTCGTGCCCGTCGATCGGGCCGAGATAGGAGAAGCCGAGTTCCTCGAAAAGCGTGCCGCCCACCGCCATGTGCTTCAGGAGATCCTTCGCGCGCTTGGCACCCTCCTGGAACGGCTCGGGCAGAAGCCGCACCGCGCCCTTGGCCGCCGCCTTCAGCTCCTGGAACGGCGCGCCGGCATAGAGCCGGGAGAGGTAGGACGACATCGCCCCCACCGGCGGGGCGATGCTCATCTCGTTGTCGTTGAGGATGACGATGAGCCGCTTCTTCAGATGCCCGGCATTGTTCATCGCCTCGTAGGCCATGCCCGCCGACATCGCCCCGTCGCCGATCACCGCGATGCAGTCGCCGATCCCGTGCTCGGGCGCGCCGCCGAGGTCGCGGGCGACGGCGAAGCCGAGTGCCGCCGAGATCGAGGTCGAGGAATGCGCCGCGCCGAACGGGTCGTAGGGGCTTTCGGACCGCTTGGTGAAGCCCGAAAGGCCGCCCTCCTGCCTGAGCGTCCTGATCCGGTCGCGCCGCCCGGTGAGAATCTTGTGCGGGTAGCTCTGGTGCGAGACGTCCCAGATCAGCCGGTCGCGCGGGGTGTCGAACACCGCATGCAGCGCCACGGTCAGCTCCACCACGCCGAGCCCGGCCCCGAGGTGACCGCCGGTCTCCGACACCGCCGAGATCGTCTCGGCCCGCAGCTCGTCGGCGACGCGGTGGAGTTCCGCGTCGCTCATCCCCTTGAGGTCGGCGGGCAGGTGCACGCGGTCGAGCGTCGGCGTCTTCGGTCTCTCGGTCATGTTTTCCTCCCGGGCGTGGCCTTGGCCCCGGTCACAGGTCGCGGTCGATAACGAAGCGGGCCGCGTCCCGCAAGGTTCCGGCGCGCGCTCCGTAGACTGCCAGCGCCGCCTCCGCCTCGGCCACCAGCGCCTCCGCCCGCGCCTTCGCGCCGTCGAGGCCGAGATGGCTCACGAAAGTCGCCTTTCCGGCTTCCGCATCCTTGCCCACGCGCTTTCCCGTCTTCGCCTCGTCTCCCTCGATGTCGAGGATGTCGTCGGCGATCTGGAAAGCGAGGCCCAGCGCCGCGGCATATCGACCGAGCGGCGCGGGGTCCTCGCCCGCAAGCACCGCGCCCGCCTCCGCCGACCAGCGGATGAGCGCACCGGTCTTGCCGGCCTGTAGCGCCGTGATGTCCTCGAGACTCAGCGACCTGCCGGCCGTCTCGGCGGCGATGTCGAGCGCCTGGCCCAGAACCATGCCATGCGCCCCGGCGGCCTCCGCCAGCGACGCGATGAGCCGCACGCGGGTCGCGGGGTCGGGGTGCGCCGCCTCGCTTGCCAGAAGCCCGAAGGCGAAGGTCTGAAGCGCGTCGCCCGCCAGCACCGCCGTCGCCTCGTCCCACTTCACATGCACCGTCGGCAGGCCGCGCCGGAGGTCGTCGTCGTCCATGCACGGCAGGTCGTCATGGACGAGGGAATAGGCATGCACCGCCTCGATCGCCCCCGCCGCCGGCAGCGCCGCCTCCTCGGGCAGACCGAAGAGCACCGCCCCCTCCACGACGAGAAAGCCCCTCAGCCGCTTGCCGCCGCCCGCGGCGTGGCGCATCGCCTCGATGACGGGCACGCCCGGGGCGTCGGGCAGCGCGGCATCGAGATAGGCGCCGATCGTCCCGGCCCTCCGGGCCAGGTGGTCGCGGAAGCTCACTCGCCGTCGAGGGGCGCGGTCCCGGTCGCGTTGCCCTCTCCGTCCCGCGTGATGAGGGCGACCTTCTCTTCGGCCTCGGCGAGCTTCTGCTGGCAATGGGCCTTCAGCGCCGCGCCGCGCTCGTAGAGCCTGATCGAATCCTCCAGAGGCACGTCGCCGCCTTCGAGCCGGCCCACCACCGCCTCGAGTTCCCGCATCGCCTCCTCGAAGCTCATCTTCCCGACCGGCTCTTCGCTCATCCGCCACGCTCCATCATCTTCTCCACATGGGCGCGCACCCCGGCCCCCAGCGAGGGAAGATCATATCCGCCCTCCAGCGTCGAGACCACCCGGCCCCCCGCCACGTCATCGGCCACGTCGAGAATAGCGCCCGTGACCCAGGCGAAATCCTCCGTCGTCCAGAGAAGGTTGGCCAGCGGGTCATCGGCGGCCGCATCGAAGCCCGCCGAGACGATGACGAGGTCGGGCCGGAAATCCGCGACCGCCGGCAAGATCTCGTCGCCCCAGGCCCGGCGCATCTCGCGCGTCCCGGTCATCGGCGCGAGGGGGGCGTTGATGACGTTGTCATGGGCGCCGGTCTCGTGAACATGCCCCGACCCCGGGTAGAGCGGCATCTGGTGCGACGAGCAGAAGAGCGCCCGCGCCTCGTCCCAGAGAAGGTCCTGCGTGCCGTTGCCGTGGTGCACGTCGAAATCGAGCACGGCGACACGGTCCACCCCGTGCACCTCGAGCGCCCGCATCGCCCCGATCGCGGCCGTGCCGAAGAGACAGAAGCCCATCGCCTTCGCCCGCTCGGCGTGATGCCCCGGCGGGCGGCAGGCCACGAAGGCGTTGTCGATATCGCCGGCGAGCACCGCGTCGACCGCCGCCGCCATCCCGCCGACCGCCCGCATCGCCGCCTCGAGGCTGCCCGGCGAGACATGGGTGTCGGCGTCGAGCGCGGCCTGGCCCGTCTCGGGGATCGCCGCGCGCACCGTCGCGACATGGCTCGCGGGGTGGCAGCGCAGCACGTCCGCCTCGTCGCCCGCCGGGCACTCCCTGCGGTCGAGCCCGTCGAGACCCGCGAGCGCCTCGCGCACCGCCTCGATCCGCGCCACCCGTTCGGGATGGCCGGGAGGCGTCACATGCCGCATGGAGCTTTCGTGGGTATAGAGCGCGGTCGTCATGTCCCCGACCAAATACCCCCGGAGGGATTCGAGAAAGCGTTTTCCGGCACCCGTCCTCTCAATCCGGCGCCAGCATGTAGCCCGCGCCCCGCACCGTCTGGAGGTAACGCGGCTGTTTCGGGTCGGCCTCGATCTTGCGTCTCAGCCGGGTGATCTGCACATCCACCGCCCGCTCCTGCGCCCCGTCCCCGCCCCGGCCCAGCCGGTCGACGAGCTCGACGCGCGACAGGGGTTCTCCCGGCTGCCCGGCGAAGATCCGCATGAGTTGCGCCTCGGTCGCGGTCAGTCGCACGAGGTGTTCACCGTCCCACATCTCGCCGCGCTCGACATCGTAGCGCAGCCGGCCCATCGACAGCACCTTCGGCGCGCTTTCGGACGGCTCGGGAGGCGGCAGGCGCCGGAGGATGGCGTTGATCCTCAACAGAAGCTCCTTCGGCTCGAACGGCTTGGCGAGGTAATCGTCCGCACCCGCCTCGAGCCCCTCGATCCGGTCCGCCGTCTCGCTCTTCGCCGTCAGCAGCAGGATCGGCACGTCGCGCGTCTCCCGAAGCGACCGCGTCAGCTCCAGCCCGGTTTCACCCGGCATCATCACGTCAAGCACGATGAGGTCGAAGTCGAGGCCTTCGAGCAGCCGCCGCGCATGGGCGGCGTCGCGCGCCGCACTCACGAGAAAGCCGTTCCGCATGAGGAACTTCTGCAGAAGCCCCCGGATGCGTTCGTCGTCGTCGACGACCAGAAGATGCGCGTCGGGTTCGTTCATGTTCCCCCGTCCCTCAAGGCTGCGTAGCGCTTCAGGGCTTCGGGGTCCATCATCGCCTCGAGAACCTGCCGGAAACCCGACACCGCCTCGGGTCCCGCCGCGCGGTAGGCGCTGCGCATCCGGTCGCGCTGCGCCGTCGACAGCTCCGCCTCCAGAGCCGCCCCCGCCTCGGTGAGATGGAGATGCCGCTCGCGCTTGTCGCGCGTGCCCACGCGGGCCTCGACCAGCCCGTCCTCGATCAGCGTTCTCAGCACCCGGTTGAGCGACTGTTTCGTGACTCCGAGAAGCGTCAGGAGGGTATTCACCGTCATGCCCGGCCGGCGATTGATGAAGTGGATCGCCCTGTGATGCGCCCGCCCGTATCCCCTTTCGGCGAGAATCCGGTCGGGGTCCGCGGTGAAGCCCTGGTAGGCGAAGAACATCGCCTCGATTCCCCGGCGAAGCTGCTCGTCGGTGAGAAACAGAAGGCTCTCGCCTCCCTGGCTGCCGGACTCGGCCATCGGCCCTCCTGAAACTGCGCGTCATTTTAAGTCAGTCTTGTTGACATTCCAAGTCGCGACTGTTAGCGATTCCCGGCTAAATGCGCAATAAAATGTCCGCTTCGGACCTAATCTGCGCAACATGTGGAAAAGGGGAGGGAACATGGCCGGGTCCTATGCCGACCGTGACGGGGTGATCTGGATGGACGGCAAGCTCGTCCCTTGGCGCGATGCGAACGTCCACATCCTCACCCATGCCATGCATTACGCCTCGTCGGTCTTCGAGGGCGAGCGGTGCTACAACGGCCGGATCTTCGAGGGCGTGCGGCACTCCGAGCGCCTCCTGCGCTCGGGCGAGATGCTCGACATGCCGATCCCCTGGACCGTCGACGAGATCGAGGAGGCGAAATACGCCACCCTGAAGGCCAATGGCCTCACCGACGCCTACGTGCGCGCCATCGCCTGGCGCGGCGCGGGCGAGGACATGGGCGTGTCGTCCTCCCGCAACCCCGTCCGCATGGCCGTCGCCGCCTGGGAATGGGGCGCCTATTACGGAGACTCGAAGCTGAAGGGCGCGAAACTCGACATCTCGAAATGGAAGCGGCCGTCGCCCGAGACCATCCCGTCGCACGCCAAGGCCGCCGGCCTCTACATGATCTGCACCATGTCGAAGCACGCCGCCGAGGCGAAGGGCTGTTCCGACGCGATGATGTTCGACTTCCGCGGCTACGTCGCCGAGGCCACCGGCGCCAACATCTTCTTCGTGAAGAATGGCGAGGTGCACACCCCCGACCCCGACTGCATCCTGAACGGCATCACCCGCCAGACCGTCATCGGCATGCTCCGCGACCGCGGCATCCCCGTCCACGAGCGCCACATCGAGGCGTCGGAGCTCGAGGGTTTCGAGCAATGCTGGCTCACCGGCACCGCCGCAGAGGTCACCCCGGTCGGCCAGATCGGCGACTACAGCTTCGAGGTCGGCGCGCTCACGCGCGAGATCGCGGAAGCGTATGAGAGGTTGGTGCGGAGTTGATCCGCGCCTGGAACGCCTTCGGCCCGGAGTAGCGCGGCTCCGGGTTGGCCCCCTCACCCGTCCTTCGACATCGCCGCGCGCGCCCGGCCCCGCTGCAGGTTCAACTGCCGCTCGCGCCAGATGATCAGCACGCCGGCGGCGATCACCAGCGCCGCCCCGAGCACCATTTCCAGCGTCGGCACCTCGCCGAACCACACGAACCCGATCGCGATGGCGAAGAGGATCGAGGCGTATTCGAACGGCGCCACGATGCCGGCGTCCCCGTAACGGTAGGCGCTCGTCAGGAGGATCTGGCCCACGCCGCCGAGAACCCCCGCGCCGACGAGCGCCGCCGCCGCCCCGGCACTCGGCACCACCCATCCGAACGGCGCGGTGAAAAGGCTGAGGCCCGTCGCCGTCATCGAGAACCAGAAGACGATCGCGGCGGTCTCCTCGGTCTCCACGAGGCGACGGACGAAGATCTGTGCCAGCGCCGCGAAGAAGCTTCCCGCCAGCACGATGAGCGCGCCGAATGCCAGCCGCGTATCCACGTCACCGCCGGTGAATGCCGTCAGGCGCGGCCAGAGAATGACGAGAACGCCCGCCAGCCCCATCGCCACCGCGGTGATCCGCACGACCCGGATACGCTCACCGAGCATCGCCGCCGCCAGCAGCACCACGAAGATCGGCATCGCGTATTGAATGGCCTTCACTTCGGACAGCGGAAGAACGGCGAGGCCGGCGAAGCTCATCGCCATCGCCGTCGAGCCGATCAGTCCGCGCCAGACATGGCCCATCGGGTTTCTCGTGCGCAGTCCCGTCCGCAGAAGACCCCGCGCCAGAAGCCAGAACACGATCACCGGAACCGCGAAGAACGACCGGAAGAACACCGCCTGTCCGGGAGGAACCTCTGCGCTGCCGGCCTTGATGAGCGCGGCCATGACGACGAAGAAGAGAACCGAGGTGATCTTGAGCGCGATCGCCCGGGTCGCATTGGCGGGGGCGACGGACATGTGGGCGTTCTAGAGCATGTCGCTCGGCGGTGGGAACCGCTTTCCCGCGCCCCGGACCCGCGAAGCCCCGAAATGCGAGCGGGGCGCGTCCCCCGCCCTTCCGGAGCCCCGCCGCCGGCAGGGTCAGCCGCGCCGGTCTATGGCGAGAAACTGCGTCACCCGCTCCTGCGCATCCCGCGTCCTCGCCCGGCGGAACACGTTCTCGAAGAACGGCGAGAGCGGCCCCGAGGCCCGCCGCTCGATCCCCGTATAGGCCTTCAGCCGCGCGCCCCGGCGTGTCTTCGCGGCATGGTCGATGATGTGCTTGTGCATGAGATCCTCTCCTGTGCTTCGAACCGGCAATCTAACAGATTCGCCCCCGTCCTTCACCCTTTCCCGAGCCGGACGAGCGCCCAGCGCGCCGCGTCGGCGACGGCCGGGTCGGCATCGTCCAGAAGCGGTCGCAGCGCCCCAACCAGTTCCGGCCGCCCCGAGTTCCCGATCGCGTAGGCCACGTTGCGCACGAACCGGTCGCGCCCGATCCGCTTGATCGGGCTCTTGCGGAACATCTCGCGAAACCCCGCGTCGTCGAGTGCGGCGAGGCGCGCCAGTTCCGGCGCCTCGGTGACGTCGCGGCCCGCGTAGCCGGTCTCGGTCGCGGACTTCGCGAACTTGTTCCAGGGACAGACCGCGAGGCAGTCGTCGCAACCGTAGATCCGGTTGCCGAGCCCTTCGCGCAGGTTCTCGTCCACCGGGCCCCGGTGCTCGATCGTGAGATACGAGATGCAGCGCCGCGCATCGAGCCTGTAGGGGGCGGGAAAGGCGCCGGTCGGGCAGACGTCGAGACAGGCCCGGCACGACCCGCAATGGTCCGTTTCGGGCGGATCAGGGTCGAATTCGAGCGTCGTGAAGATCGCGCCCAGAAAGAACCAGCTCCCGAGATCGCGGCTGACGAGGTTGG
>Ga0008833_1000706_pt1 | contig 24937 bp, 27 predicted proteins | sample HotLakConsoUCCLE_FD_62216 | JGI IMG/M metagenome (GOLD analysis project Ga0008833, IMG submission 62216) | Hypersaline microbial mat communities from Hot Lake, Washington, USA - Hot Lake Consortium UCC-LE | ecosystem: Environmental > Aquatic > Non-marine Saline and Alkaline > Hypersaline >... | reverse complement strand
CGCGATGTCCTCGGCCCGTTCCACGATCAGGTCGGCGACCCGGTGCAGGATCTTCTTGCGCTCGGCCCCGGCCATGTCGCGCCAGGCGGGAAAGGCGGCCTTTGCCGCGCGGGCGGCGGCGTCGATATCGGTGGCATCGCCGCGGGCAACCTCGCAGATCAGGCTGTCATCCACCGGCGAGCGCGTCTCGAAGGTGGCGCCCGAGGCGGCGTGCCGGTCCTGCCCGTCGATACGGTTCGGGATGCCGCCCTCGCGGAAGCGGGTCAGCGCGAGTTCCAGCCGGGCGAGATTGTCATGCAGGTCAACCATGGGCCGAACGCTCCTTCATGTGGTCGCGGATGGTGTTGAGCTTGGGGCTGAGCGCCGGATCGATGTCGCGCATTTCCAGCGAAAGCGCGATGGGCTGAGCCGCGATGACCGGCGCCAGGAAGGCGCGCGCGGCCTTGAACAGATGGGCTGTGGCGGCTTCCTTCGCCTCTTGCGGGCGACCGCCGCGCAGGCGGACCGAGATGTCGATGAAGCCGTTATCCGGGTGACCGTCGGCGATGGCGTAGTGATCGCAACGCAGGCCGCGCACCCTGACGCCGGCCTCGGGGAAGATCCCGGTCTCGATCGCGGCGCGGCGCAGGGCCTCGCAGAAACCGGGCAGATCCACCTGGCCGTCCAGATTCGCGGAATATTCGAAGCTGATATGCGGCATGTCCCGCGCCTCCCCACGCGTGTCATTAACGTGTTAATGAGGAAACGGGCCTCCCGTCAAGCCTCACCCTGCGCATTCATGCACTTGTTAACGAGCAATCGCTGGGCAATAGTCGGTCCATGGACAGCAGCCGTCCCCCCCCACCGCGCGCCACGTCGCGTTCGCTTCCCATCGCGCTTCTGCGCGCACGCGAGGCGGTGATGGAGCCGATCCGCGCCATGCTCTGGGCCGCGGGCGTGACCGAACAGCAATGGCGCGTCCTGCGGGTGCTGGACGAGACCGGGCCGATGGACCCGGCTGCCATCGCGCGGGACTCCTGCCTGCTGATGCCCAGCCTGACGCGCATCCTCAAGGGGCTGGAGGGCAAGGGCCTCGTGGCGCGCACCCCGCATGAAACCGACCGGCGCACCTTCTGGGTGACGATCACCGATGAGGGCAGGGCGCTGATCGAGGCCAACCTCGCCGAAAGCAACCGCATCTTCGCCGAGCTGGAAGACCGCTACGGGCGCCAGCGGCTCGACCAGCTTCTGGACCTGCTGGAAGAGCTGGCGGGGCACCGTCAGGCGTAGAGAGCCTCGATCTGCGGGGCGTAGGCCTCATGGATCTTGTTGCGCCGCACCTTCATGGTGGCCGTCACCTCGCCGTCGTCGTGATCGAGCTCCTTGGGCAGGAGCCACACCTTCTTGATCTGCTCGACGCGGGCCAGCTGGCCGTTCAGACGCTCGACCTCGGCGTCGATCAGCGCCTTCACGCGGTCGTTCTCGGCGAGCGAGCGGAAGGTGGTATAGGCGATGCCCTGGTTCTCGGCCCAGATCCGCACGGTATCCATGTCGATCTGCACCAGCGCCGTCACGTATTGCCGCCGGTCGGCGATGACGATGCATTCCTTGATGTAGGGGCTGGCCTTCATCACGTTCTCGATCAGCGAGGGCGAAAGGTTCTTGCCGGCCGCGTTGATCATGATGTCCTTCTTGCGGTCCACCAGCGTGATCGAGCCGTCGGGCGCATCCTCGGCCACGTCGCCGGTATGCAGCCAGCCATCCTCCGTGAGGGCCTCCCCGGTGGCCGTCTCGTTCCTGTAGTAGCCCTTGAACACGATGCCGCCCCGCACCAGCAACTCTCCATCCTCGGCGATGCGGTGTTCGACCCCGTCCACGAAGAAGCCCACGCGCCCGTCGCAGGCTCCCCAGTCGGGCTGGATGGTGGCCGCGCCCGTGGTCTCGGACATGCCCCAGGCCTCGCGCACGTTGATGCCGATGCCGCGCACGAAGGCCAGCAGATCCTCGGAGATGGGGGCCGCGGCCGAGATCGCGAAACGGCAGCGCGACAGGCCCAGATAGGCGCGGATGTGGCGATAGATCAGCAGATCCCAGAGCCGCCAGCGCAGCCTGTCCCGCGCGCTCCAGCGGTCACGACGCTTGCCGCCAAGCTCCTGCGCCAGCGCCAGCGCCTTGAACAGCATGGGCCGGCGCAGCGGGCCCGCGGTGGCCGCCTGCACCGAGATCTCGCCTCGGGTCTTTTCCCAGATCCGGGGCACGCCGAAGAAGATCTCGGGCGCCACGTCGCGCAGGTCCAGCCGGATGGTGCGCAGGCTCTCGCCGAAATTCATCACCATCTGGCCCGCCAGCGCGTTGGTCACGGTCACGTTCTGTTCGGCGATGTGGCACAGTGGCAGGTAGGACAGGATGTTGGTGCCGGGCGGGAAATCCCGGAAGATCTGCCCGGCCAGGTCGGCGGCCACGGACAGGTTCATGTGGCTGATCATCGCCGCCTTGGGCAAGCCGGTGGAGCCCGAGGTGAAGACCATCATCGCGGTGTCCTCGGCCTTGACGGCGGATACGCGGCGATCGATCTCGGGGCGGCGGCCGTCCAGCGCGGCGCGGCCGCGCGCCAGCACGTCCTCGAAGCTCATCAGGTTCAGCAGGTCGCTGCCGGCGGTGCCGCGCGGGTCGAAGACGATCAGTTGGCGCAGCTTGGGCAGCCGCCCGCGCAGCGTGTCGATCTTGTCCAGCTGCTCCTGGTCCTCGATGAACAGGATCTCGGTGTCCGAGGCGTTCACAAGGTGCTCGATCTCGGCGGCGGGGCTGGTGGGATACATCCCCACGATCACGCCCCCCGCGCAGGAGATGCCGAACTGCGCCAGCACCCATTCCTGCCGGTTCTCCGACAGGATCCCCACATGCGCGCCGGGCTGCATGCCCAGGTCGATCAGCCCTGCGGCCAAGGCGTGCATCACCGCGTCCAGGCCGGCCCAGCTCAACTCGTGCCAGATGCCGAACTCCTTCTGGCGCATCGCCACCCGGTCGGGCGCGCTGCGGGCATGGTTGCCGATGATCTCCACCTGGGTGCGGAAGGTGCGGGCCGACATGGGCGGTCTCCTCCTCAGCTCAGCCAGCGCTTGCGGCGCTTGTAATGCTTCACGTCGCGGAAGCTCTGCCGCTCCTCGCTCTCCTCGGCCATGCCCAGGTAGAAGGAGCGGATGTCACGGTCGTTCCTGAGCTTGTCCACAGGGCCTTCCAGCACGATCTGGCCATGTTCCATGATGTAGCCGTAATCGGCCACTCCGAAGGCCACGCCGGCGTTTTGCTCCACCACCAGGATCGAGACACCGTCCTCCTCGTTCAGCCGGCGGATCGTGGCGAAGATCTCCTCCACCACCTTCGGCGCAAGCCCCAGGGAAGGCTCGTCCATCAGAATCAGCCGGGGCCGCGCGATCATCGCGCGGCCGAAGGCCAGCATCTGCTGCTCGCCGCCCGAAAGATACCCCGCCACCTGACGGCGGCGGTCCTTGAGCACCGGGAAGAACGCCCAGACCTTGTCGTAATCGGGCCTGTCGGCGCGGCCCTGGAGCGCGTAGCTGGCGGCGACCAGGTTGTCCTCCACGGTCATCTCGGCGAAGATCCGCCGCCCCTCGCGCACATGGAACAGCCCCTGCTGGACCAGCCGGTCGGGGGCGATGTTGCGGATGGGCTTGCCGTCGAACAGGATCCGCCCCTCGCCGATCTCGCCGTTCTCCAGCTTCAGCAGGTTGCTCGCGGCCTTGAGCGTGGTGGTCTTGCCCGCGCCGTTGGTGCCCAGCAGCGTCACGATCTTGCCGTCGGGCACCTCCAGCGACAGCCCGCGCAGCGCCTGCACCGTGTGATGATAGGTCACCTCGATATTCTCGATGGTCAGCACGCCCGCGCCCCGCTCTTCATTGTTCCCCAAATACGCATGCCGCGCAGCGGCGGCCCGGGCCGGCAGGCCCGGGCCCTCCGGCTCAGACGTTGAACCAGTCCGAGGTCGGCGTGAACAGCTTGGTCTCGGCCGCGTACTGGTAGACGCGGCCGGTGCCGATCTTGTTGTTCTCCATGCTCACCGGGGTGCCGAAGAAGCCGCCCGAGTCCCAGTCGGAGATCGAGGCCAGCGCCTCCGCGGCGTTGTCCGCCGTCAGTTCCTTGCCCTCCTCCGCGACCTGGCGCAGCGCGGCGACGCCCAGTTCCAGCGCGCAGAGCGACTGGATGCCCCAGGTCGGCATGTAGGTCTCCAGCGGGGTGCCGGCGAAATTCGTCTTCTGGTATTCCGCGTAGCGCGCATAGCGGGGCGCGTTCTCGTTGTCATAGGAATAGCGGTAGGGCATCACGCCCGAATAGCCGTCGAGGAAGGGGCCCGCCTCGGCGGTGACCCGGTCGGCGATCAGCTTCTCCATGCCCCAGAAGGTGCCCATGAACTTGGTGGGCAGGCCGAACTGGCGCGCGCCCCCGATCAGCTGCGGCCAGACCCCGGTCACGTAGCCCTGCAGGATGCAGTATTCCGCGCCCGATTGCGCCAGCTTGGTCACATGGGTGGGCACGTCGGCGCCCTGCGCCTTGGTGCTTTCCTCCAGCACCACCTTGATCCCCAGCGCCTCGGCCTTGGCGCGGCCGCTGGCCAGGGGGTCGCGGCCGAACTCGGTGTTGGAGTAGATGAACGCGACGGTGGAGCCGCCCTCGTCCTTGATGTTCTGGAGCAGGATGTCGAACTGGTCCTCGTAGGTCGGACCGGCGAGATACTGGTAGGGGTTCTCCGACGGGTTCGCGAGGTCGGAGGCGAAGGAGGTGGAGCCCATCAGCCGCGCGTTCTCGCCGCGCAGCTCGGGTGCGACCAGCTTCATGAAACCGGTGGAGTCGCCGTAATAATAGACGAGGTTCGGCTCGGTCGCGAGCGCGCGCTGGTAGTTGGCGAGCGCGTTCTGAGGGATATAGCCCGAATCCTCCGCCACGGTGCGGATCGGCACGCCGCCGATGCCGCCATCCTCGTTCACCAGGTCCTCGAACATCTTCAGCGCCGGGGCGACAAGCTGGCCCGCGGTGGCGAAGGGGCCGGTCATGGGCAGCGAGGATCCGAAGACGTATTCGCTGGGCTGCGCCTTGAGGATCATCGGGGTGCCGATCGCGGCGGTGGCCGCCGCACCGGTGGCGAGGAAGGAACGTCTGGTCAGTGTCATGGTCTCTCTCCCTGGGTGGTCTTCATGTTGCGGTTTCTTGTTGTCGTGCTCCGCCCGCTCAGCGCGCGAAGGGCCATCGGTTCATCGCCCGCAGCGTGCGGTCGGCCACGTGGTTCAGCCCCAGCGGTTCGAACAGCAGGAACAGAACGATCAGCAGGCCGAAGGCGATATCCTGGAGCGGCGCCAGCAGTTGCCCGGTGCTCGCGTCGCCGCCGGTGGCCAGCCCGAAGAGCGACTTTATCAGCTCTGGCACCAGCACGATCACGAAAACCCCGAACACGGGGCCCATGGTGCGCCCCATCCCGCCCACGATCAACGCCGCCACCAGTTCCAGCGACAGCGCCAGCTCGAATTGTTCGGGCAGGATGCGTGCGTAGAAATATGCAAAGAGCGCCCCCGAAAGTCCGCACAGCGCCGCGGAAATCGCAAAGCTGGTCAGCTTGTAGCGGAGCAGCGAGATGCCCATGATCTCGGCCGAATAGTCCCGGTCGCGGATGGCGATGAAGGCCCGGCCGACCCGGGTGCGGAACAGGTTCTGCACCGCCAGCAATGCCAGCACCGAGAAGATCGCGATCAGGATGAAATTCTCGCGCCTCGTGTCGATCTCCCAGCCCAGCAGGTTCGCCGTGGGTGTGTCCACCCCCACCATTCCGCCGGTCCAGGGCGCGAAGAGATCCTGCTCGATCAGGAAGATGACGATGAAATTCGCGCTCAGCGTGGCGACGGCGAGGTAGAGGCCCTTGATCCGCACCGAGGGCAGGCCGACGATCAGCCCCACGATGGCAGAAACCGCCACCGCGAAGGGGATCGCCAGGAAGGGCAGTATTCCCTCCGGCAGTGCTGGCCCAGCCAGCCCGTGGAAGATGGTGACCGAGTAGGCCCCTACCGCCACGAAGGCCGCGTGCCCCAGCGAGATCAGGCCGGTATAGCCCGTCACCACGTTCACGCCCACCACCGCGATCAGCAGGATGCCCATCTTGCAGGCGATCAGCACGACATAGTCGTTGGCGAAGGCGGCGATGCCCGCCAGCAGCAGCAGCGCGCCGATGAAGAAGGCCCACTTGTTGCGGTTGTTGAAGACGCTTTCGTCGGCGGTATAGCTGGACTTGAGGTTGCCGGTGATCATATCCGTTCCACCTCCTTTTGCCCGAACAGGCCGTGCGGCCGGATCAGGATCACGATCAGTACCGCGACATAGGGCACGATCTCGGCCCAGTCGCCGCCCAGTTGCCACTGGGTCATCGCCTCCAGCACGCCCACGACCATCGCGGCGATGAACACGCCGATATAGCTGTCCAGGCCCCCCATCAGCACGATCGCCAGCACCGAGAAACCGAACAGCCCCAGGCTGGGCGAGATGCCGTTGCGGGTGGCGAGGATGGCGCCCGCAACGGCGCCGGTGGTGGCCGCCAGCACCCAGGCGCGCGAGAACACCTTGGGCACGGATATCCCCATGGAATAGGCGGTGGACTGGTCCTCGGCGGTGGCGCGGATCGCCACGCCCGACTTGGTGAAACGCACCATCGCCACGATGCCCGCGAAGATCAGCAGCGCCACGATCATGTTCACGATATCCGCACCGAACAGGAAGATCTGCGTGCCGAAGGCGGTGAAGCGCACCGGCGTGTTCGGCGCGATATGGGGCACGAAATCCGCATCCGCCGTCCAGATCAGTTGCGCCGCGCCCGCCAGGATCGAGATCAGGCCCACGGTGATCATGATCATCGCGAAGACCGACTGCCCCATCAGCGGCCGCATCAGCGTGCGCTCGATGACGAGGCCGACCACCGCGTTGGCCAGCACCGCGCCGGTCAGGCCCAGCACGATGCGTGGCAGGTTGGCCACCCAGTCCAGCACCGCGCTCATGGGCGAGAACATCGGCAGGTTCTCGCGGGCGGCCACCAGCCAGGCGGGTTGCCACGAGGCCAGCCAGGACGGCGCCCATTCCATGCCGGGGACCAGCACCGCGAAGGTGTAGTAGAAATAGGCCCCGAACATGATGACGTAGCCATGGGCGAAATTCACCACCTTGGTGGCCTTGAAGACAGAGACCAGCCCCACGGCGATCAGCGCGTAGATCGCGCCCGACATCACCCCGTTGATGGCGAATTGCAGAAACTGGCCCATGTCTTCTCCCTGTCAGGCGGCGCTGCCGAGATAGGCTTCGATCACGTCGGGGTTGCGGCTTACCTCGCGCGGCGTGCCCTCGGCGATCTGCTGGCCGAAATTCAGCACGACGATATGGCTGCAGATGTCCATCACCAGCCCCATGTCGTGTTCCACCAGCAGGATCGTCGTGCCGAACTGCTCTTGCACGTCGAGGATGAAGCGCGCCATGTCGGCGGTTTCCTCGCGGTTCATGCCCGCCACCGGCTCGTCTAGAAGCAGCACGCGGGGCTGCATGGCCAGCGCGCGGGCCAGCTCCACCCGCTTTTGCAGGCCGTAGGGCAGGGCGGTGATCGGCGCCTTGCGGATATGGTCGATCTCGAGGAAGTCGATGACCTTTTCCTCGATCTCGGCGCGCAGCGCCATTTCCTCGCGCCGGGCCGAGCCGAAATAGGTCATGGCAGACCAGACATTGGCGTTGAGCCGCGTGTGTCCGCCCAGCTTGATGTTGTCGAGCACGGTCATGCCGCGAAACAGCGCGATGTTCTGGAAGGTGCGCGCCAGCCCCAGGTCCGCCCGCTTGTCCGGGCGCAGGCCGGTAATGTCGCGCCCGTCGAATTCCACCCGCCCGCGATCGGGCGTGTAGAACCCTGATATGGCGTTGAAAAGGCTTGTTTTTCCCGCTCCGTTCGGCCCGATCACGCCGGTGATCTCGCCCTCGCGCGCGGTGAAGCCGATGCCCTGAAGCGCCTTGATGCCGCCAAAGGACAGATGCAGATCGCTCACGCTCAGCATGACGTGGTCGTTCTCTCCCTTTCCGGCCGCCGCCCGCGGGCGTTGCCGGTCCTCCCTGTCAGTCTTTGCTCGCGGCGCCTCTGACGGGCGACCTGCCTGCACGACCATTGCCGGCAAAGACTAATATCTGACCCGCATCTTGCAACGATTTTGCGCATGTCCGTGCCCGGAACGCAGCGTCAACCGCCGCTTCGGGGCGACCTTTCAAATCCATGGAGGCCATCCTAGATATTCCGGTATTTGCAACTGTTACCGGAGGCGCGACGATGAGCGCGGCGAAGAAACTCACATGCCTTGCCTGCGGGCAGGTCAACCGCGTGCCGGCCGATCGGCTGGATGCGGGCCCGAAATGCGCGACCTGCGGCGCAAGGTTGCTCGATGGCAAGGTGTCCGAGGTCGATCCGAAGATCCTGGAAAAGGCCGCGCGCAACGACGACCTGCCCTTGGTGGTGGATTTCTGGGCGCCCTGGTGCGGGCCATGCCGGATGATGGCGCCGGAATTCGCGCGCGCGGCGGAGACTTTGAGAGGCCAGGCGCGGCTGGTGAAGCTGAATACCGAGGATCATCCGCAGGCCGGGCAGCGCTACGGGATCCGGGGCATTCCTACCATGGCCGGGTTCAAGGCCGGGCGGGAAAGCGCGCGCCAGAGCGGCGCGATGCGCGCGGGCGACATCGTGGGCTGGGTGCGCGGGCTCGGCTGACGCTCAGCCCCGGGCCAGTCCCAGCCCGCCGGCCAGGCTGTGCGCGGCGAGTTTCGGCAGCCGCCAGAGCAGTCCGCGCGCGATGTCGCCGTATTCCAGTTCGCCTGCGAGCATCCGCATGTAATCGTGCCGCAGCCTGTCCGACCGGCGGAAGGCCCGCAGGAAGCCCTCGCGCAGGGCCGGCGTGAAGATCGCCAGCCGGATCGCACGGGCCTGGACCAGCGAAAGATGGATCGGGGCCAGGCTTTCGCGGTAGCGGGGCAGGGCGGTCTCCGGACGGCCGCGGGCCAGTGCCTCGACCGCGGCCCGCGCCGCAAGCGCCCCGCTCTGCAACGCATATGCGATGCCCTCGCCGGTGATCGGGTCGACCAGACCGGCGGCATCCCCGGCCAGCAGGACCGGCCCCTTGCCGGGCGTTCTGCGAAAGGCGCCGAAGGGCATGAAATGCCCCTGCACGCGCTGCCCCGCCGGGTCGAGCCCCGGAGTTTCGATGTAGCAGCGCATCTGGCGCTTCATGTCCGGGTTGCGCCGGTGCAGCCCGCCGACGCCGACGGTGGTGCTGCCGGATTTGGGGAACCGCCAGCCATAACCCCAGTCCGCAGCGGCGAAATCGATCCGCACGGCCATGTCGGTCGTGGCGGGTGGCGGGGCCTCGATCTCCAGCGCGAGCCCCACCGTGCCATCCTCGAACGCGCGGCCGAAGAGCGCGCGGGCGGTGGCGCTGTTCACCCCGTCCGCTCCGATCATGAGCGGAGCGCTCAGGGTCTCGCCCGTGGCGAGACGCAGCCCGGGGCCGAGAGGATCGAGCGCGGCGATCTTTCGGCCCGAGAAATCCTGCGCACCCGCATCGAGCGCGGTGGCATGAAGATGGGCATCAAGGCCCATGCGGGTGGTCATGAACATCGCCGGCGCGTCATCGAGCCGGGCCAGCATGCGCCCATGCGCGTGAAACTCGAAGCTCCGGCGCGGCTCCAGCAAGCCGTCCGGCAGCTCTCGCCCGAGGATCGAGCCCGCAGCAGCCGCGCCGCGGCCGGTGACTCCGCCGCCGCACAGCTTGTTGCGCGGAAAGCGATGCCGATCGATCAGGGCGACGCGCAGGCCATTGCCGGCCGCGCATGTGGCTGCGGCCGCGCCTGCCGGGCCGGAGCCTATCACGATCAGGTCGAAACGAAGTGCCATGGACCCATCGAAAGCGGTTTACCCTATCGATGGCAACAGGCGATCTTTGGAGTGCCGGCGATGCGGGGGCGCGGGACCGGACGCTTGCCTTGCGCGGGCGACCTAAAGGCCGCTGGTCAGCCGCGGGCGCGCAGCGCTTCGGCCTCTGCGCGCATCGGAGCTTCGGTTCGGTCGCGGGTCCGCAAGGCATAGGCGATCGCCAGAAGCGCGGTGAGGGTGCCGCCGATCGCGTAGACGCCAAGCGCCCCCATCCAGCCGATGCCGAAGATCGCGAGAGCGAGAATTGCCGACACGAAGCCGGAGATGCTGCCGATCAGGATGCCACCGAATGCCATGCTTTAGTCCTCCTGGTGCAGGTTAGCCCCCTACACGTTTCAAAAAGTTTAAGCGCCGAATCGGGGCGAAAATGGGGCGCGGGGCGGGTGATTTCTGGTCCGCCCCGCGGCACGGTCACATCATCACGGTGACCTTGGTGCCGATCGGCACCCGTTGGTAGAGATCGATCACGTGGTCGTTCAGCATCCGGATGCAGCCATTGGAGACCGAGGTGCCGATCGAACGCGGCGCGTTGGTTCCGTGGATCCGGTAGAAGGTGTCGCGCCCGTTCTCGAACAGGTAGAGCGCGCGCGCCCCGAGCGGGTTCGATGGCCCGCCCGGCTGGACGTAATCGTTGTCCTTGAAGCGGCCATAGGCGTCCGGATCGCGCTCGATCATTTCGTCGGTAGGCCGCCAGGTGGGCCATTCCTTCTTGACCTCGATGATGGCGGTGCCGGTGAATTCGAGCCCGGCCCGCCCGACGCCCACGCCATACCGCAGCGCCACCCCCGGTTCGGTGACGTAGTAGAGGAAATGGCTCTTGGGCAGGACGATGATCTGTTCCGGCTCCAGGTCCCGCTTCACCCGGACGGTCTGCGGGAGCAGCTTCGGGTGAAGCCCGTATTGCGAAGAGCTCTGGGATTGAGCGCCTGCGGGCAGGGCTGCGGGAACCGTGGCCGCGGCCAGGGCGGTGGCGAGGAAATGTCTGCGGGGAATCATCTGATGAACTCGTCTCTTCTTGTTTCGGGCGCGGGCCACTGGGGCCGGGGCAGTTTGCCATGATCTCGCCGGAAATCAACGCAATGGGGGCGGTTCCGGGTCCGCGGGTGACGAAATTGTCAAAACCGGGAACGCGAAGACACCCGGCGGCGTTGAGCCCGCGCGCGGGCCCGCCACGGGCCGCGTCAGGCAAGACCGCAACGGAGGACACATGACCTTACGCACCACGCTTTCCGCCGCCGCCTCGATTCTCGCGCTCTGCGCGCCGCTGGCTCCCGCGCTGGCACAGGAAGACAGCCAGGGCGCGCCGGAGACGCAGCTGGGGGAGAATTTCACGCAGGACCAGCTCGACAGCTTCGTCGACGCGGCAATGCAGGTGGCCGAGCTGCGGCAGAGCTACCAGGCGCAGATGCAGGCGGCCGGAAGTGACACGGCGCGGCAGGAACTGGCGCAGCAGGCCACGCAGGAGATGCGCGCGGCGGTGAATGAAACCGAGGGGATGACCGTGGAGACCTACAACGCCATCGGTCAGGCGGCGCAGACCGACGAGGCGCTGAGCGAGCGAATCAATGCCATCGCGCGCGAGAAGATCCCGGCTGACCAGGCGCCCGACGAGGGCTGATCGCGCAGATTGTCCCGGCGAGCGGGCGTCCCTGCCGGGGGCGCCCGTTTCGTTTGGGCATGGGTCAGGGCGCGCGGGTCTCTTCGGCGATCCAGGCCAGGAAATCGGCATTCGCCTCCATCGGGATGCGCAGGATGGGGGGCGTGTCGTAGGGATGGAGGTCGCGCAGTTCGGCTTCCAGCGCGTCGCCGAGTTCGGGACGGGTCTTGAGCAGGAGCGGCACCTCCGTCTCCGAGGCGACTTCGCCGTTCCAGTGATAGAGGCTCCGGATCGGGGGATACCGATTTGCGCAGGCGGCCAGACGCGCCAGGATCAACGCCTGGGCGATCTCGTCGGCGCTGTCCTCGTCGGGGCAGTTGGTGAGAATGGCGAGCATCGGCATGGGCGGGAGTGTTCCGCCCGCGCCGGGGGCGTGTCAAGCAGGGTCTGGAACGCAAAAGGCGCGCGGCGGATCGCTCCGCCGCGCGCCTCGAATGCAGTCCCGGCCTGGATCAGGCGAGTTGCAGGTTCATCGCGGATTCGCGGCCGTCACGGCCGGATTCGACGTCGTAGGTCACCTTCTGGTCATCGGCCAGGCCGGTCAGGCCTGCGCGCTCGACGGCCGAGATGTGGACGAAGACGTCCTTGCCGCCCGAGTCGGGTGCGATGAAGCCGAAGCCTTTGGTTGCGTTGAACCATTTCACGGTGCCATTGGCCATATCCGTGGTCTCCCAATAGATGCTGCCCGCAGGGTGCGGCAGCCTGGCGTCAGTCGGTCTGTATCGAGGAACTGAGCGCCGGTTTGAAGGGAGACAGCAGGTCGAACGAGAATAACGTTAGCGCGCCCCGTGTGACAGGTCCGGGGCTTTGTGGCAAGAACAATCGGTGGACGGGGTGAAAAGAGTTGACTGCGTTCACGCGAAGATTGCGCGACAGGGCCGGGCGTGGGATGGGGAGCCATCCGCGCAAGCCCGCGCGGTGCAGGGAAGGAACGCCCCGGATGTCCTACAACGATTTCGTGAAGGCCCAGAACGCCGCCCGCACCCCCAAGCCCGCCGCTCCCGCCGCGCCCGGGGAGGCGCCCAAGAAGGAGGGGTAAGCGGTTCGGGGTGCTGGTAGGGCGGGGTTTACCCCGCCCTGCGAAACGAAGGTCCGACGGGTGCCGCCAGAATGCCGGCCCCGCACATCTTACCTGGCGAATTTCTTGTACTTGATCCGCTTGGGCTCCACCGCGTCCGGGCCGAGGCGGCGTTTCTTGTCTTCCTCGTAGGCCTCGAAATTGCCCTCGAACCATTCCACATGGGCCTCGCCCTCGAAGGCCAGGATATGCGTGCAGAGCCGGTCCAGGAAGAAGCGGTCGTGGCTGATGACCACCGCGCAGCCGGCGAAATCCTCCAGCGCGTCCTCGAGCGCGCGCAGCGTCTCCACGTCCAGATCGTTGGTGGGTTCGTCGAGCAGCAGCACGTTGCCGCCCTCCTTGAGCAGCCGGGCCATGTGCACCCGGTTGCGCTCGCCGCCCGACAAAAGCCCCACCTTCTTCTGCTGGTCGCCGCCCTTGAAGTTGAACGCCCCGCAATAGGCGCGGCTGTTGATCTCGGCATCGCCCAGGTGGATCACCTCGGCCCCGCCGCTGATCGCCTCCCAGACCGTGTTGTCCGGGTTCAGCGCGTCGCGCGACTGGTCCACATAGGACAGCTTCACAGTGTCGCCGTATGCGATGCTGCCCGCGTCGGGCGTGTCCTGCCCGGTCAGCATGCGGAACAGCGTGGTCTTGCCCGCGCCGTTCGGCCCGATCACCCCCACGATGCCGCCCGGCGGCAGCGAGAAGGACAGGTCCTCGATCAGCAGCTTGTTGCCATGGGCCTTGCGCAGCCCCTCCACCTCGATGACCTTGCCGCCCAGGCGCGGGCCGTTGGGAATGATGATCTGCGCGCGGCCGACGCGTTCGCGCTCGGACTGCCCGGCCATCTCGTTATAGGCGTTGATCCGGGCCTTGGACTTGGCCTGCCGGGCCTTGGCGCCCGCGCGGATCCATTCCAGTTCGCGCGCCAGCGTCTTCTGCTTGGCCTTGTCCTCGCGGGCCTCCTGCTCCAGCCGCTTGGCCTTCTGTTCCAGCCAGCTGGAATAGTTGCCCTCGTAGGGGATGCCCCTTCCACGGTCCAGTTCCAGGATCCAGCCGGTGATGTCGTCCAGGAAATAACGGTCATGGGTGACGATCAGGATGGTGCCCTTGTAGGCGATCAGGTGCTGTTGCAGCCAGGCGATGGTCTCGGCGTCGAGGTGGTTGGTGGGTTCGTCCAGCAGCAGCATGTCGGGCGCTTCGAGCAGCAGCTTGCACAGCGCCACGCGGCGTTTCTCGCCGCCCGAGAGGCTGTCGACGCTGGCCTCGTCCGGCGGGCAGCGCAGCGCCTCCAGCGCCACGTCGACCTGGCTGTCGAGATCCCAGAGGTTCTCGGCGTCGATCTCGTCCTGCAGCCTGGCCATCTCGTCGGCGGTCTCGTCGGAATAGTTCATCGCCAGCTCGTTGAACCGCTCGAGCTTGGCCTGCTTGGCCTTGACGCCTTCCATGACGTTGCCGCGCACGTTCAGATCCGGGTCCAGCTCGGGTTCCTGCGGCAGGTAACCCACGCGGGCACCCTGCGCGGCCCAGGCCTCGCCGCTGAAATCGGTATCGATGCCCGCCATGATGCGCAGCAGGGTGGACTTGCCCGCCCCGTTGACGCCCACGACGCCGATCTTCACCCCCGGCAGAAAGCTGAGACGGATGTTCTCGAAGGTCTTCTTGCCGCCCGGGTAGGTCTTGGAGAGGCCATCCATGTGATAGACGTACTGGTAGCTTGCCATTGGCGTTCGGTCCTTCGTGAAACGGTGAGGTTCGGAGGCCGTGATACCGAAGCGCGCGCGCCGGGGCAATCCGGGCGATTGACGGGGGCGATCGAAAGGCGGGATCGACACTGGCGATCGACACTGGCGATTGACACGGCCGCGGGGCTGGGGCTGTCTGCGCGGCGATGCGGGCAGGGGGCGGAATGTGATGTTGCCGGGCGAGACCGGGTTGCCGCCGGTCAGGCGGGGCCAGAGCGTGGGGCTGCTGGGCGGGTCGTTCGATCCGCCGCATGAAGGTCACGCGCATATCACCCGCGAGGCACTGAAGCGCTTCGGGCTGGACCGGGTGTGGTGGCTGGTCAGCCCCGGCAACCCGCTGAAGGCGCATGGCCCCGCGCCACTGGCGGAGCGGATGGCGGCCTGCCGGCGACTGATCCGCCACCCGCGCGTGCATGTCAGCGATTTCGAGGTGCGCGCTGGCACGCGCTACACCGCCCAGACCCTGGAGGCGCTGCGCGCAGCCTGCCCGGGCGTGCGGTTCGTCTGGCTGATGGGGGCCGACAACCTGGTGCAGTTCCACCGCTGGGACAGCTGGCGCGAGATCATCGAGGCGGTGCCGCTGGGCGTGCTGGCGCGCCCGGGCCAGCGGCTGGCGGGGCGCAACGCCGTTGCTGCAAGAAGCTACCGCGCGGCGCGGATCCCGCCCGAGGCGAGCCGGCTCTTGCCCCTGGCGGAGGCCCCGGCCTGGTGCTTCGTGGAGGTGCCGCTGATGGATGTCAGCTCAAGCGCGATCCGGGCCCGCGGCGACTGGCGGGGCGCGTAGCCCGGCCGCGGCCAGCCCCGCGCCGAGCACCAGCGCAAGCCCCGCCCAGCCCAGCGCATCGGGCAGATCGCCGAACACCGCCCATCCCAGCGCCACCGCGGCAGGAAGCTGGAAATAGACGAGCGGCGCCAGGCGCGTGGCAGGTGCGGCGGCATAGGCCACCAGAAGCAGCAGGTTGCCCAGCATGGAGCAGAACGCCGACAGCCCCATCGGCACCGCGATCGCGACCGACATCGCCGGGAATGCGGGCAGGGCCAGCGGTGTCAGCAGCAGCGCGCCGATCCAGAGCTGCGAGATCAGCAGCCCGCGCGGCCGCGCCAGCGTGGACAGCCAGCGCGAGCTGGTCAGGTAACCGCCATAGCTCAGGCCCGCCAGAACGGCGAAGCCCATCCCCGGCGCGGCGCCGAAGCCCGGCCGCACCACCAGCAGCACCCCGACGAAGCCCAGCAGCACCAGCGCGGTGCGTGCGGGTGTGATGCGCTCGCCCAGCAGGGTGGCCGACAGCGCGTAGGAGATGATCGGCCCGATGAAGAAGGCGGCGTAGACATCCGCCACCGGGGCGGTGCGCAGCGCGGTCAGGATCGAGCTGACACCGGCGGCCAGCAGCAGGCCGCGCAGCCAGATCCGCCAGTCCACCAGCAGGCGCAGCGTGTCCGGCGGGGCAAAAGGCAGCATCATCAGCGCGCCCAGCGCGAAACGCGACCAAGCCACGAAGAACGGGCTGACCCCGGCGCCATCGGTCAGCAGCTTGCCCGCCGTGTCGCCCGCAGGCACCAGCGACATGGCGACGAACATGATGCCGGCGGCCTTCCACATGCCCGCGGCAGTAGCATGCCCCGAAATCGCGAAAAAGTCGGATCGGGATGCTTGTGCCCGCAGCCACGTCTTGATTTACTCCGGGCGACGAACCAACCTGCGCTGACACATGACCCGTTCCCCGTCCCGAAGGCTGTTTCTTGGCGCAGTCCTCTCTTCCGTAGCGGGAGCCGCATTCGCGGGCGCCCCCACGGTCTCGCTGCGCCCGGTGGCGCGCGGCACCGAGCTGTGGAAGCGCGGGGTGGATACCGCGGCCGAGATCGAGGCCCGCGCCCGTCTTGCCGGCACGGTGTCCTTTGCGGTGGCCGACGTCGGGACCGGGCAGGTGCTGGAGGTTGGCCGTGCCGCTGCGGGCCTGCCCCCGGCCAGCGTCGCCAAGGCGGTTACCGCGCTCTACGCGCTCGAGGTGCTCGGGGCGGGGCATCGCTTCTCCACCCGCGTCCTGGCCACCGGCCCGGTGGAGGCCAGTGTGCTCAGGGGCGACCTGATTCTGGCCGGCGGCGGCGACCCCACACTCGATACCGACGGGCTGTCCGACCTGGTCGCCCGGCTGAAAGGCGCGGGGCTGCGCGAGGTCCGGGGCGACTTTCTTGTCTGGGGCGGCGCGCTGCCCTTCGCGCGGGCGATCGACCCGGGCCAGCCCGAACATGTGGGCTACAACCCCGCGCTCTCGGGGCTGAACCTCAATTTCAACCGGGTGCATTTCGGCTGGCGCCGCGACGGTGGGCGCTACGAGGTGACGATGGATGCCCGCTCGGCCCGTCACCGGCCCGAAGTGCAGGTGGCGCGCATGGCGTTGGCTGATCGGGCGGCCCCGGTCTACACCTATGTCGACCAGGGCGGGCGCGACGAGTGGACGGTGGCGCGCGGCGCGCTGGGTAACGGCGGGGCGCGCTGGCTGCCGGTGCGCAAGCCCGAACTCTATGCCGGCGAGGTGTTCCAGAGTTTCGCGCGGTCCCAGGGCATCACGCTACGCAGCCCAAAGACGCTGCCGCGCCTGCCGGCGGGCGCCGCGGTTCTGGCGCAGCGCGAGTCGGAGCAACTGCAGGTGATCCTGCGCGACATGCTGGAATTCTCGACCAACCTGACCGCCGAGGTCGTGGGCATGAGCGCGACGGCCGCGCGGACCGGCGGCGTGCCCGCCTCGCTGAAAGCCTCTGCCGCCGAGATGAGCCGGTGGGCTGGCGTGCGGCTTGGCATGGGCGGTGCGCGCTTCGTGGACCACTCCGGGCTGGGCGATGCGTCGCGCGTCTCCACCGCCGAGATGTGCGCGGCGCTTGTGGCGGCGGGCCGGGCGCAGGCGCTGCGGCCGATCCTCAAGGACATCCCGCTGACCGATGCCCGGGGCAGGGCGCTCTCGCCGCAGCCCGTGGAGATCCGTGCCAAGACCGGCACGCTGCATTTCGTGAGTTCCCTGGCGGGCTTCGTCGTGGCGCCTGACGGGCGCGAACTGGCCTTCGCCATCTTCACCGCCGATGTGGGGCGACGCGCGGAGCTGACCCGGGCCCAGAAGGACCGTCCCGAAGGCTCGCGCGACTGGAACCGGCGCTCGCGCAACCTGCAACAGGCGCTTCTGCGGCGCTGGGCGACGCTCTATTCCGCCTGACGGTTCAGGGCTGGATATCGATCAGCACGTTGTCCAGCCCCTCCGCGCGGACCAGCTCGAACAGCGTGCGCGCATCCGTGGGGTCCAGCCGGACGCAGCCCGCGGAGGCCGGCGTGCCCAGCATGTCGGTCTGTGTCGTGCCGTGGATGGCGTAATTCCCCGAGAAGAAGATCGACCACGGCATCGGTGCCCCGTCATAGAGCGAGGAGCGGTGATCGCGCACCAGCACCTGTGGCACGAACAGCCCGGTGGGCGTGACCTTGCCGGTGCGGGCGGTGGAGACGGGCCATTGGTGCAGCAGGATACCATCCTGCCACACCGTCATCCGCTGGTCCGAAAGGTCGACCCTTATGTCGATCCAGGCGTCGGCCGCGCCGGCCCGCGCGGCAAGGACAAGGGCGAGTGCAAGCCTCCGCACCGGCTCACCCCGGCATGTGCCGCGCCCGCGCGCCTCGTTCGATCGCCGCGGCGTGCAGCCGGTCGATATTGAGCTCGTAGCGGATTTCCTCCAGCAGGCGCAGCTCGGGCTCGCGCAGCAGCCCGTCCGCCGCGCCCACGTCGCAGGCCAGCGCGTAGGCGGTCTCGAACAGGCGCTCGGGGAGGTAGTCGCGGATCAGTCCGAACAGCGCGTCCAGCCCGTCCTCCTGCTCGAACAGGTCGAACACCATCTGCGCGATGGTGTTGATGCGGTCGATATCGTAGGTGGCGAAGACGGGCAGGTGGTTGACCGCGCTCTGGATCTTGACCAGCTCCGCGGTGCGGATGTCCTCGTCGCTGGCCGAGATCGCGATCATCAGCGCCACGAGGCAATCCTGAGGGCTGAGCGGGTGGGGGATGGCGTCGGTCATGGGATCCTTCCGGGGGCATGTTGCGGTGCAGAATATTGACTGCCCATGCCCCCCGCAATAGGAAGCCGCCGAGCCGGCGCGCACGGGGCGCACGCGGCCGCTTTCCTGGAGACCGTCATGTCCGATCTGCGCGACGCCGCGATGAGCGCCAAAGCCTGGCCCTTCGAAGAGGCGCGCCGCGTGCTCAAACGCTACGAGAAGGCGCCGCCGGAAAAGGGCTACGTGCTGTTCGAGACGGGCTACGGCCCCTCGGGCCTGCCCCATATCGGCACCTTCGGCGAGGTCGCCCGCACCACGATGATCCGCCGGGCGTTCGAGATGATCTCGGACATCCCGACGCGGCTGATCTGTTTCTCGGACGACATGGACGGGATGCGCAAGGTGCCCGACAACGTGCCGGACCCGGAAAGCCTGAAGGCGCATCTGCAGAAGCCCCTGACCGACGTGCCCGACCCGTTCGGCAAGTTCGAGAGCTTCGGCCACCACAACAACGCGATGCTGCGCCGGTTCCTCGACACGTTCGGTTTCGACTACGAGTTCTACTCGGCCACCGAGTTCTACCGGTCGGGCCGGTTCGACGAGATCCTGCTGCTGGCGGCGGAACGCTACGATGCGCTGATGGAGCATATGCTCGAGACCCTGCGCGACGAGCGGCGGCAGACATATTCGATCTTCCTGCCGCTGCATCCCGAGACGGGCCGGGTGCTCTATGTGCCGATGAAGAAGGTGGATGCGAAGGCGGGCACCGTCACCTTCGACGACGAAAGCGGCCGGGAATGGACCCTGCCGGTCACCGGCGGCCACGTGAAGCTGCAATGGAAGCCCGATTTCGGTGCGCGCTGGGCGGCGCTGGGCGTCGATTTCGAGATGTACGGCAAGGACCATTCGACCAACACGCCGGTCTATGACGGGATCTGCCGTATCCTCGGCGCCCGCCCGCCCGAGCATTTCACCTACGAGCTGTTCCTCGACGAGAACGGAGAGAAGATCTCGAAATCCAAGGGCAACGGGCTGTCGATCGACGAATGGCTGACCTACGCGTCCACCGAGTCGCTGAGCTACTTCATGTATCAGAAGCCGAAGACGGCGAAGCGGCTGTTCTTCGACGTGATCCCGCGGGCGATGGACGAATACCATCAGCAATTGCGCGCCTATCCCGGGCAGGATGCGGCACAGCGGGTGAACAACCCGGTGTTCCACATCCATGGCGGGCAAGTGCCGGAAAGCGGGATGGTGGTGCCGTTCTCGATGCTTCTGAACCTCGCCTCGGTCTCGGGCGCGGAGGACAAGGAGACGCTGTGGGGCTTCATCCGCCGCTACGCGCCCGCCGCCAGCCCGGAAAGCCATCCCGATCTCGATGCCGCGGCCGGATACGCGCTGCGTTACTACAGCGATTTCGTGAAACCCACCAAGCTGTTCCGGGCGCCCACGGAGTTGGAGCGCGAGGCGCTCCTGGAACTGCGCGACAAGCTTTCGGCCTGGGAGGGCGGGCAGGACGCGGAGGACCTGCAGGGGCTGGTCTTCGCCTGCGGGCGCGATCGGTTCGACCCGCTGCGCGACTGGTTCACGGCGCTTTACGAGGTGCTGCTGGGCGCCAGCCAGGGGCCGCGCTTCGGCGGGTTCATCGCGCTCTACGGGGTCGGGGAGACGGTGGCCCTGATCGACAAGGCGCTTGCGGGCGAATTGGGTTGAACGGCCGAAAAATCTTCGATCGAAGATTTTTCGTCTGCTGGCACCTAGTCGGGCGAGACTTTTCGATCGAAAAGTCTCGCCCACGCGGCGTTTGAACTCGGGCCCGGCCGGGCTATCCTTCAGCGAGGAGGATGTTGCCCATGACGCTCAAAGCCTCGATCGCCATGCTCGGTTTCGCCTTTGCGCTGGCCATCTCCGACCCGGTGCCGGCCGGAGCGGAACCGCAGATGCGCGACACCATCCGCAGCCAGATCGACGCCTTTCTCGCGGATGATCTCGAGCGCGCCTTCACCTTCGCCAGTCCCGGGATCCGCAACATCTTTCGCACGCCGGAGAATTTCGGCCGGATGGTGCGCGAGGGCTATCCGATGGTCTGGCGGCCCGACAGGGTCGAGTTTCTCGACATGCGCGAGATCGACGGTGCGCCCTGGCAGAAGGTGCTGATCCGCGACGCCCGGGGCCGGGCCCATGTGCTGGACTACAAGATGAAGCCCGACGGCCGGGGCGGCTGGCAGATCGATGGCGTGCGCATCCTCGTCGCGCCGGACCTGGCGGCCTGATCCAACCCCGGCACGATCCGTCTCTTGCCGCGCCATGCAACGTCACGGTGCCCTCAGCCCGGTTTAAGGGGCCGGTGCTACCTCTCCCGCCGTCCCGGGTGCGCGCCCGGAACCTGACAGGTGCAAACGGGCGAGACCCGCCCGGCCCCTCGAGGCCGGGCTGACGGATCGGGAAAGGATCACGATGAACAAGGCCATCACCGAAGGAATCGTGCTGATGCCGCCGCGCTTCGCGGATGGGCTCGACATGTGGTCGAGCGGCAACGGCACGCCGGGATCGGACACCTATCAGGCCGATCCGCGCGCCACGCTCGTGGCCGCCGACCAGGATTTCGGCGCCTGCCTGGAACTGACGCAGACCACCTCGCCGCAACGGCTGCGCTACATGGGCGAGACGCCCCTGCTGCCGGGCTGCTACCTGCGGGTGAGCGTCCGCGTGAAGGCCGTGACCGGAAACCTGCCCTCGGTGCGCATCGCCGGCTGGGCGGGGGCCGCGGACGACAGCAACGTGCCGGGGTTGGTCGAGGCGGGCCCCTCGGTGGCGCTGCCCTCCTATGGCGAGGTGGTCGAGGTCTCGGCCATCGTGGGCGCCGGGCTGCGCACCGGGGTGGACATGGTCTGGGGCCGGGCGCCGGTCTACGGGCATTTCGGGCTCGATCTGACCGGGCCCACGGGCGGGATCGTGCGGATCGAGAACATCCGGATCGAGGACGTCACGAATGTCTTTCACCGCGACCTGATGAACTGGGTCGATGTGCGCGATTTCGGGGCGGTGGGAGACGGCGTGACCGATGACAGCGCGGCCTTTGCCGCCGCCGATGCGGCGGCGGCGGGGCGGCGGGTGCTGGTGTCCAAGGGCAGCTACCGGCTGGCCTCCAGCGTGACGATGGACAACCGCGTGCAGTTCGAGGGCACGGTGACCATGCCCGATGACGCGATCCTGACGTTGACCGCGGAGTTCAACCTGCCGATCTACATAGACGCGTTCGGCGGCGAGGAGCTTGGCTTCCGCAAGGCGTTTCAGGCGCTGCTGAACAATGCCGACCACGAGTCGCTGGACATGGGCGGGCGGCGCGTGTCGGTCTCGGGGCCGATCGACCTGGCGGCCGCCGTGCCCAATCGTGACAGCTACGCGCAGCGCCGGATCATCCGAAATGGCCAGTTCTTCGCCGAGGACGGGCCGGCCTGGGCAACCGACACGGTGACGTCGCAAGCGACCTATTCGGCCTCCGATCCGCGCCGGCTCACCGGGGTGCTCAACGTGGCCAACGTGCCGGTGGGCGCGCTGGTGGAGGGCGCCGGTGTCGGGCGCGAGGTCTATGTGCGCGCGCGCAACATCGCCGCGCAGGAAATCACCCTGTCCGATCCGCTTTACGACGCGGCGGGCAGCCAGGTCTTCACCTTCCGCCGTTTCAAGTATCTGCTGGATTTCGGCGGGTTCGAGCGTCTGGACAAGTTGTCGATGTCGGACATCGAGTTCCAGTGCAACGGCATCTGCTCGGGCGTGATGCTGGCCCCCACCGGTGTCGGGTTCAGCCTGCGGGACTGTTTCTTCACCCGGCCCAAGGATCGCGGGATCACCTCGATCGGCGAGGGCTGCCAGGGGATGCTGGTGGACCGCTGCCAGTTCCTGACCGACGAGGCTCAGGTTCTTGCGCAGAACCGCGTCTCCATCGCGCTGAACGCCAATGCCAACGACGTGAAGCTGCGCAACAACCGCGCAACCCAGTTCCGCCATTTCGCCATCCTGGGCGGGGCCAACAACATCGTCTCGGGCAATCACTTCTTCCAGGGCGACGGGGCGGCGAACGGGGTGCGGCTGGCGGGGATCGCGCTGTTGCGGACCAACGTCAACACCACCATCGTGGGCAACTATGTCGACAACTGTTTCATCGAATGGACCAACGAGCGCGACCCGGAGCCGGATTTCAGCGGGGGATTCGGGTTCAGCGCGCTCAGCGTGCAGGGCAACGTGTTCCTGTCGGGCGACGTTGCGCCCTGGTTTTCCTACCTGGTGGTCAAGCCGCATGGCGCCGGGCATTTCCTGCACGGGGTGAACATCTCGGGCAACATGTTCCGTTCGATCAACGGCACGATCGACCGGGTGGAGCGGGTGGACACCACCTTCGCCGACATGGATTACAGCCGGATGCGCAACATCACGGTGGCGGGCAACACGTTCAACAACGTGGATGTGGCGATCGAGAATCCGCTGCGCCTGGTGCATGCCCAGAACACCGCGGCGCAGGTCTGGACGATCGAGGGCGCGCCCCGGCTGCCCTTCGGCGGGCGCGCGCGCTTCGTGGAATCCGTGGTGCCGCAAGAACGCATCCGCACCGGCGGGGGCGGCACGGTGCATGACATGCCCTATGCCCAGCCCGAGCAGGGGCCGGACCGCGACCGGGTGGCGCTGCACTGGGGGCAGGCTGTGCGCGGCAGCGTTCTGGTGCAGATGCGGATGGACGCCGAGGCGTAGTAGGGGGCGCCTCAGCTAAGCCCGAGATCGGCGGGGCCCATCGTGTAGGCCTTGCCGAACCCGCCGTTCAGATGCGCGCGCTCCACCTGATAGATCAGGAACGAGAAATCCGCGAACCCGATATAGAGTTGCGCCTTGGGTTGCAGGTCGAGGTAGCGGCGGGCCAGTTCGGCATGGCCGTCCTCGCCATGCCGCAGGAACCTCGCGCGCGCCTGGATCGTCAGGCGCGGATGGGTCAGCGGGTCGCCCTTGGGCCCCGGCTCGCCCACCAGCAGCGAAGAGGCCGGATCGGCCTTGAGCGCCTTCGTGTGGTGCGACAGGTCCGAGACCAGGCTGACCGGGCAGCCCGTGGCGTCGGTGGCCACCGCCACGCGGCTGACCATCGGGGCGCCGGTCTCGGGGTCGTGTACGGCCAGCGCGCCGAAGCGGGCGGTGTCGATCAGGTCGCGCGCCAGGCGGCGCGCCTCGTCGTCGGTGGGGCGGATCGGGTCGGTCATGGGGCCAGCATAGGGCGCAGGCGCCCCCGAGCCAATTCAGAACTCGCGCCAGAAGCCGAGCTTCAGCCCGAGGCTGTTGTCGTTCACCATGCCGGCGATCAGCCCCATCTCCAGCGACAGGCCCCGGCGCGCGGGCAGCACCACCGACGCTTCCAGCCGCGCGAAAGGATCGTCCCCACGCTGCCGGCCGGTCTGAAGCTGCAAGATGTTGTGGCGGCCGCTTTCATGGGTGAGCCCCAGCGTCAGGTCCAGCTTGAAATCGGCCCCGCGCCCGTCGGTGCGGATCTCGGCCAGCGCGTCGGCGGCCATCCAGCCGCCCGCGTCGCCCACGGAGAGGCCGCGGCCCCAGGACAGGCCCGGCCGGATCACGCCGGCCGCGTCGATCTGTCCCGCGCCCAGTTCCAGTGCAAGGCGGTTGCGCGCCTCGGGCCGGCCCAGCGGCCAGCGCAGGAAGACCACCGTCTTGTCCTTGCCCGAGATCGCGCGGCCCGTGTCGAGCCCTGCGGTGAGACGGGGCGCAAGCCCGTATTCCAGGTAAAGCGAGGAGTAGGTGGCGATATCGCCGCGGCCCAGCGTGTCGCGCGGGGTGCTGAACCGGAACGCGCCGGAAACGAAGGCGCTCCCGGTCTCGCGCGGCCAGGCCCCGGCCGCGGCAGGGCCCGCCAGCAGGGCGCAGATCAGGGCCAGTCGCAGCATGAGGCACTCCCGTTCGCCGCGAGGCTGCCCGCAGACCGGTAAACGAATGGTTAACGCCGCCCGGACGCGCGGCGTGAAACAGTGGCGCACCCGGTTTCCCCGTGCTATGCTGCGCTGCAGCAAGACAGGGGGCGGCACATGGCGGGGCAGGTCATCACCATCGCGCAGCAGAAGGGCGGCAGCGGCAAGACCACGCTGGCCGTGAACCTCGCCATCGCCTTCGCGCGGGAGGGGCGGCGCGTCGCGCTGGTGGATACCGACCCGCAGGGCAGCCTTGGCCACTGGTTCATGACACGGCTTGAGCGGCTGGACGCGCCGGGGCTGGAGTTTTCCACCGCCTCGGCCTGGGGGGTCAGCTACGAGACCCGCAAGCTGGCCGATGCCCATGACATCGTGATCGTCGACACCCCGCCCAAGGCGGATAGCGACCTGCGCCCGGCGCTGCGCTCGGCCGAGCTTGTGCTGGTTCCGGTGGCGTCGTCCCATGTGGATCTCTGGGCCACCGAGGGCGTTCT
>Ga0008833_1000705_pt1 | contig 24971 bp, 28 predicted proteins | sample HotLakConsoUCCLE_FD_62216 | JGI IMG/M metagenome (GOLD analysis project Ga0008833, IMG submission 62216) | Hypersaline microbial mat communities from Hot Lake, Washington, USA - Hot Lake Consortium UCC-LE | ecosystem: Environmental > Aquatic > Non-marine Saline and Alkaline > Hypersaline >... | reverse complement strand
TTCCCTACGTGATGATCGCGCTTTCGGACCCGTGGCGCTCTCTCGACCCGCGGCTGCCGCGCGCGGCGGCGTCGCTTGGCGCGGGGCCGTGGCGGCGGCTTTTCACCGTGAAACTGCCGGTCCTGCTGACCCCGCTTCTGACCGCAACCGCCATCGGCGTGGCGGTCTCGGTCGCGCAATACCTCCCGACCCTCTTCATGGGCGCGGGCCGCGTCGCCACGCTCACGACCGAGGCCGTGACGCTTTCCGCGTCCTCTGACCGGCGGATCACGGGGGTCTACGCGACGCTTCAGGCGGGGCTGCCCTTCGCGGTCTACGGCGCGGTCTTCCTGGTCCCCGCGCTCCTGCACCGCAACCGCCGCGACCTCCTGCCCGGTGCCGCGACATGACCCTGCACCTCGACGCCGTCGCGGTGGCCCACATGGGTGCGGAACCGCTTTTTCCGCCGATCACGATGGTCGTGCGTCCAGGCGAGGTCGCGACCGTGATGGGACCCTCCGGCATCGGGAAGTCCACCCTTCTCGATGCGATCGGCGGACATCTCGCCCATGGTTTCACCCTGTCGGGGACCGTCCGTCTCGACAGCGCGGACATCTCGCACCTGCCCGCCGAGGCGCGGCGCGTGGGGCTGATGTTCCAGGACGCCGCTCTCTTCCCGCATCTCTCGGTCGGCGACAACCTCGCCTTCGGACTCGCGCGCTCGGTCCGAGGCCGCGCGGCGCGGCGGGCGGCGGTCGAGGAAGCCCTCGACCGCGCGGGGCTCTCGGGGCTCCATGACCGCGACCCCGCGACGCTCTCCGGGGGCCAGCGCTCGCGCGCCGCACTCATGCGCACGCTTCTGGCCGAACCCCGCGCCCTGTTGCTCGACGAACCCTTCTCGAAGCTCGACGCCACGCTCCGAGGCGAGATGCGCCGCTTCACCTTCGAGCATATCCGCAGCCGGGCCATCCCGGCGCTGATGGTCACCCACGACCCCGCGGATGCCGAGGCCGCCGGCGGCCCGGTCATGGACCTCACCTCGCTGGAAACACCTCCGGGCAGCGATTGTCCGGTTTCGGAACCGTGATCGCCGCGGCAGGTGCGGTCGTTTTCGCTGCAAGCGCGCGGCCCGGTCGACCCTGGATCCAGGGCGCGCGGGCCGCACCTTCACGAGCATGGCGGCGGCCGCCCGCCCGCCGACCGGCTCCACCCCGCCGAGGATCATTTCCGTCGATGCCCGCGCAGAAGATCCCGACAAACTCGACCCGATAACTCGGATATTGCGTGACGGACACTTGCGCGCCCGATCGCCGAGAAGGACCCGATCGCCGGCGACGCGGAGGGCTATGCATCTGCGTGTAGACGGCCCGCACGGCTTCGTCCTCGGCGAGGGGTCGCGTTCGCGATGCCGCCGGTCGGGTCGAGGACCCGGCCTTCCAGAACGTGACGGAACCGCAGGCCCGGCTGCGCCTCGAGGTGCTCGGGCAGGCGGTGCGGTCCTTGAGCGAGGCGATGCAGACCGACCGGGGTCGGGTCGAACCGGAGACGGGTCTCCGGCAGAACTCCATCCGCCACCTTTCGGAGCGGTACGACGGCCCCGTCGGATTCGCGATGCAGTGCGAGGGCGCACCCGGCGCCGCGCCGCCGCTCTTGGAGCTGCACCCGGAAGGCCGAATGGTGGGTGATGAGGGATTTGAACCCCCGACATCTTCGATGTGAACGAAGCGCTCTACCACTGAGCTAATCACCCACGGGCCGTTCCCATACCCTCACTCGCGCGGCCCTGCAAGCCATGGAATGCGCGGGTCTTCCGCCGCGCCGCAGCACCTTACTCCGACGGCAGCGCTGCACCCTTCTGGCGCAGCTTGCAGGTCAGCACCCGCCCGTCCGCGTTGTCCGTGGACCTCGCGACCCGCAGTTTGCCCAGAGGTTCGAGGTTGAGGCTCTGGCCCTCGCCCAGCGCCCGGGCCATGACGGACAGCACCGATTCCGCCACCGCCTTGACCTCGCGCCGCTTCAGACCTGTTTCGGCGGCCACCCGCTCGATCAGCTCGCGTTTCTTCAGGGCATTTCCGCGCGCGCCCTCCACAAGCCCGGCTTCGGCTCCGTCCTCCGCCCCGGTCCGGGGTGCGGTTTCGGTCGCGTCTTCCGGGGCCGGTTCCGCAGGCGCGGTCTTCGCTGCTCTTGGGGTCGCCATGTCATCTCACTCCGTTTCGCGACAGAGTATCCGACATGCCACAATTGTCACCCGGGATCGTGCGGCGCGCAATTCGGCGTTGCCCGAACCGGCGTCGTCCCGCCACATTGTGTCCGGGGACTACGCCAGCCGGCTTGCCGGCACGAGGGGTGAGGACCTCGGAAGGGGCGTCGTGGGGGCGCCCCTTCCTTCCTTCGGAAATCCGCACGCCATGAAAAAAGGGCACCCCGTGACGGGATGCCCTCTTCTTTTCGTCCAGACAGTCCCTTCAGTGCGCCGTCGCCTGACGTCCGGTTTCCGACTTCGCCGCCTCGAGGGCCGCGGCCTCCTCGGCCGCCTCGTCCCACTCGATCGGCTCGGGCTCGCGCACCAGCGCCAGCCTCAGCACGTCCGACACATGCGCCACGGGGATGATCGTGAGCCCTTCCTTCACGTTGTCGGGAATGTCGCGGAGGTCCTTCTCGTTCTCCTCGGGAATGAGCACGGTCTTCACGCCCCCCCGAAGGGCCGCGAGCAGCTTCTCCTTCAGGCCCCCGATCCCGAGCGCGTTGCCGCGCAGGGTGACCTCGCCGGTCATGGCGATGTCCTTCCTGACCGGAATGCCCGTCAGCACCGAGACGATCGAAGTCACCATCGCGAGGCCGGCGGACGGGCCGTCCTTCGGCGTGGCGCCCTCGGGCACGTGGACGTGGATGTCCATCTTGTCGAACGCGGGCGGCTTCACCCCGATCTTCGGCGCGATCGAGCGGACGTAGCTCGACGCCGCGTCGATCGATTCCTTCATCACGTCGCCGAGCTTGCCGGTGGTCTTCATCCGGCCCTTCCCCGGCAGCCTCAGCGCCTCGATCGACAGAAGCTCGCCGCCCACCGAGGTGTAGGCGAGCCCGGTGACGACGCCCACGGCGTCCTCCTTCTCGGCGAGCCCGTAGCGGAACTTCTTCACCCCGAGGAAGTCGTCAAGGTTCTCCGGCGTGACGACGACCTTGTCGACTTCCTTGCGGACAATCTTGGTCACCGCCTTCCGCGCGAGCTTGGCGATCTCGCGCTCGAGGTTCCGCACCCCCGCCTCGCGGGTATAGGTGCGGATGATCTCCTTGAGTGCCGCGTCGGTCAGCTCGAACTCCGAAGGCTTCAGCCCGTGGTTCTTCACCTGCTTGGCGATGAGGTGCTGCCGCGCGATCTCGGCCTTCTCGTCCTCGGTGTAGCCCGCCAGCGGAATGATCTCCATCCGGTCCAGAAGCGGGCTCGGCATGTTGTAGGAGTTCGCCGTGGTCAGGAACATCACGTTCGAGAGGTCGTATTCCACCTCCATGTAGTGGTCGGCGAAGGTCGCGTTCTGTTCCGGGTCGAGCACCTCGAGCATGGCCGACGCCGGGTCGCCCCGGAAGTCCTGTCCCATCTTGTCGATCTCGTCGAGCAGGATCAGCGGGTTCGTCGTCTTGGCCTTCTTCATCGCCTGGATGATCTTGCCCGGCATCGACCCGATGTAGGTCCGCCGGTGACCGCGGATCTCGCTCTCGTCACGGACACCGCCGAGCGAGATGCGGATGAACTCGCGCCCCGTCGCCTTGGCGACCGACTGCCCCAGCGAGGTCTTGCCCACGCCCGGAGGCCCGACGAGGCAGAGGATCGGCCCCTTCAGCTTCTTCGAACGCTGCTGCACGGCGAGATACTCGACGATCCGCTCCTTGACCTTCTCGAGGCCGTAATGGTCGTCGTCGAGCACCTTCTCGGCCCGGGTCAGGTCCTTCTTGACGCGGCTCTTGGTGCCCCACGGAATCGACAGCATCCAGTCGAGATAGTTGCGCACGACGGTCGCCTCGGCGCTCATCGGGCTCATCGACTTCAGCTTCTTCAGTTCGGCCTCCGCCTTTTCGCGGGCCTCCTTGGAAAACTTCGTCGCGGCGATCTTTTCCTCGAGTTCGGCGACCTCGTTCGCCCCCTCCTCGCCGTCGCCCAGCTCCTTCTGAATGGCCTTCATCTGCTCATTCAGGTAGTACTCGCGCTGGGTGCGCTCCATCTGCGACTTCACGCGGGTCTTGATCTTCTTCTCGACCTGCAGGACCGACATCTCGCCCTGCATCAGGCCATAGACCTTCTCCAGCCGCTCGGCGACCGAAAGCGTTTCGAGAAGCTCCTGCTTCTGGTCGACCTCGACACCGAGATGGCCCGCCACGAGGTCGGCGAGCTTTTCGGGCTCGCGGGTGTCGCTGACGGCGGCCAGCGCCTCTTCGGGGATGTTCTTCTTGATCTTGGCGTAGCGCTCGAACTCCTCGCCCACCGAGCGCACCAGCGCCTCGATCGTGGCGAGGTCGCCCGGCACCTCCGCCAGAAGCTCGGCATTGGCCTCAAAGAACGCCTCGTTGTCGAGATATTCGAGAATGCGCACCCGCGCCTTGCCCTCGACCAGCACCTTCACGGTGCCGTCGGGCAGCTTCAGAAGCTGAAGCACGTTGGCGAGAACGCCGGTCTCGTAGATCCCGTCGCTGTCGGGGTTGTCCGCCGACGGGTCGACCTGCGACGACAGCAGGATCTGCTTGTCGTCCTGCATCACCTCTTCCAGCGCGCGGACCGATTTCTCCCGGCCCACGAACAGCGGCACGATCATGTGCGGGAAAACCACGATGTCGCGCAGCGGAAGCACCGGGTAGGAGTGTGTGAGTTGCTCTGACATACCTGTTCCTTGTCTCTGGCAGACAACGGCGACCCCGCACCGGCGGCAATCGTGGTCGTCTCCTGTTCGGCCTCAATATGTGGGGTCTTTGCAGACCTTCAACCATGGCCCTCGGCCAGCTTGTCCAAACTGTGCCCGGGCGGGCCTTCGGACGCAAGCGCCGAGTGCCCCCGCAGGCGCCCTTCCGCCCCCACGGCGACGGCTGCGAAACAAAGCCCCGCCCGAACGAAGACTGCCCGGGATTCCGCGGTAGCCGCATACTATATATGGGGCCGGGCATGAGTATTTGAAGAACGAAGAAGGACCCCGCACCGTCTCAGACCGGCTCGATGTCGCCCTCCGCCCTCAGGCTGTGGAATGCGGCCTCGAAGGCCGTGAACCGCCTCTCCGAGATGGCCCGCCGCATGTCTCCCATCAACGCCTGGTAGTAATGCAGGTTGTGCCAGGTCAGCAGCATCCCCGCGATCATCTCGTTCGCGCGCACGACGTGGTGGAGATAGGCCCGGGAATAGCCCCGGCAGGCCGGGCAGGCGCAATCCTCGTCGAGGGGCCTCGGGTCGTCGGCGTGGCGCGCATTGCGGAGGTTCACCTGCCCCCGCCGCGTCCAGGCCTGCCCGGTGCGCCCCGACCGCGAGGGCAGCACGCAGTCCATCATGTCGATGCCGCGCTTCACCGCGCCGACGATGTCGTCGGGTTTGCCGACGCCCATGAGGTAGCGCGGCTTGTCGGCGGGAAGCCCCTTCGGCGCATGGTCGAGGCAGGCCAGCATCGCCTCCTGCCCCTCGCCCACCGCGAGCCCGCCCACCGCGTAGCCGTCGAACCCGATCTCGGTCAGCGCCGCCGCACTCTCGGCGCGCAGGTCCTCCTCGAGCCCGCCTTGCTGGATGCCGAAGAGCGCGTGGCCGGGCCGGTCGCCGAAAGCCGCCTTCGACCGCGCCGCCCAGCGCATCGAGAGCGCCATGCTTTCCGCGATGCGGTCGCGGATTGCGGGCAGCGCAGGGCATTCGTCGAAGGCCATCACGATGTCCGAGCCGAGCAGCGCCTGGATCTCCATCGACCGTTCCGGCGTCAGCACATGTTCAGAGCCGTCGATGTGGGAGCGGAACCGCACGCCCTCCTCGTCGAGCTTTCGCAGGCCCGAAAGGCTCATCACCTGAAAGCCGCCCGAGTCGGTCAGGATCGGCTTTTCCCAATTCATGAACCGGTGAAGCCCGCCGAGGCGCGCCACCCGCTCGGCCCCGGGCCTGAGCATGAGGTGATAGGTATTGCCGAGGAGGATATCAGCCCCCGTCGCGGCCACGCTTTCGGGCAGCATCGCCTTCACCGTGCCCGCCGTGCCCACCGGCATGAAGGCGGGCGTTCGGATGGGGCCGCGCGCGGTCTCGATCCGCCCGGTGCGGGCCGACCCGTCGGTGGCCTCGAGGTGGAACCGGAACGCCGTCATCGCGCCCGCTTAGCCCCAAGCCCCGGCCCGCGCAACAGGGGCTTCCGGTTCGGCAGGCCCCGAGCCTCGCGCTCTGGCCCGCCGTCGCGGGACAGCAGGACAACAGGCGGAGACGGACATGGCCGAAGGCACCGATGGCGGCTACGACATTCCCGGCACCGCCAAAGACGACACAGCTTCGGGCGGGGCCGGCAACGAGAAGATCAGGGGCGACACCGGCAACGACACACTGAGCGACGACGGGGGAAACGACGGTCCATGGCGACGGTGGCGATGACAGCGTCTGGGACGGTGATGGCAGCTCCTCCACGAGCACGCGATCGTCGAAGCCGCCGGTCTGCTGGCCGAAACCCTGCTCATGACCGACCACGCCCGTCGCGACACCGGGCGTGCCCTACCCGCTGCCCCCGGGCCTGATGCCGCCCGCAAGGCCCATCGCGACGCGCGAGCCGGCGGGCGCATCGGTCGCCGCGCTCTGAGGGAGCTCACCCCGACCAACGCGCCGAATAGACATGCACCACGGCCGGCAGCGAAATCATTCCGCCGGTCTCGTGGGCCGAGAACGCGCCCGCGAGCCGCTCGCGCATCGCCCGGACGGTGGCGTCGTCCGCCCCGGCCTCCCGCAGCCGCGCCGCCGCCGGGCCGACTTCGGTCTGCACCGCCGCGAAGGCCGCCGCGCCGCGATCCGATACGAGGGTGAGCGCCACGGGCGTCGCCCGCACGTCGCCGAAGCCCGCCTCGGCGAGAAGACCGGTCGTGCGCGCGGCGTTCTGCAGCCCGAAGGGCCCCGGCGCGTCGGGGTCGGCGGCTGGGGCCGGGCCGAGAAGCCCGGCGGCCACCTCGCCCGGCAGCGAAAAGAGAGGGTTCTGCCCCCTCGGTCCCCAGGCGACGGCCACGAGCCGCCCCCCGGGGCGAAGGTTCCGCCCGACGGCGGCGAAGGCGGTCGCCGGGTCGGGAAAGAACATCATTCCGAACTGCGAGGCGACCGCGTCGAACCCCCGCTCCTCGACCGGCCCGGCGCCCGCGTCCGCGACCACCACCTCCACCCCGGCGCGGTCCCGCGCGCGGGCCGCGAAGGGCGGCGCGATGTCGACGCCCGCGACCCGGCCCCCCGGCCCCACCGCGGCAAGGTGGCGCTGAAGGCTCGCGCCGCTGCCGGGCCCCACGTCCAGCACCGCCTCGCCGGCTTCGAGTGCAAGAGCGTTGTCGAGAACCGCACCCACGGGCGCAAGCAGGGCCTCCATCGCCGCCTCGTTGGCGAGCCACGGCCCCGCCAGCCGCTCCCAGTGTCCGTCGATCCCGTTCATCTCTTTCCCGTGCGTCTGGACGACCGCCGCAAGATTCCTTATGTAATTGGTCGAGTAATCACGAGGCCCCAGATGTCCGCACCCACCACAGCCCCCCTCGAAGGCGCGCCGCTCATCCGGCCTTCGAGCACCGACCATCCGCTCTACGAGACCGTGGTCGAGGCCTGTCGTTCGGTCTTCGACCCCGAGATACCAGTGAATATCTACGACCTCGGCCTCGTCTACACCATCGACATCTCCGAGGAGGGCGACGTCGTGGTCGTGATGACCCTCACGGCTCCCGGATGCCCCGTGGCCGGGGAAATGCCGGGCTGGCTCGCCGACGCCATTTCACCCGTCCCCGGCGTCAAGACCGTCGATGTCGAGATCACCTGGGACCCTCCCTGGGGCATGGACATGATGTCGGACGAGGCCCGCCTCGAACTCGGGTTCATGTAGCGTCCCACCATTCGGCGGGAAAGAAAGGCGGCCTCCGACGGCCGCCTTTTTCGTTGCTCGATGCCGCGCCTCAGCCGTCGACCGGTTCGAGGCCGTCCTCGGGCAGAAGTTCCTCGCCGCTCTCCTCGGGCACCTCGTAGAGCGAAAGGTCCGCTTCCTCGAGACCGAGAAGACCGAGCACGTCCGCGAGCATCGCTTCCTGCACGGCGGGATCGGTCGATTTCTGCGGCTGCACCATCGCGTTCGCGTCCTCGATGCTCAGGGCGGGCTCTGAATAATCATCGCTCGCCGCGTCGCTCCCGATCAGCGACAGCGCGGCGACATCCGCGTTGAGCGCGTCGAGGTCTTCCGCACTGACCAGGGCGCAATCGCCGCCGCTGCTATTGTCGCAGGAATAGGCGCCGGTCGCCTCGTCCTCTACGAAAAGCGCCCCGGTCTCGGCCTCGAACTCCATCACCGTGGTGAGAATCGCGTCCTCGGTCAGCGTGCCGTCGATCAGACGGTTCGCGGTCGCCTTGTCGATCAGCTCCGCGGCGATCGCCTCGCCGAGCGCGGTCTGGAAGCCCGTCGTCGCACTGGCGTAGTCTTCATAGGCCACGACCAGCGCGCCGATCATGCCGCCGGCGCCGGAGGCATCGCCGGTCATCCGGTACTTCTCGGCCATGTTGGCGATGGCGACCGGGCTGCGCCGGGCGGAATTCCACGGCCCGAGTTCCGATGGGTGGGTCGTCAGCCCGCCGTCGAGACGGGTTTTCCAGCTGTTGCCCTGCGCAAGCTCCGCCTCGCCGGTCCCGGCGTCGGCGTCGGCAATATCGGGCTTCGCACGCGGCACCGGCGAGGCGGTCACGACGGGCTTCGGGGCGCGGCGCGTCTCGCCCTGCGGGGCCGCGCGCACCACGACCGTGCGCTTCTTGAGGCCGAGCGCCTCGAAAAGCCCGCCGCCGCCTCTCTGGACGCCTCTCTGGCCGGCGTCCGGGTGGCCGCCGCCACCATCACGTCCGCCGCCCTGCCGGGCGTCCGCCTTGTCCTTGGCCGCAGCGCTGTTGCCGCCGCGGTTTCCGTTGCCGCCCCCGTTGCCGCCTCCATTGCCGTTACCCGGCTTGGCATGGGCGGCCTCGGCAAGCCCGAGGCTCGCCGCCGTCGCGGCCAGAGCGACCGGCGCGGCCGTCAGGGCCAACGCCGAGAGAAGTGCTATTCCATTGCGCGAGGTTCGTTTCATGTCGACTCCTGTCCGGTCCGAATCTCGCTTGCTCACCCGCATCAGGACATATCTGATGTGGCAAAATCGAGGCCTGATTTCGGCACTGTTTCCCGGTGGCGGACAATCGCGGAGTCCGGGAACGGACTGTGGCCGGATTTCGCCGCGACCGGCGGACTCCCGCGCCCCGGCAGTGGCACTGGCACCGGCCACGGCACCAACGAAGGAGAGCGACACGACGATGACGGAAAGGGAAAAGATGATCTCGGGCGCCCTTTACCGTGCCGGCGACCCCGAGCTCGTCGCCGACCGCGCTCGCGCGCAGTCCCTCATGCGCGACTACAACGCCACCATCCTCGGCGACGAGGGCCGCGGCGACATCCTCGATGCGCTTCTCGGCCAGAGGGGCGAGGGCGCCGTCGTCCGCGCGCCGTTCCATGTCGATTACGGCTACAACATCTTCCTCGGCGCCGGTGTCTTTCTCAACTTCGGCTGCGTCTTTCTGGACGGCTGCGCGATCAGGGTCGGCGACATGACCCAGATCGGGCCCAATGTGCAGGTGCTCACCGCCGACCATCCGCGCGACGCCGAGACCCGCGACGCGGGGCTCGAGTTCAGCCGACCCGTCACCATCGGCCGCAATGTCTGGATCGGGGGCGCCGCTCTGCTTCTGCCCGGCGTCACGATCGGTGACGACGCGGTGATCGGCGCGGGTGCCGTCGTCACGAAGGATGTCGCCCCGGGACTGACCGTCGCGGGCAACCCCGCGCGTCCGCTTCACGGGCGCTGAGATCACGGGGATCATCGGCCCCGAAACATCCTCCTGGGGGAGGACGGCCCGGCCGTCCGGGGGGCGGAAAGCCCCCTTCCCCGGCCCGCTTCCCGCGCCCGCCGCCCCCTTGAGTGCGGCGTCCATGACGATTACCTTGGCAAGAACCCCGCAAGGAGCCGACCCCATGTTCTCGATCCCCGGCAAACAGGCCCTCACCATCACCCCCGCAGCACGGGCCGCGATCGCGCGCCTGATGACCGAGGGCGGCAAGAAGGGCCTGCGCATCGGCGTCAAGAAGGGCGGCTGCGCGGGCATGGAATACACCATGGACTACGTCGACGAGATCGACCCGATGGACGAGGTCGTCGAGGACGGCGAGGCCCGGGTGATGATCGCGCCGATGGCGCAGATGTTCCTCTTCGGCACCGAGATCGACTACGAGACCTCGCTCCTCGAGGCCGGCTTCAGGTTCCGCAACCCCAACGTCGCCGACGCCTGCGGCTGCGGCGAATCGATCAAGTTCAAGGATGTCGAGGAACTCGCCGCCGAACAGGGCCGCGGCTGAGACTTCTTTTTTCCGCAAGGCGTCGCTAAGACGGAACCCGACAGCAAGGGAGCGCGCCGATGCCGACCAGACTCGCAGCCGGAAACTGGAAGATGAACGGGCTCGGCGACAGCCTCGCCGAGATCGACGCGCTGGTCACCGCCCATCCCGCCCCGAACTGCGACCTTCTGATCTGCCCGCCCGCCACGCTTCTGACGCGCATGGCCGAGCGCACGTCCGGCACCGCCCTTCGCGTCGGCGGGCAGGATTGCCACGAGGCGTCATCGGGCGCCCATACCGGCGACATCTCGGCTGAAATGCTCGCCGACGCCGGAGCGAGCCACGTCATTCTCGGCCATTCCGAACGCCGGGCCGATTACGGCGAGACCGACGCGCTCGTCGCCTCGAAGGCGAAAGCGGCGGCCGGGGCCGGTCTTGTGCCGATCATCTGCGTCGGCGAGACGCTCGGGGAACGCGAGGCCGGCGACACGCTTTCTGTCATCCGCCGCCAGATCGCGGGCTCTGTAACGCCGGACCTCGAGGTCCTCGTAATCGCCTACGAGCCCGTCTGGGCCATCGGCACCGGCAAGGTCCCGACCACGGACCAGATCGCCGAGGTCCACGGGTTCATCCGCTCGGAGCTTCGGAAGATGAACGCGGCCTTCTCCGCCGCCGACACGCCGATCCTCTACGGCGGGTCGGTGAAGCCCTCCAACGCCGCCGAGATCTTCGCCGTGGCCGATGTCGACGGCGCGCTCGTCGGCGGAGCCTCGCTCAAGGCGCAGGATTTCTCCGGAATCATCCAGGCGCTCGAGGCGGCCTGACACTGGGCCCGACCGGGGGCCAGACCGGGGCGCTGCCCCGGACCCCGGGATATTTCGGCCAGGATGAAGAGCCATCCGGGGTCCGCCCTTCAGAGCGGCGAGTTCGCCGGATCGTAGTTCCACACCCAGTCGAAACCCCGCGCCGCCCGTCCCGGCGAGACGCGTTCGCGCAGCCTCAGCGCGGCGAAGGCGGCCTGCCGGACGAGGGGGTTCGCGAGGTGAAAGCGCCGCGCATTGGCGTTCGCGGCCGCGACCACCGCCTCGGCACGCCGCCTCCGGTGCGCCGCGTAGGCGTCGAGCCCCGGTCGGCCGGTCTGTCCATCGAGATTCTGTCCCGCGAGCGCCCGGGCGAGCACCACCGCGTCCTCGAGCGCGAGATTGGCGCCCTGCGCGAGATAGGGCAGCGTGGGATGCGCCGCATCGCCCGCGAGCACCCGGGTTTCGTCATGCCAGCGCGTCGCGACGGGGTGGCGGAAAAGCCCCCAGACATGCACCCGCTCGACCTCGGCGAGCCATTGCTGGACCTTTGCGGGAAACCGCGCGAACGCCCCTCTCAGGGCCATCGGCGTATCCTCGTGGTGCCACCCTTCGGCGGTCCAGTCCGCCCGGTCCTCGGCGGCGACGATGTTGCGCAGCCCCCCCGCCAGCGGATAGCTGACGAGGTGCCGCCCCGGTCCGAGAAAGACCTCCGCCACCGGCTCCGCCACCGGGTCGCGGATCACCGCGCGCCATGCGGCCTGACTGGTGAAGCGCGGCGCGGCCGCGCCCTCGATCGCCTCGCGGAACGCCGAACGGATGCCGTCGGCCCCGACGACGAGATCGCCCCGGGCCGTGTCGGGCGTCACCGTGCTGCCGGTGCGGAGCACCGCGCCCGCCGCCTCGGCGCCGGTCTTCAGCACCTCGACGAGCCGGGCGCGGTGCACGAACATCGTCGTCCCCCGTGGCGCGAGCGAGAGGATGACCCGCCCCGACAGCCCGTCGACGAGCCGCACCCCGCGCGAGGCCACCGCCACCTCCCGCAACTCCGCGTCCAGCCCGAGAGCGGCAAGGGCACGCATGCCGTTGGGCGAGATCTGCAGCCCCGCCCCCACCTCGGTGAACTCGGGCGCGCGTTCGTGCAGGGTGACGTCGCGACCGGCCCGCGCGAGGGCGCGCGCGACCGCGAGACCGGCAATGCCGCCCCCGGCGATCGTCACCGACCCGGTCGCGGCGTTCATTGCCCGCGCCCTTCAACGACAACGCCGGGGCGGTGGCCCCGGCGCATCCGCCGTCCTGTCGTCAGCCTGTCGGTCGGCCCGTCACTCTTCGCGATGGACCTTCTCCCGGCGTTCGTGACGCTCCTGCGCCTCAAGAGACAGCGTCGCGATGGGCCGCGCGTCGAGCCGCTTGAGGCTGATCGGTTCGCCCGTCTCCTCGCAATAGCCGTATTCGCCCTCCTCGATCCGCCTCAGCGCGGCGTCGATCTTGGCGACGAGCTTGCGCTGCCGGTCCCGGGTCCGGAGTTCGAGCGCCCGGTCTGTCTCCTCGCTCGCGCGGTCGGCGACATCGGGAATGTTGCGTGTTCCTTCCTGCAGGCCCTCGATGGTCGACCTGCTGTCGCCGACGAGATCCGCCTTCCAGGCAATGAGCTTGCGGCGGAAGTATTCGAGCTGGCGTTCGTTCATGAATGGTTCGTCTTCGGCCGGACGGTAATCGTCGGGCAGGAAGAATTCAGCCTTCATTCCGGCTCCCCTTGTCATGGCGCTGCCTCGCCTCACTATCGCGTGGCGGGGCTCACGGGCCACCCCCGTTGGCGCGGGACATACACGCGCGCGCACCACTTGTCACGCCCCAAAGCGGGGGTTGCCGACGCTCCTGCCAGCGCCTATCCTGAAATTCATTGGCGTTTCCAGAGCCCTGATATCACATGAAATTTACCGAAGCACCCGGGATGGTGACGACCATCCGGCCTGAAGGCCGCGCCCCCCTTCGCGCCCCGCTTCCCGAGAGGCGCGGCACCGGCAAGGTCCGACCGAAGCTCCGGGCGGGCCACCGGCATGGCTGATCCCGCACCGGACGTCATCCCCCGACGTTCCGAGGGCTCTCCCTGCTTCATCGGAGACCTGTCCGGAAACCGAAGGAAGCACGGCGGCGCGCACGGCAAGGTCTGCCCTGCAAAGGCGATGTGGCCATGACCCTCACCGTCCGGCCCCTCGACCGGGACGATTTCGTCCCTTGGGACCGGCTCTGGCAGGGCTATCTCGCCTTTTATGAGACCGAACGCCCCCCGGATTTCCGCCGCGCCTATTTCGGGCGCCTGCTTTCGGGCGACCCGCACGACTACGCCTGCCTTCTCGCCCTCGACGGCGAGCGGCCGGTGGGCCTCGCGCATTACCTCTTTCACGCCCATGGCTGGCATGCCCGGCCGGTTTGCTACCTGCAGGACCTCTATGTCGACCCCGGGCATCGCGGCCGGGGCGTCGGCCGGGCGCTCATCGAGGCGGTCTATGCGGAAGCCGACAAAAAGGACGCAAGTGGCGTCTACTGGACGACCCAGCACTTCAACGACACCGCGCGCCGGCTCTATGATCGCGTCGGCCGGCCGACGTCGTTCATGAAGTACGAGAGATCCTGATGCGCCTTGTTCCCGCCCTTCTCGCCGTCCTCGCGCTCGCCGCCTGCGGCACGCCGCAAACGCCGGTCGACCGCCGCACGCCCGAACTCGACCTGCCGCCGATGAAGACCTTCTCGGCTCCGCGCGCGGCGCGCACCACGAAGTCGAACCGCGAGATCGCGCGCGATTTCATGGAGCTGTCGTTCTTTCTCGAATCGGGCCGCGAGCTTCCGGTGTTCACCCGCTTCGAGGGGCCTGTCAGCGTGCGGGTGACGGGCCGCGCCACGCCGTCGCTCGGCCGCGACCTCGACCGGCTCCTTGCCCGGCTGCGGGGCGAGGCGGGCATCGACATCGCCCGCGTGTCCTCCGATGCGTCCGCCTCGATCACGATAGAGGTCGTGTCGCGCGCCGAGCTTCAGCGTGCGGTGCCCCAGGCGGCCTGCTTCGTCGTCCCCCGCGTCGCGAGCTGGGCCGAGTTCCTGCGCTTCCGCAATTCCTCCCGGCTCGACTGGACGACGCTCGAGGTCCGCGAGCGCATGGCGATCTTCCTGCCCGGCGACGTGGCCCCCCAGGAGGTCCGCGACTGTCTTCACGAGGAGCTCGCCCAGGCGCTCGGGCCGTTGAACGACCTCTACCGGCTGCCCGACAGCGTCTTCAACGACGACAATTTCCACACCGTTCTCACCGGGTTCGACATGCTCGTGCTCGCCGCCACCTACGCGCCCGAACTCCGCTCGGGCATGTCGCCCGACGCCGTGGCCGCCACGCTGCCCGCTGTGCTCGACCGTCTCAACCCCCGCGGCCGGGGCGGCGACGCGGTGGGTCCCGACCCCACCCCGCGGGCCTGGATCGACGCCATCGAGACGGCACTCGGCCCCAGCGCCAGCCCGATCCGCCGGCGCGTCGCCGCCCGCGAGGCGGTGGCCATCGCGACCCGGGAAGGCTGGAGCGACACGCGGCTCGCGTTCTCGCTTTACGCGCTCGGCCGGCTGACACTCGGCTCCGAACCCGAACTGGCGCTGGCCTCTTTCCTGCAGGCCGGCGCGATCTACCGAGACGATCCCGAAACGCAGCTGCAGGCGGCGCATATCTCGATGCAGCTCGCCGCCTTCGCCCTCTCCGCCGGCCAGCCCGATGTCGCCGCCGAGATCGTCGACCGGAACCTCCGCGCGGTCGCCGACGCGGAGAACGCGGCCCTTCTGTCGACGCTTCTCATGGTCAAGGCGGAGGCGCTCGCGGCCCTCGGACGCGGCGATGAAGCCGAGGAGGTGCGCCGCGACAGCCTCGGCTGGGCCCGCTACGGCTTCGGCACCGAGGCCGAGGTGCGCTCCCGGGCGCGCGAGATCGCCGCGCTGCGGCCCGACCTGCGCGGGGACCGGACATGATCGTGCTCGCGGGCCTCGTGGCCGGCGGCCTCATCGGCGCGCTGACCGCGAAGCGGCGGGGCGGCAAGCCCGCCGACATGGCGCAGTACGCGGCGGGCTACGCCATCGCGCTCGGCCTTCTCGGCCTCTTCGTGACGATCTTTCTCGAGCGGATGCTCTGAGCGCGGCGCCACCTGACAGGAGGTTCCCGGTCCGGCACCTGTGTGGCCCCGGTTTGCCGGTAAGAAGGTCCGGAGGTGGATGCTGCGGGACCAGACCTGCGGAAACCCGCTGCGCTGCGCAGCTGTCGCGGGAGGACGGGGATCTTCGGCCCAACCGGGCAACGGGCGAGCAGCGTTCTACGACCTCGCCCTACAACATCGCAATGACACCTGCGCCGATCCCAGTCAGCAGGAGGTAGCCCGCCGCGACGACGGCACCGTCGCGCGCCATGATGCCGATAGCGAAGATGGCGATCGGCAGTCCGATCAGCGGGACCAAGACCGGGATTGCGCCGAGAAACACAAGCGAGCCGCCCGCCACGATCAGAAGCCCCGCGATGATCGTGAGCGAGGCGCGCCCGGCGGCCAGCCATTCCATCCGTACGTCGAGGTGGCGGGCAAGAAAGACGCTGACCGGACGAACCCGGTCGGTGATCGCGCCGATCCGGTCGGCGGAGACGGCGCGGCTGCGCATGAAGCCTGGCAGCCAGACGCCCTCGCGCCCTACAATCATCTGCACGCCGACGGCGGCGGCCAGCAGCCCCAGGGCGCCGCCGACGCCGGGAATCATCCCGATGGGCAGGATCATCAGAAGCGCGACGATCATCAGAAGCGGTGCGTGTCCCTGCGCCTCGAAGGCATCGACGAGATCTCCGACGGTGACCTCCCCCCCGGTCCGGGCGAGCTTGCGCAGCCGGTCGATCAAACGAGGAAGCGCCTGCGGTCCCGGCCCCGACGCGATGGCTGCCCCCTCTTCATTTTCGGCTCCAGGAACGGTCATGGAACGAAAACCTGCGGACGAAAGAGGAGGTTCCCTGCGAAACCGGCGGTCCTACAAGACGGGCCTACAAGACGGGCCTACAAGACGGGCCTACAAGACGGGCCTTCAAGACGGGCCTTCAAGACGGGGCGAGAGTCCGGGGCGAGAGTCCGGGGGCAACCGAAAGGCGACCCGCGTCGCCGACGCAGCCGTCGCCGTCACGACGAACCGGAAAACCGGCTTCAGCCGTCGCGGCATTGAAGCCGGTCAACGAGGGTTGCTGGCGATCGACCCACCGTTTCGCCCGAGATCACCGTTTCGCCCGAGCAGACCGTTTCGCCCAGCAAGGGCCGCTCTCGATCCCTTCCGCAAGCGCGCCTCGTGAGCGTCGCGACGCGCCGAGGTGTCCCACCCCCTTGTCACCGGCGCCAAGCTGTCCCAAATCTTGGTAAATCGACATCAAAGGCAAGGAACGAGGGAACCGTATGTCGACCGATCCGGCCCAGGCGCAGTTCATCAGGGACTTCACCAACCGCTATACCCGGAAGGACAACCGGCTCGCCTCCCTGAGCCTCGTTTCCACCCTCGCGGTCTACTTCGCCACCCTCCTTCTCGCCCTCGAGGCGATGTGGACATGGTGGGCGGTGATCCCCCTCGTCGTCCTCAACGCCTTCGCCGCCGTCCGTCTCTACGTCATCCAGCACGATTGCGGCCACTGGTCGCACTTCGAGACAAGGGGCCAGAACGACCTCGCCGGCTACGCGATCTCGACCTTCACGCTCACCCCCTACCGGGCGATGCAGCGCAACCACAACATCCACCACGCCTGGCTCGGCGACCTCGACCACCGCGAGACGACCGAGGTCCACACCATGACGCTCCGGGAATGGGAAGAGGCCGGCTTCTGGCGGCGCCTCGCCTACCGGCTCTACCGCAACCCCCTCGTGATGCTGCCCATCGGCGGGTTCTGGACCTTCGTCATCCGCTACCGCTGGCCGAAGAACGCCACGAAGATCGGCGTCCGGGGCGTCATGCTCCACAACGCCGCCGTGCTCGCCTGGTGGGCGGTTCTCTACGCCGGGTGGGGCTGGAACGGCATCGCGCTCTACGCGCTCACGGCCCTCGTCTCGGGCTGCATCGGGGTGTTCCTCGTCTACCTTCAGCACAATTTCGAGGACACCTACTGGGACCAGAAGCCCGACCACGATTACGAGCGGGCCACCCTGCAAGGCTCCTCCGCACTCGACCTCGGGCACTGGTGGGACATCGGCACCGGCAACATCGCCTATCACGACATCCACCACTTCAATCCCCGCATCCCGCTCTACAGGCTCCGCAAATGCCACCGCGCGCTGCGCGAGCATGTCGACATGCGCACCATCGAATGGCCCGAGGCGCTGCGGTCGTTCACGCTGAAACTCTGGGACGACGAGACCCAGCGCCTCGTGCCGTTTCCGAAACGCAGCGCCGCCCCCCGGGGCGCGGTGCCGGCGGAGTGACGCCCTTGTTTTTCGCCATGAACCGCTTTCGCGTGCGCACCGGTAATGCCGAGGCCTTCGAGGCGCTCTGGCTCGGCCGGGAAAGCAAGCTCCACGAATTCGACGGCTTCATCGAGTTCCACATGCTGAAGGGCCCCGAGAAGGACGGCGTGATCCTCTACGCCTCGCATTCGGTCTGGGCCTCCGAAGAGGCGTTCTCGGGCTGGCTGAAGAGCCAGAGCTTCCGCACATCCCACAAGTCCGCCGGCGACACCCGGAGCCTTTACGAAGGCCCGCCCGAGTTCGAGGGCTTCACCGTGATCCAGCACATCGCCGCCCCCATCACCTGACCGCCCCGGACCGGGGAGCCCGCGCTTCGGCCCCCCACGTCGTCCCTTCACGCCGGGCCGCACCGCCTCACTCCTCCCGCTCCGTCGTGAACGTCAGCGGATAGCCCGCCCGGGCCCCCGCCTCGGTCCCGATCCGCGCTTTCTCGTCGGCGACCTCCTTCGTGAACACCGCCACGACGCAGGCCCCCTTCCGATGCGCCGTCAGCATCACCCCGAGCGCCTCGCCCTCGGTCATCCGGAACACCATTTGCAGAACCCGAATGACGAACTCCCGCGGTGTGAAGTCGTCGTTGAGCAGAATGACCTTCCAGAGCTTCGGCCGCTCCGGCTTCTGGCGCGTCTCGGGTTTCCTGACCGTGACCGTCTCGCTCATCGCGCTCCCCGGAGGTTACCGCCCCGACACTCGCAAAGCCGTCCGGCCCCGTCCAGTCGCCCTTCTGTCGCTCCCCCGGGGGCGGCCCCGCGCCCCCGGCACCTACATCATCGCCGTGCTTTCGCAGGCCACGTTCACGATCCGGATCTCATCCTCCCCCGGCGCAAGGCGGATCATGCAACTCGACAGCTGGTCGAAGACAAGCTCGGGCATCTCCCGCGCCTGTGCTTGCGGAGCCTCCTGGCCGGTCGCCTCTTCGGGCGGAGCGACGCGGCCGCTTTCATGAAACACGACCGCCGCCGTGACCTGACCGTTCGGCAACTCGTTCACCGCCTGCACATCGGTGGAAAGCGCGTAATCCTCGATCATGTCCATGGGCATGGACATGGCCTGGCCCGAGCCGCCGGCCCCCATCGCCATTCCGGCGACGCGCGACAGATGGGCTCCGTCCATCACGACCTCGAAACTGGCCACCATCCCGCCGGTCATCGTGGCGGTCCCGCGCAGGGCGATCGTGGCGTCCTCGGTCACATGCCGCTCGAACCAGTTCATGATACCCGCCCAATCCTCGCGGCGGACGGCTTCCTCGGCATCGGATGCGACCTCACCGAAAAAGTCGCGGGCCTCATCGGCGGTGAGGGTCCGACCGTTTTCATCGGCGTCCTGGGCATGGGCGGCGGCGGCGGCGAGCGCGAGCACGGTGGCGGCCGGGGTGATCTTCATGGCGAACTCCATGGTTTGGGGTTGAACACGGGGGGCAAACCGGACGCGCCCCGAAGGGTTCCGCTGCGCACCCCGAAAAGCGCACCCGGTGTTCTCCGGCCGAAGCTCCCGGGCCGGCATCCCCCTGTCCGTCGTCCGCGCGACACCGACGCGATGCCGACACTTTGCAGACGCCCTTTTCCGCCCCATATTCAATGCATGATCAAGTTCACCCCGATCCTTCTCGCCATTCTCTACGCCCTCGCCATGTACCGCTTCTCGGTCTGGCGCACCAAGCGCGAGCTCGACGCGAAATCCACCGAACTCGCCGATCCGCAACTGAAGAAGCTCACCGACCGGATGGCGGCGGCGCTCGATCTGCCGCGCATCCGCGTCCATATCTACGAGATCGACCCGGTCAACGGGCTCGCGGCTCCTGACGGGCGCATCTTCATCACCCGGGGGTTTTTCAACAAGTACCGGCAAGGCACTGTTTCTGCATCTGAAATGGCAAGCGTCATCGCCCACGAAATGGGCCACGTCGCCCTCGGCCATTCGCGCCGCCGGATGATCGACTTCTCCGGCCAGAACGCCCTGCGCACCGCGCTGGCGATGGTCCTGTCGCGCTTCATTCCGTTCGTCGGCGTCTGGATCGCGGGGTTCATCACGACGCTTCTCGCCGCCCGCCTCTCGCGGTCCGACGAATACGAGGCCGACGCCTATGCCTCGGCCCTGCTGGTCAAGGCGGGCATCGGCACCGACCCCCAGAAGTCGCTGTTCTCGAAGCTCGAAGAGCTCACCCAGTCCAATCACGGCGCGGTTCCGGCCTGGCTCATGTCGCACCCGAGGACCGCCGAGCGGGTTCGGGCGATCGAGGCCAACGAGGCGAAGTGGAACATCGCCCCGGGCTGAGCCCGGCCCTTCATCCTGGCGGAAAATATCCCGGGGGAGCCGCGCGAGCGGCGGGGGCAGCGCCCCCCTTACGCGGCCTCCATCGCCTTGCCGAGCCGTGGAAGCCGCGCCTTCTTCAGTAGCGCCCGGCGACCGAGGTCGATCCCGTCCGCCACGGCTCGGCCATGCACCTCCCCAACGAGGGCTCCCATCGCGGCGGGGTCGGCATGGAACGCCTCGAGAAGGAACTCGTCGGGGTGACGGCGGAGAACGCCGTGGACCCCAAGCGCCCGGATCGGAAAATCTCTCACGTTCAGGGTCAGAAGTTCCTCCGCTCCGCCGGCGATGGCGGCGGCGAGCACATGGCGGTCATCGGGGTCTGGCAGCGCCAGCTTGGCCTCGACCCCGGGCGCGGGCGCCACCTCGGCGGCGGGAAACCGCGCCCGCGCCGCTTCGATCTCGCCCCGGGCCACAGCCTCGCTCGCCGACCCGTCACGGGCCGCGGCGCGGGCCCATTCCTCGAGGATCCGCGCCGACCAGAGCGGCGTGAAGGCCCCGGTGGCGGCGAGGCCGAGGACGAGGCGGCGCAGGATGGTGGGGTAGAGCACGCAGGCGTCGATCAGCACCCGCATCAGTCGAGCGCGAAGGTCAGCGCCTTGAGATAGCCGGTCTCGGCAAGTGCGGGCATCTCGGGGTGGTCGGGGGCGGCGAACCCCGCGCGCAGAAGCCGCGCGCTGCGCCCGGCCTTGCCGATACCGGCCACGCAGGCCGCGCGGAACCGGGCGAGATCGGCGGCGTGCGAGCAGGAGCAGAGCACCAGCACACCCCTCGGCGCGGCAAGCGCCGCGGCCATGCGCGCGGCCCGCTCGTAGGCCCTGAGCCCGGCCTCGAGCGCCGGTTTCGCCGGAGCGAAGGCGGGCGGGTCCGAGATGACGAGCCCGAAGCGGCGATCCTCGCCCGCAAGCGCCGCCATCGCGTCGAACGCGTCTCCCGTCCGCGTCTCCACCCGGTCCGCGGCCCCCATCCGCGCCGCCCCTTCGCGGGCGAGCGCCAGCGCGGGCTGCGAGGCATCGACGAGTAGCGCCGAGCGTGCCCCGGCGGCGAGCGCGGCGAGCCCGAAGCCGCCGACATGGGAGAAGACGTCGAGCACGTCCTCTCCGGCGGCGAAGCGCGCGGCGAAGGCATGGTTCTCTCGCTGGTCGTAGTAGAGGCCGGTCTTCTGGCCGCCGAGAAGGTCAGCGATATAGGTCGCCCCGTTCATCGCCACCGCCACCGGCCCGTCGAGCGCGCCCCGCAGCACCCGGATACCGCCTTCGAGCCCTTCGAGCGCGCGCGCCCTGCCCTCGCCGTTCACGACGACCGTCGACACGCCGCCCGAGACCAGCGCATCGGCGATCTCCTCGATCATAGCATCGGCCCAGGCCGCGTTCGGCTGACAGACCGCCAAGTCGCCGAACCGGTCGATGACGACGCCCGGCAACCCGTCGGCCTCGGCATGGACCCAGCGCCAGAACGGCGCGCCGTAGAGCCTCTCGCGCAGGACCGCCGCGGCGTCGAGGCGCGCGGAGATCCATGCGCGGTCGATCCCGGCGGCGGGGTCGCGGTCGAGTACCCGGGCGATGATCTTCGAGCCGGGGTTGACCGCAACCGTGGCCAGCGGCGCGCGCTCGGCATCCTCGAGCGTGGCGATGGTGCCCGGCGCCAGCGCGCGGCTCCGCCTGTCGGTGACGAGCTGGTCGGCCCAGACCCACGGGTAGCCATGGCGGATGCGGCGCGCGTCGGCCTTCGGCCGCAGCCGCACCACCGGCCGGTCCGGCACGGAAATCACCACTTCAGCCCCTTTCCTTTCGGCATCGCCCACTCGCGCTGCGCGCTGTCAGCGGGAGGCCATCGGCACCGGCAGCGGCGCCGGCTCGGTCAGTTCCCGCAAGAGGACGAGGCGTAATTGTTCGAGAACGCGCACCTTCATCGTCTGCCCCTCCCGTTCCGCCCGGAGTGCGGCCGTGCCGCCGAGTGCGGGCAGGTCGGCGATCACGAGACGCGGCCCCTCGACCGGCTCGTCGCTGCCGACATCGTAGACCGTGAGGAAGAACCGCATGGAATGGACCCCGCCCACCATGACCCGCGCCTTCTCGGTGACCGAGTGAAACCGGGTGACCTGCACCGTCACCCGCACCGGTCGCTCGCCGTCGAGTTCGGCGGCCACCGCCTCGCCGGCCGCGTCGAAGATCGCCTCGATCTGCTCGTAGCGGTCGCCGAACGGGTCTCCGCGCCAGACGATGTCCGCGATCGGATAATAGAGGTTGGCCTCCGAGACCTCCAGCGTGCGCGGCGCCAGCACATCGAACGCCGCGATGCTGTAGTCCCGCGGCGCCTCGCGCACTTCGCCATTGGGGAGTTCGCGAAACCCCTCGTCCACCGCCGCACAGGCGCCAAGCCCCGTCATGCACAGGGCCGCGAAGGCCCGCTTCAGAAATGCCCGTCTCATCCTGCCCGCACCACCGCTCCATCACCGTCGGGGCAGCAGATATCCCATGATAGTTTAGAAGTAACGAAAAACCCCGGACACGCGCCGGGGTTTTCCGCCAGTGTTGCGGCGCGGAATCAGCTTGGCGGGCCTGCTAGCGCCCGATCCGGCGGCGCAGGCTGCGCATCCATCCCGCGAAAGTCTCCGCGCGCAGGCGCTCGGCCCGCCGGGTGATGTCCAACTCGTCCAGGTGATGTCTCGGTTTCATGTCTCGCTCCTGCAATGCTATGTTTGGCCTCGACATACGTACCCGGGCGCCAGCCCACCACGGCCGCTTCGGCATTCCCGCCATGCGGCCCGGGCAAGCCTCGCTAGCCGGCAAGGCGGCCCTTGTTAGCGCTAGCAAGCTTGACTAGAGAGGAACTGCGACCCCGCAACGACGCTTCGGAACCAGAATGGACGCGAAATGGACCTGAACCCCACCGTCGAAGCCGTCACCGACCGCATCATCGCGCGCAGCCGCGATGCCCGGGGCCGCTATCTCGACAAGATCGCGCGGGCGGCGGAAGCCGGACCGAAGCGGGCGCACCTGTCTTGCAGCAACCAGGCCCATGCCTATGCCGCGATGGGCGAGGACAAGGACCCGCTCGTCGCCGAGAAGAGCCCCAACATCGGCATCGTGACGGCCTACAACGACATGCTCTCGGCGCACCAGCCGTTCGAGACCTACCCCGAACGTATCCGTGCGGCCGCCCGCAGGGCGGGCGCCACCGCCCAGGTCGCCGGCGGCGTTCCGGCGATGTGCGACGGGGTCACCCAGGGACAGACCGGCATGGAACTGTCGCTCTTCTCGCGCGACGTCATCGCGCTGGCCTCGGCGGTGGCGCTGTCCCACGACACGTTCGATGCGGCGATCTTCCTGGGCGTCTGCGACAAGATCGTCCCGGGCCTCGTGATCGCGGCGGCGACCTTCGGGCACCTGCCCGCGGTCTTCGTGCCGGCGGGGCCGATGGTGTCGGGGCTGCCCAACGACGAGAAGGCGAAGGTCCGCCAGCAGTTCGCCGCCGGCGAGGTCGGGCGCGAGGCGCTGATGGAGGCCGAGATGGCCTCCTACCACGGTCCCGGAACCTGCACCTTCTACGGCACGGCCAATTCGAACCAGATGCTGATGGAGTTCATGGGCCTCCACCTGCCGGGTGCGAGTTTCGTCAACCCGGGCACACCCCTGCGCGATGCGCTGACCGACGCGGCCACCGCGCGCGCCGCGGCGATCACGGCGCTTGGCAACGACTACCGGCCTGCGGGCCGCGTGCTCGACGAGCGCGCCTTCGTCAACGGCATCGTCGGGCTCATGGCGACGGGCGGCTCGACGAACCTCGTCATCCACCTGCCCGCCATGGCGCGGGCGGCGGGCGTGATCCTCGACATCGAGGATTTCAACGACCTCTCCTCCGCCGTTCCGCAGATGGCGAAGATCTATCCCAACGGCCTTGCGGACGTGAACCATTTCCACGCCGCCGGCGGCCTCGGCTACATGATCGGCGAGTTGCTGGAGGCCGGGCTTCTCCACCCTGACACCGTGACGATCGCGGGCGACGGGCTTGCCCATTACGCCCGCGAGCCGAAGCTGAAGGACGGCGCGCTCGTCTGGGAGGACGGCGCGGCCGAAAGCCTCAACGACCGCATCCTGCGCCCCGCCTCCGACCCGTTCCAGAAGACCGGCGGGCTGAAGGAGCTCAGAGGCAACCTCGGCCGGTCGGTGATGAAGGTCTCCGCCGTCGCTCCCGAGCACCGGGTCGTCGAGGCCCCGGTGCGTGTGTTTCACGAACAGGAAGACGTGAAGGCGGCGTTCAGGGCGGGCGCGTTCACCGAAGACACCGTGGTCGTCGTCCGCTTCCAGGGTCCGCGCGCCAACGGCATGCCCGAGCTTCACGGGCTGACCCCGACGCTGTCGGTCCTGCTGTCGCGCGGCCTGAAGGTCGCCCTCGTGACCGACGGGCGCATGTCGGGGGCGAGCGGCAAGGTCCCCGCCGCGATCCACGTCGCCCCCGAAGCCGCCGCCGGGGGGCCGATCGCGAAGCTCCGCGACGGCGACCGGGTGCGGGTCGACGCGACCACCGGAACGCTCGAGGTCCTCGAGCCCGGGTTCGACGAGCGCGCGCCGGCCGAGGTCGACCTCTCGGCCAACGCCGAAGGCCTCGGCCGCGAGATGTTCGCTGCCTTCCGCGAGCGCTGCGGCCTCGCCTCGGACGGCGCGGGCGTGGTGGTCTGAGCCTTGCAACCGGGTCTTGACGCCCGCGCGCGGCACCGGGACAATCGGCGTCGGTGCATGCTGGCGCCATGCCGCGTCGGCCCTTGCGGGGTTCGAGACCCTTCACCTCCGCCGCGCGCCAGG